>ENA-OPSJ01000725-OPSJ01000725.1-human-gut-metagenome-genome-assembly--contig:-NODE-725-length-28431-cov-2.978503_pt1 | contig 28431 bp, 22 predicted proteins | sample MGYA00241801_ERZ501893 | MGnify/ENA primary metagenome ERZ501893 (study PRJEB25962, sample SAMEA2042219) | human gut metagenome | biome: human gut; feature: human-associated habitat; material: faeces...
CGTGGATACCTCTCACACCATTTACGAGGAACTGTTGTCCGTCAAGGCGGATCTGTTGCGACTGGAGGAAAAGATCCGGGAATGCGAAAACAATATGAAGCATGCTGATGGGGACGCTCTGGAAGACCTGATGAAGCAGTACACCTCTCTCACCCACGCTTTCGAGACCGGCGGCGGCTATCTCTACCGCAGTGAGCTGGTCGGTGTGTTAAAGGGACTGGGCTTTACCGAAGATGAATTTTCCAAGCCGGTTGCCACACTCTCCGGCGGTCAGAAGACCCGGGTGGCGTTAGGCCGACTCCTGTTACAAAATCCGGATCTGATCATCTTAGACGAGCCGACCAACCACTTAGATATGAATTCCATCGCCTGGCTGGAGACTTATCTGTTGAATTACAAGGGAGCCGTTCTCATCGTCTCCCACGACCGGTATTTTCTGGACCGGATTGCCGGGAAAGTCATCGAGATCGATCAGTCCAAGGCTACGACCTTTATGGGGAATTACTCCGATTATGCCGTAAAAAAGGAACAGCTGCGCGTTGCTGCCTGGAATGCCTATATGAACCAGCAGCGTGAGATCAAGCATCAGGAAGAAGTTATCGAAAAATTAAAGTCCTTCAACCGGGAAAAGTCCATCAAGCGGGCGGAAAGCCGGGAGAAAATGCTGGACAAGATCGAGGTCATCGAAAAACCCTCCGAAGTCCGCACGGATATGAAGCTGACACTGACGCCCCGGATCTTAAGTGGCAATGATGTGCTGACTGTGGAGCATCTGTCCAAAAGCTTTGACTCCCATAAGCTTTTTACCGATGTTAATTTCGAGATCAAGCGCGGCGAACACGTGGCAATCATCGGTGATAATGGCAGCGGCAAGACCACTTTGCTTAAGATCTTAAACGGTCTCGTTCCCGCCGATCAGGGCACCTTCCGCTTAGGTTCCAATGTAGAGATCGGCTATTACGATCAGGAGCATCATGTGCTCCACAGCGAGAAGACATTGTTCGAAGAGATCTCGGACGATTATCCTTACCTGAACAATACCCAGATCCGCAATGTACTGGCGGCTTTCCTCTTCACCGGTGAGGATGTGTTCAAGCGCATCAGTGAACTGAGCGGCGGTGAGCGCGGACGCGTGTCTCTCGCCAAGCTGGTACTCTCCAACGCGAACTTCCTCATCCTGGATGAGCCGACGAACCACTTAGATATCATGTCCAAGGAGATTCTGGAGGATGCCCTGAACGGTTACGAAGGGACCATATTGTATGTCTCCCACGACCGATATTTTATCAACCGTACCGCCCACAGGATCCTGGATCTGACGGAGGGACAATTTGTAAGTTACGTTGGAAATTATGACTACTATCTGGAAAAACACGACACCGTGATGGCTGCCATAGAGGCTAATGCACCGCAGAATGTGGATGCAGATAGTGCTGTTGCTGCAAAGGTTGCAGAATCCGAAGTCAAATTGGACTGGAAAGCCCAGAAGGAAGAACAGGCGAGACTCCGCAAGAAAGAAAACGACCTGAAAAAATGCGAGGAAAAGATTGCCGAACTGGAAGCCCGCATCTCCGAGATCGACACCGAAATGTCCGATCCCGCCATTGGCACCCAGGTGGCGAAATTGCAGGAGCTGACTAAAGAGCAGGCAGCCTGCCAGGAACAATTGGAAAAATTATATGAACAGTGGGAAGAACTGGCAGAGTAAATAAATGGATTTTTAAGGAAAGGGCACAGCAATAGGTATGCAATGCTGTTTTTCCTTATTGTTGCAGTTATCTGGCTTGTAAAAACAGCAAAAAACAGCGGTATTTCAAAACTTTTCCGGTAGTGTAATCGACGGATTTGTAAACGTAACAGAAATCAGCGGTATTCCACGACTTCATCAAGTCCGAAAAACCGCTGATCCAGTGATTCTATTTAATGTGTGAGAAATACTCTCCCCCACTCCCCTGACTAATTTAGTGCAGCATGTGCATTGTGAAATCGTCAAGGTAGTAGAAGTAAGATTCTCGGGTGTGAAAACAATACATTCTTAATATTTAAAGAAACAATATTCAGTTACTATTTTACATGAATTTTATTCTACAACTTTTCATAATTTTATTTTTCAATGATTATATAAAGCATTCAGTTTATTTATCCATTCATCAATACAAAACTTATTTTCTTCCAAATGATTAGGATAGCTTGTTAACTCTTCAAAATTTATTTTATCCAGATTTTTCCACCATTTAGGCAGACGGCACAAAGCATGTGCAAAATGATAGCATTTACCGCACCATACCCACATACTTCCTTTTTCATCTCCATCTCTATTTCTGTGAAAATATAGATGTCCATCCTTTTCCCCACAAATAGGGCAAACTACTGGAAAGCATCCTTTATTTTGAGTTTCAATACTATCCAAAATCCCCATAATTTTATCATCATTATCTTTCCACATTTATCTTCCTCCCATAATGTAATCTGATAATGCATTACCAGAACTATATGCTGAAGATTCAGGCGCAATGCCACCTCTTATAAAATCACGCGCATGGTTTAATTCATGTGCAATTGTATTTGCAAGTTCTTCTTCACTCACCAAAGCATCTGATCCAATCTCTATAACATATGGATTGGCAGCTGTTGTTCTTCCATATATGCCTGGCCTTAGATCTGCATTATATTTGATAGTTATGCTCTGACCTGATCCTCTCAAATTTATCGGGATTGCCCTGTAATAGAAAATCGAGAATGTCTCCATGGCAGTTGTCGCCAATAGAACATTCCCGATTCTGTTTTTAGTTTAGGTATTACGGAGCAGCTTATCCCCCTTATATCCCCTGGTGGGTGCCATTGTAACATGGATGTTTTGGAAGTGTCAAGGGAAATGTTACAATTTTATTACATAATGCAAATCATCAATCTCCTATCGAAACTAGTCCTAAATCACTTGTCATCGCTTTTTGGATAATCTCTAATAAGTCTTGCACCATTTGTCTGCCTTCATCTGGTTCTTCATAATTCTGAAGCAATGCTGTGTCCAATATATATTTGCATATTTCGGCGATTTGAAACAAATCATTTTTAGAAACTTCAACATCATCATAAGGATCAATCTGGTACAATTTACTCATATCAAAGGATACTTGTCCACTCATTTTATAGATAAAATCAATCAACTCATCGCAAAATTCTACGTTGACATCTTGTTCATTAATCTCATCTATTGAATTAGCTATGTAAAAGTTCATTACAACAACCTCCTACTACTTTTTGGGAAACGCAGTAATTACATATCCAGCCTCATCAATAACTACTTTTAAAGTATATAATGGTTTCCCTTTGCTATTTGTCCCTATTGGATTGGAAAATGTTTGCTCAAAAATATAACCTTCTCTTCCAGCAGTATTAGGACCTACAATGAACTTGTCCCCTGTCAATGTACTATCAATACCATTTCTAATATCAAAATCTGCATTAAAATGTGATTTGTTTCCGTATGTAGAATTAGGTCCATGTCTATCAAGTATATGATTGTCAAAGGTATCATCACTTAAAGTATAGTTATCTGCTAGGTCAAATACTTCTTGGAATTTGCTTCCTGAGCCACTCTTACTACCACTCTTGACATAAACTCTTTACCCTTATAATAATCCAAGCCGATGCCACTCTTCCGGAAAATGCGTACACTTCTCAAAGCTGACTATCACATCTGCTTAAAATTCTACTACATATTTGCCATTATTTCACTACTTTTCTCCAGCACTTTCCACCACTGGCATACGATATTCCGTACCATGCTTTAACATTCCATAAATACTACTGATTAACCGTCTTGAAATGCAAATCAGTGCCTGCTGACTGGTTTTTCCCTCTGCCTTACGTTTCTCATAATATGCCCGTACCACCGAATTTCTCGGTGTACCCTTTGAGGATACCTGCACCATCTGGATTGCAAGGAAATAAATGGTTGCCTGCAATCGTCTGTTACCCTGCTTGGTAGCTACATTTTTCCCCTTACCGCTAGATGATAAATGAAGTGGTGCAATTCCTGCAAACTGTGCCAACTTATTAGCATTACTAAAGCGTTTGATATCACCGATTTCAGCAAGAATCTTAACTGCTGTAATGACATTTACACCGGGAATAGTTGTAAGCGTGCAGCCAAGCATCTTATACATCTGTTCCAGCATCTTGTCTACTTCCGCAAGCTGGCTATCATAGTGCTGTAAATCACTGACAATGCTAAGTGTCACCATGTCTCTGGCATCTTGGTAAGCATTATTTTTTACCTTGTCACTTGCTACCGCATCCAAGATTTTCTCACAGTTTTTGGTCGAACATCTATTGTGGCTGACCGGAACAAGTTCTGTTCGTAGGTCTTCCACACTCTTACCCTTCAAATACTTTCTAGACGGGTAATGCTCCCAGAAATACAGTGCAGTGGGTCTGCTGATGTCATTGAAAAACTGCTTATAAGACGGATATGCAATACACAACTGCTCATGCAATTGGTTGACTAATCTCGTCCTTTGCTTCATGATATTGTCCCTGCGGTGCACCAACTGACCGAGTGACCAGTACGCATCGTTCGGACAAGCATCCGGAAGCTTATCAAGCATGTTTAATGTTGCAAGTGCAATGGCTTCCGCATCATCACTGTCACTTTTGCGATACATGGCACCCCGGTGCTTTGCCTGTCGATGTGAGATAGCGGTATTTACATCCTTTACAAAATACCCCTTATCAATCAGCCACACCGCTAAAGGTCTGCCGTAACCATAAGCATTCTCCAGACCATAGACTACTTCTTTTGCATCAGTATTACATTTTTTAACCTTTGTTACCAGCTTAGGAAAATCGGCTGGTCTGTTTGGAAAAGTAATCTCTCCAAGCTTTTGATTGTAGCAGTCAATCATAACTGCTGTGTGGGTTTCTTTGTGTAAATCGATACCCACATAAATAAAATTTTCTTTAACCATAAAATCAACCCCAATCTCAATGTTTGGCAAAATAGTGGCAATCTCAACTATTAAGCATCTTTCTCGGAATTACGCATCTTTTCAGCTTCCGAGTGTGCAAGAGTGGTATAGCCTATCCATTTCTGGTCAGACACAAAGTATTCCATACAGGAACACCGCTGACTTTCATGGAGATGGATACATCCTGCAGAACGCAGGAAACGAAGTAGAAGAAATCTCCTTCGTGGTGTGTGATGTTAACTCTGAAAAAGAAAGGTTGCAAGTCAATTTTTTGCTTTTTGAGCAGATTTTTATTTAAATCCATTAAAAATGGGCAAAATCGGCTTTATGCCATAGACCAAAAACAGAGAAAAAACCGTAAATATGCACAAATTCATTTTTTAGACAAACAAATCAACTTTCTCTTGCCCCTGTGAGAGCCTGTGTTGCCCCTGTGTGCGATTTTAAGACCGAAGTCGAGGTAGTTACCCATAATAGAATTATTGAGCCTTGTTGGGAAAATGTGAAAGACATGATTTCTTGAGATACCGCCAAAATAAGTAGTGTCGAAAATAGTGCAGGTTAAAGGTTTTATATCGCCAGAAGGTAGCATAAGCCGATGAACACCCACAGGCAAAGCCGTTGGGAGAAAGATGGTATGGCATAACTTTCTCTACTGTTCAAAAATTTGTTATGCTTTGAGACATTTTATCGAAATTACCTTGTAACAGAAAAATCGAGAATGCTTCATGGTGCTTGCCAATAAAACATTCTCGATTTAGTCTTAATTATTATTCAATGTACTAGTAGATTGAATAATAATTAACTGGCCATATTGGGGTTAGCTTCTTCTTCGGATATTTCATCAAGTTTATATGTCCAATGAAATACCACAGGCTCTTTATTGATTTCATCGAAATATTGATAGATTCTGTCCGCCAGTTCCTGCTTTGATTTGACTCGTATTCCTTTCAACATCTGTTTTGCCATTTTGCTGAAGAAACATTCAATCAGGTTGAGCCAGGATGCATGCTTTGGTATAAACACAAATACGTAACGTCCTTCTGGCTTTGTAGCCAGATAATTCTGCACTTCCTTTGCTTTGTGTGCAGAATGGTTGTCACAGATAATCCTGATAACATCCCCTTCCAGATACATTTCATCAAGTTTCTTCAGAAGACAGATGAAATCGGAACTTTTGTGAGTTTCACTTACAACAGGAATAGCTATTCCTGTGAGAAGATCAATTCCGGCAATTAAAGACAATGTGCCAAGGCGTTTATATTCATAGTCACGATATACACAGCCGTTTCCTTCCGTCGGACGGAGGTCATCACTTGTTGTTGCAATAGCCTGTATTCCCGGCTTTTCATCGCAGGAAATGGTATGAATCATTGGACTATCAGTTGAAACTATGATGTCTCCGTTTTCGTCAAACTGCATTTCAACCTGTTTGTAAACAACAAGGACATCATGCATCTTAGTCTCAAAATCAGGATCCCGTTTTTCACAGTAATACTTGATTTTGAACGGCTTAATTTCGGATTGGTTCAGTATCTTCTGTACCATTGGTTTTGTGATAGTTGTAAGCCTTGAATATCCAGCCTCTTCTGCGTGATTTTGGATGTACTGATGAAGATTTTTTAAAGTCCAAAGTTCCTGTGCGTAGCCAAGAGCGGTAGGACGCTGGCAAGCAATGCTGATGATCCATGCAATAGCGTCATCTGTGATTTCAACAGGTCGTCCTTTGCGTTTGTCATCGAACAGAGCACGCTGTACACCGCCTTCCCTGAACTTGGAAAGACAGAGTTTAACGGTGTTTATATTTACATCTAAACGTTCAGCAATATCGCTATTCGATGCTCCCTGTGCTTTGTAAAGAAGCATTTTAGCGCGGTCAACTACCTGCGCTTGAATTGTACGCTGACGAGTGAGTGACTGAAGGTACAAAACTTCTTCATTTGTAAGTGTAATAGATCGTGCGTGTGCCATACTGATACCTCATTTCCGTTGATATTATAAGTATAACACCATACATGATATTTGGCTAGTTATTTATTTAATGTTGTACTAGGTATCTCTAAAGTAAACCTTACATATAAGGATTAAATTATAAACGAATTACATTGCCTGTATATAACTTATCTAATATCTCTTCTATACTTGCGTTCGGACCTGACATAATAGCTTCCACTACATTTCTATTAGGCACACTATCCATTATCTTTTGAATCCACTCTGAAACTTCTTCATCACTTCCCATACCATAACTTATTTTTTCAACCAATTCTTTTACTTCTTCTCTACTTAATTTATCCATATCCTTTCTCCTTATCTAAAAAATTGTTTAAATCCATTATACCCATGCACTTCAGGAATAAGTATTTCAGCATGATAACGCGGCGTAACCACAACAAGATTATCTACAGAATAAACACTTCCACCTTGATTAATTGGAATAATATGATGAAGCTGATATGTAAAGCTACCATTTATGGCTTGATTAGATACCACAAGTGGTGCGCCTCCATTCTTCATTCGGTAATAGTTCTTAGGATCTCCATTTATTAAAAATTCATTTGCATAATCTGTTTCTGCAACAGCTTTCCAAAAATCATTTCTAAATTCGTCAAAATTATTATATTGCTTTTCTCTTAATTTGTCAGCAATTTCTTTTGGAATAACACCTGCATTCTTATCCGTTCCATACATCATTTTTGATGTATTCCTTCCGTTTCCTTCTACAACACCAGGTGAATTTCTTCTTTCTGTCGCTGTTGTGTTACTACCACTCCCATCAACACTTTCACTAATTTTCCCCTGCGGAGGACAAGCTTTCCTTTCATACCCACTCGGATCATCATACACCACCGGATTATTCCCGCAGTACGCATACAGATTCAGTCCATCCCCCTGGTATACATCCTCCTGCATGAACCGCCCGGCAACCGGATTATAGTACCTCGCCCGTAAATAATACTGTCCCGTTACATCATCATACTGTTGTCCCGTATAGCGGATGCGGTTATTCAGCTTCTCTGTGGTTCCAAGAGACATGCCAAAGGCATCATACTGGTAGCTGTTCTGAACATTTCTATGTCCATCAGTAACAAGTGCCGTACTGAGCTGTTCGTCCCTGTGGTAGTAGGACAGTTCCTGTCCTCTGCGGAACGCTTCCATCCCTGCCCCGAGATGATAACTGGTGCCCTGCTCTTCTCTTCCCTCCTCCTGCAGAAGCTCTCCATCGTGGTATACAAAGCTGGTTCTCCTGCCGTTTTCCAGCAGTTCAAAACGCAGGCCTTCCGCGTCATAGCGGTTCTCCTGCACGCTGCCGGTTTCGGTTTCCACCCTTGTCTGCTGGTGGCGGCTGTTATAGGAGAACCGGCGGATTCCGGCTGAATTTTTCGCTTCTATTACCACCTAATAATAAAACGTGATTCTTATTTTCATCGGAATTGCCCTGCAACAGAAAATTGAGAATGTTCCATGGCGGTTGTCAATAGAACATTCTCGATTCTGTGCTTGCGTCTAGGTATTAAAGAGATTTTTTATCCCTCTTATACCTCCTTGTGCGTGCCGTTGTAACATGGACATTTGTGGATCGTCAAGAGAAATATTTAGAACTTATTACATTTGAATTAGTGTCTTTTCTAACTCGTCATAGCTGGCTCTTAACAATTACTATTCAATATGAATACTTTGTAATCTAAACAAAATAACAAGGCTTCATCCAGAGCACTAATCACATCATCTTTTTATATAGTATCATCATGGAAACTATATATTGGTGTTATCTCTTCTAAATCTGATACCTCTATATCCACTGCCTCAAAATACACGAACTGGTACGGAACATACGGTGAATTAGTCATTGAAAGCTATGCCATACAATTTTGAAAATCAAAATCAATAATTAATGCATCATTATTTTTTAATAGCATAATTTGTCTCGGCTCAGGATCTTTGATAACACCCTTTCATGCCATTCTAAAACTGATGCTTTTATAATCTCATAATGCTCCTAATACTGTACTCCTAATACTGTAACTTATGCGAACATATTCTATCGATAAAATCATCATAATTAACAGCAATTATTTTTGCATAATTTCTTTCTAGACAGTCCATTGGAATTGATACTATTTCTTCGCTTTTTTTATCAAATGCAAAAGCAATGCCGCATCCGTCTGATGCAAATGGAATTAAACCATCTAAATTTTCTATATCTTCATAATAAAAAATAATATCATTTAGATTCCAAAAATCAATATAAAAATCACCTATTTTACCATATCCACCATCTACAGCCATTAATATTTCTCTATAATCTGTCGGGAAATCCCAATTTATTTCTTTTTCAAAATCTGTAATATCTTTCTCTGACAAACCTATTGATTCATTAGTTTTTATTGTTTTAATTATTTCTTGTATATTCATCTCATTAGTTCAATCCCTTCTTTACTTCATCTCGTATTTTACTCCACCAAGGTGTTACATATCTTCTATGAACTTGTGATTGAATTGCCGTTTTATTATTTATATCAGTTGGGCTTCCACCCATTTTTACTGGTTCAATCTCGTGAATTTCTAACCCATTATTAGCATAATAAGGATCAGCTGCCCTCATGTTTCTATTGAATATATTTGCTGAATCTCTAGCAGAATTATACTCATCTCCTTCAAGAAATGTCCACACCTTATTTTGGTCAGGAACTGGAACGTAATCATCTGGATAGTCTGACCAATCCTTTATAATAAAAGTACCTTTTTCTTCATCAACTATCTCAACTATTGAACTACTACCACTCTCTGCCACCTCACAGGCAGCACTCTCTCCCTTCATCAGGGCACCGCCTATCGCCACCAGAAGGTAATCCAGTATTGCAGCTCCGGTTTTCCTGCCAAGTGCAGAATCATGGTCCCCGTTCCATGCACCCTTTGCGGTTCTCTTTGCCGCTTCCAGTTTCTCCTGTGGTGAGAAGTTCCTGAAATACTCCACATATGTAAGAGGATTGGCAGCTGCGTTGAGTCCCTTTTGCGTTACGATCAGCAGGCTCAACTGGTAGTCTGCCTTGCTTATGATCTGGGTATATTCAATTCCCTGTCCCACAAAACCCGCATAAAATCCTGCGGTTGCAGTCCTCTGCATCTCTTTGCTGTCAAAGTTTCCCTTGATTGCTTCTCTTATACCTACCAAAGACGAAGGCAGCGTTACCGGCGGCCCCATAGTCCAGGAAGATCTGTCCTGCCTTATTGCCAAGCAGGCCACTTTCTATGGCATCTTCTTTGCCGAGGCGTTCCTTTTCATAGTCCCTCTAGGCAATACTCGCTCAAATACTCCTCTTTTTGAATTGCATGAAATATAATATTATCTACAATCAAATACATTTCATGCTCACTTATGGGTATCGCTGCATGATATTTGGCATTATTACTCCATACCAAAACATAATATGGCTGCTTCAGTCCCAGTTCTTCCACAGTCGGCATATTATAAAACACCTTATCGTCATTAAAATCTATATAGTTTATATCGAAATAGTCTGCATTATCCATGAATACTGTCTCACCCAGCTTTTTTTCGACCTTATCCTTCTTTTCAGCATATACGACTTTATCAATAACCCAGTTTCCACACCAAACATTATTATAATATGTGTGGCATTGGATGCCTTGTTCCTGCATCCTTTTTTCAATATTAGCCTCAAAAGTTTTGTCTATATCATATACGTGCAATTCCGCTATGTCACTTTCCAATTCTTCCATTTTATAAATTCCGTATTGCCGTTTATATGCTAAAAGTTCTCCATAACTATTTATTATAAAACATGTATCAGATACCTCATCACCTGTCTCAAAAGAAAATATAGGATAATAATTCCCTTTCACTTCTAAATCCGCCAAATATCCCGTCCCATAATAAAATTTCTGTTTTTCTTCATCTCTTATCGGTATCACTCCTCCGATAATATTTTCATCTTTATCTCCGGTAAAATAACAGATATCTCCGACAATTTCATCTGCGACTTGTGCGTTCTCATGTATCCTCTCCCATAAAGAACTATATACCAAAATATCACTTATTTTATATTTACCAAAGCTTAATGATTTATAATAAATCAAATCATCCGCTTCACTATTTTCTTGTGTGGGTGTGAATGTCAATAATCCACATCCACACAAGAAAAAAATAACTATAATTAATACAATTATCTTTTTATTCATTTAGTGATTCCCTCTATACTTATACCGTATAACGGAGTTATATCATCATCTCCAAAGTAGTTTCCGTTTCCAAACATAATCGTATCAACTTCCCACAATGCTCTTTTTTCCTCTACACCAATTTTCATTAATTCATTTTTCCAAATTTCTGGATTTTTCTCCTGTTCAATAATCAATTTTTGAATATTAGCCCCCAACGTACCTGTTTGGTATTTGGCTATTACTAAAGCATCAAACGTTCTTTGATTACAATATAGAATGTTCCCGTCCAAGTCTGCATTTATATTATGTTTCAAATTCTCATCTACTTTGGTTACATCTGCCAAATATTTCTCCACTATTATATCTATTGGAATATAATCTACCTGATTAGCAAAACTCACTTGTTTTCCTAATACATTAAGCTTATATCCCTTAGATTCGTAATAAGCAATATCATCTACCGTTAGATAGTCTCCAAAACCTACCGTTGTGCTTCCATCTCCTACATAATGTGGTTTTACCCCAATTAAAGAAATCTCATTTCCATTGTTGTTTGCAATTTTTATTGCTTGCTGAAGATCTGACAAATTGCCTATATTAAGTATTCTGTTTCCTTTCGCTGTCCTTTCTTCAAATTGTAAGTATCCCTTCTCTAAGGAATACTTATTAACAGTCTCCCAATACATTAACGCTATATAGCCACGATTAGATAATGTTAAATCCATAAAGTTATATAATCTTTCTCTGACTTCACATTCATATATATTATTTCTTTTCTTCGCAACTTTCTCGACATTCTTTACATATGTCCTGCCAAGTTGGTAATTATAACTTAACACATAATCAACATCCACATCTTCTCTTCCAACTTCCCTCATTGCTGACAAAAATGTTCTGACCTGAGTATATGTAGGTGTAGCATTTTTCATTTTGTAATTGCCTTCTAACAGATTATATTTCACATGCAATTCATTAATTTCATCTTCATATAGCCAGTTTCCACTCGGATCCGTATAATTCAGATAGCTGCTCACGCAGTAATTATACCTGTTAAGCGTCAGCGGTTCTGTCAGGCTGCCGAGGTAGCTGTCTTCGGTGAGGAAAGTCGCCGTTACCACGCAGTAGTACCTTGCCCTCAGATACTGGCTCTCGATATTCGGATTGTAGGATTCTCCGTTGTAGGTGTATTCGTTCTCATACTGCGGAGCACCAAAGGTGATCTCTCCGGTGACGCTGTAACGGTAGGACTGGTAGACCTGTCCCTCTTCATTGGTGATACCGGAGACGCTTCCTCTGGCATCGTAGAGATAATATCCGGTGCTGCCATCGAACCGGTCAAGGGAGATCCGGTCGAATCCGCCGTTTATCTCCGCCCCATAGATATAAGAGGTATCCGTCTTACCATTGATGTTCTGCTCGACCAGTACCTCGGCATGCTCACGGTTGACGTCGTTTAAGTACTCGATCAGCTCATAGTTCTTTTCCTTACCGGTGGTCTTGATCCGGGCGATCAGATCTGCCTCTGTAGCGCTGACTTCCTCCTGTAGCGGGAAGAGAATGCCGCACTGGTTCTGGCTGTTGTTCTCCTCCGCATTGGTTGCATTGCCGTAGCCTGCATCATCCGTGCCCCCGGACTTGCTGTTCTTCTTATTGTTGCCCTTCCCCTTACCGTTGCCGTTTCCATTGCCGTTATTGCCGGAATTTCCGTTTCCATTATTTCCACTGCCGGAGTTGTCCTTGTTGTTCCCGTTGCCGTTACCGGAATTATCCTTCCAGTCATCATCGGTATGGAGATTATAGTTCAATAAGAGTAACTTTTCCCTCCCTGTCGGTCACTTTGATGAGGTTGTCTGATTCTCTATATCCTCCCGAAGAATCTCCTGCCGAAGGAACATCCTCTGATCCAGTTTATTTTCTTCACAATAATATTTTATTTCATCAAACAGCCTTTTTTATTCCGTATCAAATCCATCTTCTTCCCCTTTCGCACGCTTTTATCGTTTGCCGATTCCTTTCCTTCTATTGTACCTGTATCCCCGATCCCCCGCAACTGTTCTTCGCCAAAATGCCCCAAATTCTTCCAAGATAATTAATAAAAAATCCACGAAAAAAGCAGAGACGATATTAAAATCATCTCTGCCTCCAGCGTAAACATGGTACTACTCCTTTGTATTTCGAGTAAAAAAATATGGGAAGACTAAGCTTCCCACTCGTTAATGTTCATCTCTTTACGGATTGATTACCGAAGGTTAATGGAGACATAAATACCCTTTTCCCTTTATCAGTTTTTCAGCCTCTTCACTGTTTTCCATCATTCCGGTTTCGATACATATCTTTCGGTCTGTCTGGATCAGAATTCTATACGCCCCTCTTCCAGCCGACTTATAACGCACCGATCTCACGTCTTCCCATGAGTATTTTTTCTCTTTTCCCCAAATGGAACGGTAAGTAATATCATCCCGCGTCATAGTAATTCTTTTGTTGCGCCAAAACAGAAGGAAATAGCTCCCTTCCATTCCACATAATATGAAAAAGATAATGCCTGCGCCTTTCACTTCCTTTGAAGTGCTTGAAATCAATATTAAAAAAACTCCCACTCCGATGAACCAGAAAAACACTCCAAGTAGCAATGGTGTCAATGTTCTTCCGGAACACACAGCTTCTTTTTCATCCTTCACTTCTGTAATCCTCCGGTAAGATCTTTGGGTGTACACCAAAAACGGATGCCCCCATTCCTACAGGGAAACATCCGTTTCTTCCATTTTATTTTTACAGCAGGCTGTCCAGTGTCTCTCTGATGGCCTTGATGAAATCCAGGCTGTTGAGGATCACAGGATGCTCACAAGTGGAGATCAGGGACAGGCTCTTGGTCATCTTGCCGTCCTCGATGGTCTTGATGCATGCCTGCTCCAGCTTGTCTGCGAAGTTACACAGCTCGGGGATCTGATCCAGCTCGCCGCGCTTTCTGAGAGCTCCGGTCCATGCGTAGATGGTAGCAATGGAGTTGGTGGAGGTCTCTTCACCCTTTAAGTGCTTGTAGTAATGACGCTGTACAGTTCCATGAGCAGCCTCGTACTCATAAACGCCGCTGGGAGATACCAGTACAGAGGTCATCATGGACAGATCGCCGTAAGCGGTAGCTACCATATCGGACATTACATCACCATCGTAGTTCTTACATGCCCAGATGAATCCGCCCTCAGAACGGATGACACGGGCTACGGCATCATCGATCAGAGTGTAGAAATATTCAATGCCAAGTTCCTCGAATTTAGCCTTGTACTCGTTATCATAGATCTCCTGGAAAATATCCTTAAAAGTATGATCGTACTTTTTGGAAATTGTATCTTTAGTAGAGAACCACAGATCCTGCTTCGTATCTACCGCATAGCTGAAGCATGCTCTTGCAAAGCTCTCGATGGATTTATTGGTATTGTGGATACCCTGAATGATACCTGCTCCGTCGAAATTATGGATCAGTTCACGGGTCTCGGTGCCGTCTGCTGCGGTGAATACCAGCTCTGCCTTACCGGGTCCGGGTACTTTGATCTCTGTATTTTTATAGACATCACCATAAGCATGACGGGCGATGGTGATGGGCTTGGTCCAGTTTTTTACGTAGGGAACGATACCCTTTACCAGGATTGGTGCACGGAATACAGTACCGTCCAAGATGGCACGAATGGTTCCGTTGGGACTCTTCCACATTTCCTTCAGGTTGTACTCTGTCATTCTGGCAGCGTTGGGAGTAATGGTAGCACATTTTACGGCAACACCGTATTTTAACGTAGCGTTGGCAGAATCCACCGTTACCTGATCGTCTGTCTCATTACGATGCTCCAGTCCCAGATCATAGTACTCTGTCTTCAGATCGATATAGGGCAGCAACAGCTCATCCTTGATCATCTGCCAGAGGATTCTGGTCATTTCATCTCCGTCCATCTCTACGAGAGGGGTTGTCATTTTGATCTTTTCCATAACGATTTCCTTTCCGGTATTAATTTTCGTTCTATTCTATTTTAACGTAATTCGTTCCAACAGGCAACTTATTCCTGACTTTCCGCCTGCTGTGCATAAGCCTCATTCAGTCCGTTCTTTACCATGTTCTCATAGGCATTGATCATGTGCTGATGTGCCAGCTGCTCCGCCAGATCGGCGTTGCCAGCCTTAATGGCTTCCATGATCTTTTCATGCTCTTCATTGGACTTCGGGCCTCTATTGGCACTGGACAGCGTCTTCTTACGGACACGGAGAACATACTGATGGAAATCCTTCAGTTGGTGTTCTAACATCTTGCTGTCACAGGCTTCGTACAGAATATCATGGAAACGATTGTCTAACTCCGCCAACTGCTCCAGATGCCCCTTCTGTGCATGGAACTTGGACAGATAGACATTCTCCTCCATCTCTTCCATCTGCTCCTTGGTGATATGCTCCGTAGCCCAACGGGCGCACAAACCTTCCAGCAGGGAACGGATCATATAAATATCCTTCACATCCTTCTGGGTAATGCCGGTGACATAGGCACCCTTGTTCGGAATGATCTGGATCAGTCCCTCCAGTTCCAGCTGACGGAATGCCTCTCTGACGGGGGTTCTGCTGACGCCCATCTCCTCGCCGATCGCCACTTCCTTCAATTCTTCATGTTCCTGGTATTTTCCGCTTAAAATGTCCTCTCTCAGCTTGTGAAATACCCGTCCCCGCAGGGAGAACTTGTCCGTTACTTCCTGCTTTACATCATACTTACTCACTATAATCCTCGATTCCAGACAACGCTGTTACCGTTGTCATGCTCATTCTATGCTTACTCACCGATCTTCAGATTCTTCTCCAGACAGATCCGGTTGACGCATGCCACGATCTCATCATCCGTAAGTACGGTGACACGACCGCCGGCATATTCTTCGTCTACCCACTTTTTGATCTCTGCTACCAGTTCGGAATTCTTCTGTACCTGCTTGTCTCCCTTTAACTTGTAGTAAGTGTTCAGCCAGTGTGCGATACCTGCCAGACCAGAGGTGTTGGAAATAGCGCACAATACCGGACGGTTCAGGAATTTCTCGGTATCGAAGATATTGTAGATTTCCTCGTTCTTAAGCAGTCCGTCTGCATGGATGCCGGCTCTGGTTACATTAAAGTTCTTGCCCACAAACGGGGTTCTGGGAGGAATCTGATAACCTATTTCTTTCTCATAGTACTCTGCCAGCTCCGTGATCACACGGGTATTCATACCGTTTAAGTCGCCCTTTAACTGTGCATACTCGAATACCATTGCCTCCAAAGGCGTATTACCGGTACGCTCACCGATACCAAACAGGGAAGTGTTGACACCGGAACAGCCATACAGCCATGCTGTGGTAGAGTTGGACACTGCCTTGTAAAAGTCATTATGTCCATGCCACTCGATCAACTCGTGAGGCACACCTGCATGGGTATGGATCGCATAGATGATACCCTGTACACTACGGGGAATAACGGCACCGGGATAGTTGACACCGTATCCCATGGTATCGCAGGCACGTACCTTGATGGGAATCTGATACTCCTTCATCAGTTTCATCAGTTCCAGACAGAACGGCACCACATACCCGTAAATATCCGCTCTGGTGATATCCTCAAGGTGACATCTGGGGCTGATGCCCTCCTCTAAGCAGTCACGGATAACACTTAAATAGTGATCCATTGCCTGTCTTCTGGTCATTTTTAACTTTAAGAAAATATGATAATCGGAACAGCTTACCAGAATACCGGTCTCCTTCATTCCGATCTCTTTTACTAATTTGAAATCTTCCTTGCTGGCGCGGATCCAGCTGGTCACCTCAGGGAACTTATATCCCCTCTCCATACACTTATAGACAGCATCTCTGTCCTTTTTGCTGTACAGGAAGAACTCGCTGGCGCGGATCATTCCGTTGGGGCCGCCCAGTTCGTGCAGATAATCATAGATCTTCACAATCTGATCTGTAGTATAAGGTGCCCTGGACTGCTGTCCGTCTCTAAAAGTGGTATCTGTGATCCAGATATCCTTCGGCATGTTATGAGGCACGATACGATCATTAAAAGGTATTTTGGGGATTTCGGAATAAGGGAACATATTACGGAACACGTTCGGCTTCTCCACATCATCCAATATGTACATATGCTCCTCAATCTCCAGAAGGTTGTTCTTCGGATTCATGGAGACCGGACGATTCTGAAATGCATCACTATCTCTCATTGGTATACCTCTCTTCCCTGACATTCGACATCTGCAATTTTGTTTTTTATTTTTACTCTGCGCAGTAAAAATACATTTTGCAGTTCTCGTATCATTGTATACAATCATACCATTTGTGTCAATATATTTAGTATTTATTTTATTGACTTATTTTAATCACATTTTTTATTTTTCCCAGTGATTTTATCATTTTACTTGTTTTCTAATAATCTGCGGACATTGAGCATTCCGAAGCCCTGCTTATTCCAGGGTTCTCCGAGATCCGTGGCTGTCAGAGACAGCAGGCGGACAAACTCTTCGTTGGTCAGCCACGGATATTTTCCGAGCGTCAGCGACGCAGCTCCGGATACAATTGGGGTCGCCATGGAGGTACCGCTTTTTGCAACATAAGGCATAAGGATTCTGCCGTTTTGTTTGCGCCAGGAAGCATTGCAGGACAGGATTCTTGTACCGGGAGCCACAATATCCGGCTTGCGGAGCACATCATATCTTCTGCCTCTGCCGGAATAGGTCTCGCATCTACCGGGATCGTTTTTACAGTATCTGCCGTCATGACAGCCCACTGTCAGTACTTTTCTGCTGCTCGCCATCTCAGAGATGCTTCCGTCCACAGGACCATTGTTTCCCGCAGCGCAGACTACGAGAATGTTATGATCCCACAGCTTCTCCAGCTCTTCCCGTAGCACCTGCTCCTTATACCGTTCCTTCAGTTCACCGATTCCCACAGAGATATTCAGGATCCGGATCTTGTAACGATTCTTTAGCCGCAGGACCCACTGCAGTGCATCTCTCATAGCATCGCAGGATCCCTCCCCGTTATCATCCAATACTTTCCCCACGACTAATTTTGCTCCGGGTGCCATTCCGCGGAATCTCCCTTCTGATAACTCCCCGCTTCCGCATAGGATCCCGCATATATGTGTTCCATGTCCGTTATCATCATACGGAAGCTGACGCTTCTCTACAAAATCCGCAAAACACAACAGTTTTCCTGCCAGATCCGGATGATAGGCAATTCCGGTATCCAACACTGCAATTACAGCAGGTGATGTGTTCGACTGTCCGTCATACAATTGTTCCGGTACCTGTACCTGTTCCCTTACCCGCTGCATAAATTCCTTCCGCTCCCACCAAAAAAACCGGCATAAGACTTATTCTATCTTATGCCGGTCATTTTTACTGGTGTCGGTAAATTACCCATTATTTATTTATGATCTCCGTTCCTTCCGGAAAAATATCGCTGCTTGTAGCTGCAATGCCTGCCGGAAGATATACCTTTTGAATCTCGGTATGGTCCTTAAATACTTCATCTGCGATCACACGCACACCATCCGGTATTGTCACTTCAGCCGAGTCTCCCTTATATGCTGCCAGCACGCCACCACTGATCAAAAAGTTCTCCGTACTGTTCTGCTCAAAATCATCCAGCCAGCCGGTGTGGGTAAAGGCCTTCGCACCTACTGAAGTCACAGTATCCGGAATCACTACATTTTTCAGATCGTCACAATGATAAAATGCTGCGTACGCTATCGTTGTAACACCTTCCGGAATTGCAACCGTATGCACACTGCTTCTGGAAAAAGCAAATCTGCCAATCTCACAAGTTCCCTCCGGAATCGTCACTGTACCGAGGGACTGATCCCTATAATATTTCCATTCCGGAACGATACCTTCTTCTGTCTCTGCAGTAGTCGCTTCTAAACTGTCATCCACCGGTTCGTTATCCCCCTGCTGTACCTTCTCCAGGCCGGGATGCACCATGACCATGGCGTGATTCCCCACAACTACCGTACTGCCTAACACATTACCGGGCACCGGGGTCGGTGCAGGACTCGGCGTCTCTACCGGTGCAGGCTCTGCGGTCGTCTGTGCATCTGCTGCCCCGTCCGCTGCCGGAGTCTGTGCAGGTGCTGCCGTCACCAGGGGATTCTTCCTTCTCTGCTCTTCCAGCTTCTGTGCGAACTGCGCAGCCACACTGCCCTCGTCCGCATGAATTGTCACATTATCACAATTTAAGAAAGCATCATCGGCAATATTTGTTACCGTAGCAGGAATATAAATATCTGTTAGATTTGTACATCCGGCAAATGCCTGAGCTTCAATGCTCTGCACATTCTCCGGAATCGTAATCTGTTTTAATCCGGTGCATCCGGCGAACGAATACTCGTCCACAGTCGTCAGACCTTTTCCAAGTACCACTTCTTCCAGGTTATTACAGCCCCAGAATACATAGGCATCCAGTCGTTTGACCGATTTGGGGATCACAACGAACTGTACCTTCTGGTTGTTCTCAAAGGCACTCTCGCCCACAACCTCCACTGTATCCGGAATTGTGACTCTCTCGTCGCTACCTCTGTATTTCTCCAACGTGCTTCCCTGTATCTGAAAATCAGAGGCAGACGCCGCCGCATCTGCCTCTGACACAGGAAGATGTGTCAGGATCAACGCGGTAGCCACCAAAGCCATGACGACCAACCACTTTTTATGATTCATAAACCTTCCCATCCTTTATTTACGTTATACTCTGGCTGCTTTCAGAGTCTTTTTATCCTTCTTCATGAAGAATACAATAGACAGACAGGCAAGTCCCATGGACAAAAACCACTTGGGATGGATTCCGTCGCCGGTCTTAGGCGTGCTGTCTGCGATGGTTCCCGCAGTCAGATTATTTGTATCCACATAGATCACATACGGCGAGAAATGCTCCGCAGTGAAAGTTACGCAGGATACACCGGATATCGTGGAGAACTTCGGTGACAGCTTGTCTAACTTACTGTTCACTACACCTGCCACTTTGTTATTACCTGCATAGGTGATCAGAGAATCCGGCAGAGGCAATGTAATGCTGATGGACAGTCCTGTTGTATCTGTGATCTTTGTATTGCCGGTGGAATCATAGAGACTGATGTCCATGGGGAAATACTTGATAGCACTGATATCACTTCCGTATTCTGCCATCAGAGCTTTCACTACTTCTTCGGAAGCTGCTGCGCTCTCTGTGATCTTAATAACAAAATTATCGGAAGATCCGTTCACTGTTGCGGATACCACTCCGGTATTGGACAGACCGTTTTTATCAATAACAACAGTGGTTCTGCCGCCGGATACGGTTCCCGTGGTAGTGCTGCCCGGTCTTCTGTTGGAATTGGAATTCGTGGAATTACCGCTTCCCGTAGAGGTACTGGTCTTGCTACCGGAACCTGATTTTGCTGTATAGTTCGCCGTTACAGTTACATTTGCTTCCGGCATGGTAATTACTGTTGCAGACAGAACCTTGCTGGCAATCTTCGTATTGGACGGATCAATGGACCAGCTGCTAAACTGCTGGTTTGCTGCGGGATCGTTTGCCACAATGATCGGTTGGGAACCTGCAATATAGCTTCCGGATCCGGAACCGTTTTTCACAGTCAGGGTGTACATCTTGGCAGTGGTACCATTATTGGTTCCCGGACTGGTGCTGGCTCCGGGGCTGGTAGTTCCACCGTTGTTACCGTTCGAACCGTTTGCTTCATATACTGCATAGAAATCCGTATTCTCCGTAATTGCCGTAGAGATATTCGGTAACCACTCCTTGAAGGTGTAACCGCTGACCGTAGGAGTCTGAATGCTGGGTGCTACAGTACCCTTCTTGATGGTGGTCTGGTAGAAAATTTCCTTGGTTACACCATTGATATACCGAACTACGATATCATCCTCGCTCAATGCCTTATACACTGCTTTGGTCGTAATATCTGCGGTAATATTGGTCAGGTCTCTGTCCCATCCGGTAAAGATGTATCCATCTCGAACCAGGGTAGCGACATTCGGCAGATCCGAATCCGCAATGCTGCCGCCGGATGCCACCTTGATCTCCTTGACTACCTTGTCATCCCAATCCAGGAAAGTTACGGTAAATTTACTTGCATCGGGATCTTCCTTCTCATAAATGGCGGTACAGGTCGTATCTTCTGTGATGTTCGTATAATCGCCATCCCATCCCTTAAATACTTCACCGGTCTTGCCTAACGGGGTGGGAGGTACTGCATCTTCGCCGCCCCGTACCTGCTGTTCGTCTACCTGCACATTTTTCTGCAGTTCTTCATTCCAGTCACGGAAAATAACCGTATAGATTTCCTCTAACGGAGTGTCCTCCACTGCAAATCCGTTCGCATCACCATATCTGTAGAGATAACTGGTTTTCGGAGCACATAAGGTCACATCACCCTTATCTCTGATCATATCCTTAAAGGTATCCGGGTCAATCAGTGTTAATCTCTCACTTGACTCCTCCAGCCACTTAATATTACTGCCATTGAATACATTATCTTTCAGTTCTTCACAGGTAATCGGCAGTTTCACGGTATCCAGATTCTTAGTCTCCGCAAACGCATAGGAAGGCACTACCGTAATGGCACTATCCGACAGATCGATCGTAGTCAGATTGTCGCAGCCCCGGAATGCCTCCGGTGCCATTTCCGTCACGCCTGTTGTCTCTTTGGCGTTCACACGCTTGCTGGTTCTCCCCTCTAAGCATTCGATGATCTTCGCTTTTGCACTGCCGTTCATTCCATAGATAATCGAATTGTCGCAGGTGAAATAATCTGTTCCCTGGAATCCTACCTTATCCAGGATTTCACAGCCGGTAAATGGAATACTGCCAAGACTACTGATGTTTCCGGACAAGGATACATCTTTCAACAGCTTACAATCCTTAAATGCATAGTTGCCAATGGACTGGGTATTGCCATTGATCTGCACTGCAGCCAGTTTCTCGCAGCCCTCAAAGGCATTGTTAGCTATGCTGGACAAGGAATTACTGTAGCTGATGACATTAGTCAGGTATTTTGCGCCCTTAAAGTCATTTTCTTCAATACTGTCGAGACCGTATATGGTCAGAGTCTTTTCCGTCTGATCCTTCTCTTTTTCCACAAACAGTCCATCCTTGATTGCCTGAACACCTTCCGGTATGGTCACATTCAGTGCGGAATCAATAAACTGCTGCTGATCCTCTGTCAGAGACTCTCCAGCAGTATATTTGGTCAGTGCAGTTCCCGCTGCACTTCTCTGGGCATCTGTCAGATATGGATAATCCTCTTTATTTAAGTATTTGGTTAATTCCGTAAATGCCGGGAAATCGATCAGTTCGCTGACATTCTTCTCCGGATTGTACTGTACGACCAGGTTGGACGGCCATCCGCTGCAGTATCTGACATAGGTTGCCACCTGACTGCTGTTATTATATCTGCCATCCGTACTCATCGCATACTTATACGGTGTGGACTCCGGTGAGATTTCTCCTACAAAAGTCAGCTTCACTGCCGGACTGTTATCTGTATCGTTCATAGCTGTCGCTGTGTTGTGTGTACAGCCCGTTCTATGTGTACCGGTAAAGTCCTGGGTCTTAAATGCATCCGTTCCGATAGCAATGCTGCTGTTGTTAAATATTACCGTTGCCAGATTATGACATCCGCGAAAAGCACCCTCTCCCACCGACTGTACACTGGCAGGCAGAGATACCATGGTCAGGTTACAGTTGTTGGCAAATGTATTTGCCGAGATATTGTAAATATGATATGGTCCGATGGGATCCGGGATATTCAATGTCTTAACGCCGGTTCCTACGCTGGCATTAAGCAACTGGTTGGAGGAATCTACTATAAACGTAGACCGACCAGGTTCATCTGAAACATTGGGATCCTGTACCGTCAATTCATACTGGTTCAGCTTCTGGTATAACTTTGTAGTAGGATCATAATTGATGTAACTGAATGCGAAACAGTTCTCCCGGCACAATGTATGAAGCAGACTGGTATTCAGTCCTTCAAAATAGAAAGTACCGTTTACCGGATCATCCGCAAGCATGGACTTAAAGCAGTCAAAACAATACACATTATCATCTGCACTTCCGGAGTTGATGGTAAACTGTGCATTTCGGGAAGCTACATAATGCAGGTTCTTACATCCCTTGAACATGGAGATTCCGATGGTCTCGCTGTACATATCCGGGAAAGTCACGGAATACAGGGTCTCATCATTTTCAAATACATTCCACCCCATTTCCTTCAGGCTGCTGGAACTGATGCCGTTCTCCTGCTCCGGATTACATATCTCTACTTCATATAAATACCGGCATTCTGCAAATGCATAGTCTCCGATATAACTTACAGAAATAGGAATATCAATATCCGTCAACTGGGTGCAGCTGTAGAATGCATGATCTCCCAGCTGTGCCAGCATACACTCTCTGGGGATGTTCACTGCTTTCATACTGCCGCATTCCGCAAATGCCCAGTTACCGATGACAGTGATACCATTACCAAAGGAAATGCTGTTCAGACCATTACAGCCATAGAACGCATAGTTGCCGACACCAATCAGTTTCTCACCAATGTTCAGTGTTACAATATTGCTGGCTCCGGCGAAAATACCGTCCAACGGATTTTTAGATGTGATATCTCCTGCCACAGACCAGGTATAGGTACCATTTGGATTGGCTGTAGATGCCAGATACTGGTTACCGATGTATTTTACATCCAGATCCTTGATCCACTGATCATCCGGCTGTTCTGTCTTTGCAAATCCGTCATATACTTTTGCTGATTTATCCTCATTTTCCGCCTGTGTACTGGTGTAAGAATAACCGGTGCCCTTTTTCTGGAAGAAATCCACAAGAGAAAGTTCTTTCCAGGCATTGTCCGTAGCATAACAAGGACGCATCTCACCATCCTTATAAGTCTCAGTCTTCGTCTCCATCACCGGTTTACCCTGTGAATCATATAACGGTAGACCTGTATTCGGATCTGTTGCCTGTACTTTCACTTCTCTGGTCTTCTGTGTCAGAGCCTCATAATACAAAGGCTGTCCATTCTTACTTGCCGCCACGTAACCATTGATGGTACCCTGGTTACCGGTAGGCTGTATGTACGCATTTACCATATCGGGAATATCCAGTACATTCCCAGTCAATGTCGTATTTTTATTATAACCAAGCAATACTGCACACCAGGAATTTTTATAGTTCACATAGGCAAACTGATAGCTGGTTCCGTCTGTGTTGGTCTCTGTTGTATAAATGGTCGCATTGCTGTCTACCACGGGAATCAGCGTATCCATGGTGGGAATTGTGCTGCTACCGGAAAGCAGACTTGCTTTCTCTGATGCGTCCTTCGGAATCGTAACCTTATATTTAGAAGAGCTATGTGTTGTCTGATGTGTATGTCCTGCCGCCTGCGCCACAGCATCTTCTTCCGCTTGCAGTCCCTCCGTAGGGATCGCTGCCACTACGATCGCCGAGATCAGGAACAGTGTTCCCAGGGTCTTCCTTACTGTCTTTTTTAATCTTCTGTTGGTCTTCCTTGTACCCTTAGTCATCCTTTACTCCTTTGCCGTCACCTTTTTGGCAACCACTACGAATCTGCCGTTTTTCTCCTGATAATCACAAGTCGACAGAGTTAAAAGCCGGTCACCGTATTGAGCCGTGACTCCTGTGTCATATAATGACATTCCCTCCATGTCATTCATATAAGAGTCAAATTCCTGCTCACTCTGGGCGTCTATAAACTGATAGTATTTGAATACAATCTCATCTTCACTGTATACCCTCGAACGGAATACATACATGATCTCATACAGACCTTTTTCATAGATGGTATCAAACTGTATGTAGGGATGCTTCTCATAGTAGCTCTGGTCGCTGTACAATGACAGGTTACCGAACATCTGCCCGCTCTTCATATGATGTCCGTACAGGATCAGATTCGTGCTGGGCTTCAGCACATCACAGTCCTTATCCATGAAAATAGATCCGTTCTTGTCATACTCCTGATTCAGATTGTGATCCAGATAATATTCATTATCCGTTGTCTGCATTACAGGGTAATCTATATTAGTATCGTCAATTTTTACCCATCCGATTAGTCTTTTGTTCTTATTTAATAAATTTTTATATTCATCCAGTACCGGAGGCGGTGTACTCTGCACTTCTTCCGACGTATAATGGATCACCGGCGCCGGTGCCTCGCTGACTGCAGGTTCCTTGTCCTTCAGTTCACTCAGCTGCTTATAATTATCTGCTGTCCGGTAGTTGTACCAGTTATAAATTCCGAAATAGCCAAGGCAGACGATAGCTGCCATACTACAACAGACCACTAAAAGCTTCCTTCGTTTTTCCTGTTTTTTCAGTTCCTCTTTTACGATTCTGTCCAGTTCTGCCTCGTCGAACTGCGGCCCTGTATTTTCCTTCGACGCCTTCTTTTGTGTCGGTTTCTTTTGCGTAGTTTTCTTTTTAACTGCTTCTTTTTTTATCGGGTCTTTTTTTATCGTATCTTTTTTCTTGAGTGTCTTTTTTTTCTTGAGAGTCTCTTTTTTTTCGTGAAGGGTCTCGGAGGTCTTAGGAGTTTCCTGCCTCTTAATCTCTTCCGACAGTTCTTCCATATAATCCTGTCCCAGGATGCTATGAAATCTACACTTTCCGCTGCGGATCACTTCCAGCAGTTTCTTCTGATCCGCCAGACTCATCTTCTTCGTCTGCATCCGGAGATTCTCGATCACCTGTTGATCCTTCAGGGCGTTCTGGTAATCCGCTTCCGTGCGGAACTTTCGTCCTTCTACCACATATATCTTCTGTGTCATCTATTTATCCTTAATTACTTTATCGAAGCTATGTAACCCATCACAACACATATCTGCATAGGAATACAATTCTATTGTACTATATCCGAAAATTATTGCAAGCCTTTTCCGGAAACATTGACATGCTCCCCCGCATACAATAGAGCATAAATAAAATGTGGAGGCACTAAAAATGAGTGACTTAACTGCTACAAATTGCGGCTGCAACAATTCCTGCGGCAATAACAACTGTGGTAACGGTATTTTCGGCAACAGCTGCATCTGGATCATCCTGTTACTGTTCTGCGGCGGTGGCTGCGGTAACAACAACGGCTGCGGACTGCTGGGCAGCAACAATGGCTGCGGCGGCAATGACTGCTGTGGATGTGGCGGCGGATGCTTTGATCACGGATGCGGCGGCAACAACTGCGACTGCCTGATCTGGATCCTGCTTCTGTCCTGCTTCTGCGGTGGCAATAACAGCTGCGGTAACGGTTGCGGCTGCAACTAACGCTGACTTCCCGGGAGCTCCCGGAGATTGAGTGTGCGGTCATCCCGGGGTACAGACGAAGCTGTACCCCGAAGGACTGATCGTCATAAGCCTGTTGCCGCGCTCATAAAATACTAGTAACTATTTGGCAGGAAGGTAACGGACACATGGATGATAACAGAATCGACAAGGCGGCTGCCTTTGATACCTTATTCACCAACAACCGCATTCAGATTCTGAAAACACTTGCCTATTATATAGATCCGCATCTCCTGAAAGGACTTGCTGTCTACATAAAATTCCAGGAGCTGCAATATACGCTGGCACTTTTCAGAAAGCATCCGGAAACTGCTCTGCACAGTTTTTCTCTACCGTCCGATGGAAGCAGTCTCGCCGGTGAACTATGCAGTGATCTCATGCCTTTATGCGATGAAGCACAGAAAGCATCCCTGCAGCAGGTCACCCAGATGCTTGACAATATCCATAATTTTCAAGAAATGATGGATGTGGCTAAGTCTATGCAGGAGCTGTTCCCGGAGGGCTTCTCAGATCCGGATGGTTTCGATCCGTCTATGTTATCCGGACTTTTCGCAGCCACTCAAAGTCAATCAGGAGGTCAACAAAATGGATTATTCACAGACTCCCCTCTGGATGCAGGATGATCTCGTGAAGGACATCCCCAGAGAAAAATTAGAATTTCTCTCCACTCTTTTTGCCAAAGGGCACGGCAAAACGCAAAAAGAAATGATGGCACTTCTCATGCCCGCGATGCGTAAGGCAAAGAAAGAGCATCTTACTTTTACCCCACAGGAAATGCAGGCAGCAGTCACTGCTATCAAAAAATACAGCAGCGAAGCAGAACTGCAGCAGATTCAAAACATTTTAGAAAAAAGTAAAGCTCAAAGAAATAACTCCCGGCAGGCGTAAGGTCTGTCAGGAGTTATTATATTTCTCGAAAGTTCAGCCAACGCCATTCGCAAAGTCGCGTTATCACGCTTTTACGTCACTACGCGACTACCTTTGCTCATAAGACAGCGACTACTTAACTACGATGTTGACGATTCTGCCGGGAACGTAGATCTCTTTTACGATGTTGCCGGTCAGCTTGTCACCCAGAGCTTCTTTTGCCATGGCGATGACATTTTCCTTGGTCTCATCCTTGGAAACTTTGATGGTCACACGCATCTTGCCGTTGACCTGAACGCCGATCTCAACAACGCTCTCTACAGTCTTCTCTTCCTCAAATTCAGGCCATGCTGCCTGATACAGTCTGCCCTCGAATCCGGCAGTCTGCCACAATTCCTCAGTGATATGAGGTGCTACGGGGTTCAGCAAAGTAAGCAGTGTCTTGTATTCGCCTCTGGTAATGGAATTTTTCTTGTAGAACTCGTTGATCAGGGACATCATAGCCGCGATGGCGGTATTGTACTTCAGGTTTTCGAAATCGCTGCTGACCTTTTTAATAGTCTGGTGCATCTTAGTCTCTAAATCTGCACTATAGCCTTCTTCATCAGTCAGAATATCCTGTAACTTCCATACTCTCTCAAGGAATCTGCGGCATCCCTTTACGCCTTCCTCGCTCCAGGAAGCGCTCAGATCAAAGGCACCAATGAACATCTCGTAGGTACGCAGAGTATCTGCGCCGTAATCCTGTACGATATCGTCCGGATTTACCACGTTGCCGCGGGACTTGGACATCTTCTCACCGTTGGATCCCAGGATCATACCGTGGCTGGTTCTCTTCTGGTAAGGTTCTGGAGTAGGTACTACGCCCTGATCATACAGGAACTTATGCCAGAAACGAGAGTACAAAAGATGCAGTGTGGTATGTTCCATACCGCCGTTGTACCAGTCAACCGGCAGCCAGTACTTCAATGCTTCAGGACTTGCCAGTGCCTTGTCATTGTGAGGATCGGTGTAACGCAGGTAATACCAGGAAGAGCCTGCCCACTGAGGCATGGTATCTGTCTCTCTCTTTG
>ENA-OPSJ01000729-OPSJ01000729.1-human-gut-metagenome-genome-assembly--contig:-NODE-729-length-28354-cov-2.258772_pt1 | contig 28354 bp, 21 predicted proteins | sample MGYA00241801_ERZ501893 | MGnify/ENA primary metagenome ERZ501893 (study PRJEB25962, sample SAMEA2042219) | human gut metagenome | biome: human gut; feature: human-associated habitat; material: faeces...
GTGGTGGTGCGCTGCCGTGTGCCCCTCTACGAGCGGGACGGTGCGTTTCAGGTCTATGTCAACGACATGTTTCCGGACGGCATCGGTTCGACACAGCTGGCCTTTGAACAGCTGAAGGCAAAACTGGATAAAGAGGGGCTTTTTGCACCGGAGCATAAAAAGCCGCTGCCCCGGTTCCCGCAGTGTATCGGCCTTGTTACAAGCAAGACTGGTGCTGCACTGCAGGATATCCGCAATGTCATCGGGCGGCGCTGGCCCGCAGTGCGTCTGCTGCTGGCTCCTGTGAATGTGCAGGGCTTTGAAGCGGCAGAGGAGATCGCCGATGCCATTACCCAGCTGGACAAAAGCGGGCGGGTGGACGAGATCATTGTAGCGCGCGGCGGCGGAAGCCGGGAGGACCTGTGGGTATTCAACGCCGAGGTCATTGCCCGGGCGGCCTACCGCTGCAAAACGCCCCTCATCAGCGCCATTGGCCACGAGATCGATTTTACAATCCTGGATTTTGTGGCAGATCAGCGCGCGCCCACGCCCTCAGCGGCGGCAGAGCTTGCTGTGCCCGACCGTGCCGAACAAGGACGAAAATTATGCACTTTGGAAGAAAATATTCACAATTGTATCCAATTTAAGCTGAGTTTATGCTATAATAGACTGGAACAGACCGAACAGCTGCTTTCCCGTGCCGGTGTACAGGCAGCGCTGGAGGAGCGTGCTGCCCGCCTGGATACTCTGGCCGGGCGGCTGCAAACTGCCGCCAGAGGCAAGCTGCAGGCCGGAGAGCTGCGTCTGAAGCATACGGCAGCACTTGCCGCATCCCTGAACCCCTACGGTGTGCTGGCCCGCGGCTATGCCATGGTGCAGGACAATAGGGGAAGGATCTGCACGCCGGATGCGCTCCGGCCCGGGCAGACCTGTAAACTCCGAGGTACGGAACACCGCGTGACCTGCACGGTCAACACAGTGGAGGAACTGGATGAGAGCACCCAAAAGCTTTGAGGATGGAATGACCCGGCTGGAAGCCATCCTTGAACAGATGCAGCAGCCGGAAACAACGCTGGCGGAATCGGTCAAACTCTATGCCGAAGCCGCATCCCTGATGGATTATTGTAACGGTACGCTGGAAAAGGCCACGCTGCAGCTGGATGAGATCGACGCGCAGCGGGCCCCCCGGCCGGATGCCGCACATTAAGGAGGAAGTTTCATGGATTACGCGAAGCAGTATCAAGAGTATCTTGCCAGGGCAAATCAGGCACTGGAAAAGGCCTGCGAGACTTTTTTGCCCGAGGAATCTGAGGTCTGCCGGGCTGCACGTTACAGCCTGCTGGGCGGCGGCAAACGCATCCGCGCAGTGCTGGTTCTGGCCGTGTGCGATATGCTCAACGGCAGCGCTGAAGCAGCCGAGCAGTTTGCGGCGGCGGTCGAGATGCTGCACTGCTATTCTCTGATCCATGATGACCTGCCCTGCATGGACAACGATGACCTGCGCCGGGGCAAGCCCAGCTGCCACAAGGCCTTTGGTGAATCCACTGCTATGCTGGCCGGCGATGTACTGTTGACCGAGGCGTTCAACGTGGTCGCAAATGCACCAGCTTCGCCCATTGTCAGTGTGCGGGCCGCAAGGGCCTTGGGCGCTGGTGCGGGCAGCCATGGCATGGTTTACGGGCAGGAGCTTGACCTGAAATACGAGGCACTGGCTGCCACTGAAGAGCAGCTGCGACTGATCCACCGGAACAAGACCGGTGCGCTCATCAATGCTGCTGTTCAGATGGGTGCTGCCGCTGCTCAGGCCAATGAGACCCAGTGCAAGGAGCTGGAGGACTATGCCTTCGGCATTGGTCTGGTGTTCCAGATCGTGGATGATGTGCTGGATGTGACCAGCACCGCCGAACAGCTGGGCAAACCCATTGGCAGCGACAGCGAAAACGGCAAAACGACTTTTGTCACCCTGTTCGGCGTTGACGGTGCCATGCAGCTGGCGGAAAAGCTGAATGACGAGACCTGCACAGCGCTGCGCGACGCATTCGGCGAAAAGAGTGCGTTTTTGGAGCAGCTGGCCCGCACACTGCTGAACCGCCGCAGCTGAGCCGGTCGCATTCTGCGCCGAAATCGTCTCAGAAATCGCACAGGACTACATATCGCAAATGCGCTGCTTTTTGAGACGTCGGCTTTGAGATTGCGATAAAATTCAAGAAGGTGAACAAACTATGCAATTTATCAAAGAATTGTTCTCGGTCAACGAGATATTGACCGTTTCCATCATGAGCTGGTTCGTTGCACAGGTACTCAAGACCATCATCAACTTTATCCTGCTGGGCAAGTTCCAGCTCGAGCGGATGTGGGGCGACGGCGGTATGCCCAGTGCCCACAGCGCCACGGTAACGGCCATGGTCATTGCTACGGCACGCAGCGAGGGCATCCATTCGGCTATCTTTGCGGTGGCCGCAGTTGTTGCCATCATCACCATGCACGATGCAATGGGCGTGCGCCACGAGACGGGCGAGCAGGCCAAGGTGCTCAACCAGATGATCGAAGAGTGGATCGACATCAGCGAAAAGAACTCTCCGTTTTTGCAGAATATGCATCTGAAGGAGATGGTCGGCCATACGCCCCTGCAGGTCATGGCCGGCATGGTCGTCGGCATCGTGGTCGGCTGCCTGTATCCCATGCACCTTGTCTAATCAAGAAACATCCGGAATTTGAAATGTGAGGAGGATAGTCATTTTATGCATCCTTCATTGCTTCAGAATATTTCACAGCCTCGTGACCTGAAGCGCTTGAGCAGCGCGCAGATCCAGCAGCTCTGCGGCGAGATCCGTCAGTTTCTGCTGGACAGCGTATCCAAAACGGGCGGACATCTTGCTTCCAACCTCGGCGCAGTCGAGCTGACGGTCGCGCTCCATCGCATCTTTGAGACCCCCCGGGATGCGTTCGTTTTCGATGTGGGCCATCAGTGCTACACCCACAAACTGCTGACCGGACGGTACAAGCGCTTCGGCACCCTGCGGCAGCTGGACGGCCTTTCGGGTTTCCCAAACCCGAATGAGAGCGTTCACGATGCTTTTATCGCCGGGCACGGCAACACCGCCCTCTCGGTCGCCATCGGCATCGCATGGGCCAAAAAGCTGAAAGGGGAGCCGGGCCATGTGGTGGCCATCATCGGCGACGGTGCGTTCACCGGCGGCATGGTCTACGAGGGAATGAACAACATCGGCAAGCTGGACAATCTGATGGTCATTCTCAATGACAACAAGATGTCGATTTCAGAGAATGTCGGAGGCATCAGCCAGTATCTTTCAGGCTTTCGCACAGCGGATGCATACAGGGATTTTAAGAATAATGTCATGAATTCCCTAAACCATATACCAATCTACGGAGAGCGTATGGTAAAGCATATCAGGAATACAAAGAGCAGCATAAAGCAGCTTTTTATTCCGGGTATGTTCTTTGAGGAGATGGGCATTATCTATTTGGGACCTGTGGATGGCAGTGATATAAAGGAAATGTGCCGTGTGTTTGATGAGGCAAAGCGTGTGGATGGTCCGGTGCTTGTGCATGTGCTCACGAAAAAGGGAGCAGGCTATGGCCCGGCTGAGCGTTATCCTTCCAGATTTCACGGTGCAGAGCCATTTGTCATAGAGACAGGACTTCCAAAGAATAAGCGCACGAAGGCCAATTACACAGATGTCTTCTCAACAGTCATGAAGAAGCTGGGCGAGAGAAATCCAAAGGTGGTTGCGATAACAGCTGCTATGGCAGAAGGAACAGGGCTTCGAAGATTCCACCGCAATTTTCCGGATAGGTTTTTTGATGTGGGAATAGCCGAGGCACATGCCACGACCTTTGCGGCAGGTCTTGCAAAGTCAGGACTTATCCCGGTATTTGCGGTGTACTCGTCATTTTTACAAAGGGCGTTTGACCAGATACTTCACGATGTGTGCATACAGAATCTGCATGTCATCTTTGCAATCGACAGGGCAGGGCTTGTAGGCAGTGACGGAGAGACACATCAGGGAATATTTGACATATCATATCTGTCGGTCATCCCGAATATGACAATCATGGCTCCGAAGAATAAGTGGGAACTGTCTGATATGATGAAGTTTGCAGTGGCATATGACGGTCCGATTGCACTCAGATATCCAAGAGGGGCAGCCTATGACGGCCTTAAGGAAATCAGACAGCCGATAGAGCTTGCAAAGAGTGAGCTGATCAGAAAAGGAAGCACGGTGGCTATCATGGCACTCGGCAGTATGGTAAAGACTGCCGTTGATGTAGTAAAGCTGCTTGAGGCAGAGGGAATCTCTGCTACACTTATCAATGCGCGTTTTGCAATGCCTTTTGATAAGGAAGCAATTAAGGAACTGCCGGCTGAACACAGTCTGCTTGTGACTATGGAGGAAAACGTGCAAAGCGGCGGTTTTGGTGAGCATGTGACGGAGTATGTCAAGACTAACGGCATAGTTCTTGAGGTGTTGACAGTTGCACTTCCTGACTGCTATGTGGAGCATGGCAATGTAGAGGTACTCAAAAAGGAGCTGCATGTGGATGCCGAATCGGTGGCTAAGCGTATAATAGCAGTATTATAGATAGAGGTAACATACAGTATGAAAGAAAGATTAGACGTATTACTTGTAAACAGAGGCCTTGCATCATCACGGGAAAAAGCAAAGACCATGATTATGGAGGGCAATGTTTTTGTAAATAACAACCGTGAGGATAAGGCAGGAAGCACATTTCCTGATGACTGCAATATTGAGATTCATGGAAAGACACTGCAGTATGTGAGCCGTGGAGGGTTAAAGCTTGAAAAGGCTATGAAGCACTTTGATATCACGATGGATGGCAAGGTGTGCATGGATATAGGTGCTTCAACAGGCGGTTTTACAGACTGTATGCTTCAAAATGGTGCTAAAAAGGTGTATGCCGTGGATGTCGGATATGGCCAGTTTGCATGGAAGCTGCGTCAGGATGAGCGCGTGGTGTGCATGGAAAAGACCAATATCAGGTATGTGACGCCCAATGACATAGATGATGAGCTGGATTTTGCATCGGTTGATGTGTCATTCATATCACTTACCAAGGTGTTAGGTCCTGCAAGAGCACTGTTAAAGGACGGTGGCGAGATGGTTTGTCTTATCAAGCCACAGTTTGAGGCCGGCAGGGAAAAGGTAGGTAAAAAGGGCGTGGTCCGTGACAAGAGCGTGCATGAGGAGGTAGTGAACAATATCATATCCTTTGCACTTTCAAATGGATTTAGTGTGTTAGACCTTGAGTATTCGCCAATCAAGGGGCCTGAGGGCAATATAGAGTACCTCGTACATATCAAAAAGACAGATGATCCTATAAAGGAGGAATCAGTGGATATTCATAGTGTGGTCGAGGCCGCGCATGGAGAGCTGGACAGGAAATAGACTATGAAACATTTTGTTGTGATAGCAAATGCCTATAAGGACAGGGACTTTGCACTTACAAATAAAATAGTGGCATACATAGAGCAAAAGGGCGGCACGGCAAAGGGTCTTATGAGCAATGTCGAGGCTATATCCGATAACGAGTTTGAGCTTGAGGATATACCACAGGATACGCAGTGTATTCTTGTGCTCGGCGGAGATGGTACACTGATTCGTGCAGCTACAAGGGTGGAGACACTTGAGATTCCGCTTATGGGAGTGAATCTCGGCACACTCGGCTATCTGTGTGAGGTGGAAGAAGCTACGGTATTTGACGCTATTGATTCGCTCATGGCTGATAAATACATGACAGAGGACCGTATTATGCTCACAGGGCATAAAAGAGGCAGTGAGACCTCGAGAGTTGCATTAAATGATATAGTCATCCATAGAAAGGGCAATTTGCAGATATTAAGCCTCAATGTGTATGTAAACGGTGAGTTTTTAAACAATTACCATGCCGACGGCATCATAGTTGCGACTCCAACAGGCTCTACAGGCTACAGTATGTCGGCGGGAGGTCCGATTGTGGATCCGAAGGGTGATATGATACTGCTCACACCGAACAATGCTCACAATCTTACGTCAAAGAGCATTGTGCTTTCAGGCGATGATGAGATAGAGATAGAGATTCTAAGCCGCAGGGAGCAAAACGATGAGCTGGCGTGTGTCAGCTATGATGGCGACACCGCGGCAGAGCTGGCTGTGGGAGACCGTTTTGTTATTTCAAAGGCAGCCAATCATACAAAGATCTGCAAGCTCCACCAGAGAAGCTTTTTGGAGATACTTCGCAAAAAGATGGGAAATTATTCATAACACAGATAAGGATTGTTATAATGAATAGTTACAAATAATATTTATGAGGTGACAGGACATGAAAACAAACAGACAATCCAAGATAATTGAGATAATCCAAAAGAATGAGGTAGAGACGCAGGATGAGCTCTCTGCGCTTCTTGAAAAAGATGGTTTTCGCGTGACTCAGGCCACAGTATCCAGGGATATCAGGGAGCTTAAGCTCACGAAAATCCCTACCGCAAGCGGCAGACAGAAGTACGCCGTGATAACGGATGCACCTGAGAATCTCTCAAAGAAATACGAAAGAGTACTCAGAGAGGGCTTTTTGTCAATGGATATGGCACAGAATATCCTCGTTATAAAGACTGTATCGGGAATGGCAAGCGCTGTCTGTGCTGCAATAGATGCCATGAAGATGAGAGAAATCGTCGGTTCGATTGCAGGAGATGACACAATCATGTGTGCAATCCGGACTGTTGATGATACATATGCGGTGATGAAAAAAATCCGCAGAATTGTGGAATAATGTTACATGAATATCAGATTATAGCTGAACTGTAACAGAAAATAACATATATCGTCATGCCTGGGAGAGGAAGGAGAAAATATGTTACAAAATCTACATGTAAAGAATCTGGCACTCATAGATGAGTGTGAGGTTGAGTTTTCCGACGGATTAAATATACTGTCGGGAGAGACCGGAGCCGGAAAATCAATCATCATAGGCTCTATCAATCTGGCGCTTGGTGAAAAAGTGCAAAAGGAGATGCTAAGAGACAATGAAAAGCCTGCTTTTGTGGAGCTTATTTTTTCAGTTGAGGACCCAAAGATTATAGAGGCTTTAAGGGAGCTTGATGTGGAGGTCGAGGACGGATGCGTGATTTTAAGCCGTAAAATCACACAGTCGCGCGCAGTCGGCAGGGTAAACGGTGAGGCTGTGTCTGTTTCGCGAATGAAGGAAATAGCCTCATATCTCATAGACATCCACGGTCAGCATGAGCACCAGTCACTTTTATCAAAGAAAAAACACCTTGATATTCTTGATGAGTACGCAAAGCAGTCGCTTGGAGATAAAAAGCAGCAGCTTTCAGTCACATACAAAGCATATAGGGCGCTTAAGGATGAGTATGAAAAGTCAAATATCGACAATGAAGACAGAAGCCGTGAGCTGTCATTCCTTGAGTATGAGGTGAAGGAGATAGAAGAAGCTTCTCTTGTGCCGGGTGAGGATGAGGAGCTTGAGGCGCAGTTTAGGAAGTTTTCAAACGGAAAGAAAATCATGGAGGGCGTAAATGCTGCATATTCTGCCACAGGAGGCGAGATGGAGAGTGCCTCAGAGCTTATTGGCAGGGCGGTAAGAGAGCTGTCACAGGTATCAGGCTATGATACGGATGTGGAAGCTCTTGAGAGTCAGCTATCAGAGATAGACAGTCTGCTTTCTGATTTTAATCACGAGATATCAGGATATATGTCACAGGCTGAGTTTGACGAGGAGACCTTCTATGAGACACAAAAGCGTCTGGATGAGATAAATCATCTAAAGAGCAAATACGGCAACTCAATTGATAATATACTGATAGCACTCAATGAAAAGAGGGAGCGTATCAGTGTCCTGAATGATTATGATTCTTATTTACAGAAATTAGAGCAGCAGCTTGCGAAAAAGGAAAAGGAGCTGGCACAGATATCGGATGAGGTATCAGAAATCAGACAAAGGAGTGCTGTAAAGCTTGTGTCAGAAATTAAATCAGCACTTAATGATTTGAATTTCCTTGATGTACAGTTTGATATGCAGTTTGACAGATTGCCGGACTATACGGCAAACGGCATCGATGCGCCGGAGTTTCTCATATCAACTAACCCCGGAGAGCCGCTTAAGCCGCTCGGCAAGGTAGCATCGGGAGGAGAGCTGTCGCGTATCATGCTTGGCATCAAGACAATCATGGCAGAAAATGACCACATTGAGTCGCTTATTTTCGATGAGATTGATTCGGGAATCAGTGGACGTACAGCTCAGATGGTCTCTGAGAAGATGAATGAGCTTGGCCGCAACCATCAGATTATATGTATCACACATCTGCCACAGATAGCAGCTATGGCAGATGCACATTTCCTTATTGAAAAAGCAGTCGAGAACAAATCCACGGTTTCAAGGATTCGAAGGCTAACTGACAATGACAGCGTGGCTGAGCTGGCCAGAATGCTCGGCGGTGCAAAAATCACGGATACCGTGATGGAGAGCGCACGCGAGATGAAAGCACTTGCCATGGAGAAAAAAATCTGACATTATCAGTTTACGGCGCGGTTGATTACCAGTATATCACCGGTGGTCAGCCGTACGTTTCCGTTTGGGATGATTACCTGCCCATTTCTTTGGATCATTATTATAATCTCATTGTGTTTTTTTGATATTTCAGACAGCAGTTTATTGTTATATCTGCTGTCTTTTTCTATTATTTTTTCCACCAGTTTTATACCATGCACCTCATCAGGTGTGATGGCACTAAGCACGAGCACATCATTTTGCAGAATTATTGTTTCACCGTCCGGTATTATATTCTGCTCACCTCTTCGTATAAGCACAATCAGTGTCTCAGGAGGCAGCGTCAGGTCCTTTAGCTTGTGGCCACACCACAGATGATTTTCCGGTATGGTAAGCTGTATGAACTGGATGTCTGCTTCCTCGGAGTAATCATTGAAGGTCTTCATTACATCGGCTGTTTTATCGAGCATATCAAGCTTTCGCGATATCCATGGGAGCATTGAGCCCTGAAGCAGTATTGAAAAGAGTACTATCATAAATATTATGTGGAAGGTGTCGAGGTCATCATTGGTGGCGGTATATGCCATGATGGAAAACACTATGGATGCGGCTCCTCTTAAGCCGGACCATGAGACAAGCAGCTGCTGTTTTATTTTGCTGCGAAATGGTGTGAGCACAAGTGCGACAGAAAGAGGTCTTGCCACAAAGGTCAGCCACATAAATATTAAAAGTGCCGGTACTATGACGTGTGGCAGCTTTGATGGGAAAGAAAGCAGACCAAGCAGAAAGAAAATAAGCATCTGCATGAGTCCTGTTATGCCATCAAAGAAATTCACCAGATTCTTTTTATTTTCTATTTCTGTGTTGCCGAGTATAATGCCGACTATATAGGCGCTTAAGAAGCCGTTTCCGTCAAAGTAAGCAGGCAGGGCATATGATATTATAGCTATTCCCACCATGAAAATCGCATCAAACCCCGCGCTTTTGAAGCGTATATATCGAAGGAGCATGATGGAAAGCTTTGCAATCAGGACGCCGAAGATTATGCCGAAGGCAAGCTGCTTTACTATGAGTATGGCAATATTTCCAGGGCTTGCGCTGCCCTGGGATATGGCTATAAAAGCAACTGTGAGCATATAGGCACATGGGTCATTACTACCGCTTTCCACTTCAAGAAGAGAGGCGGTATTGTATTTCAGATTCAGCTTTTTCGAACGCAGTATGGAGAAAACGCTCGCCGCATCAGTTGATGAAATCAGCGCACCGAGGAGAAAGCTTATTTCCCAGCTCATATTAAGGGCAAAGTGACAGAACAGCCCTGTGAGAAAGCATGTGATAATAACACCGATGGTGGACAAAAGTACAGACTTAACGGCAACAGCCTTTGCACGTTGCCAGTTGGTGCCAAAGCCGCCATAGAACATGATAAAAATCAGCGCGGTAGAGCATATCTGTTCAGCGAACGCGTAATTGTCGAAATCTATCTTCATTATTCCGTCAGAGCCAAAAAGCATGCCTAGCACGATAAAGGCTAAAAGTGCCGGAATGCCTATGCGGTTGGAGACACGATTTAGCAGGATACATAAGAAGATTACTATAGATGTGATGAGCAGGTATGTATTCATGGAATCCCTCCTTTATTAAATGGTGATTTAAGAATTATAAAGCTATTACAGTATTTATTTGTAACGGACAACGTGGGAATTATATGTGAAATTTATAATAAACATATAAATATATCGAAATTATATAGGAAAACACCTAAACTGTCAAACTATACCGGCTTTTGCTCAAAATAATTTGGAATAGTTAGAATGAGATAATAAGATATTAAAAGAATAAAAGAAAAATTACAGGAGCATACTAATCCAAATGGAGGTAATAGTATGCGGAAGTTTTTTGGAAAATTTGTGAGTGTCACGCTGGCTGCAGCAGTGATAGCTATGTTTGCACTAAGCAGTGATGATAAGTGGTGCAGCAGGGTAGATAAAGTATTTGATGAAAGTGCATTAGGAAGTTTTTTAAATGAATCAAAGGCCGGATATGGAAGATATGCGACAGGGCTTCCGGGACAGGCGGCCAGTGTATTGGCTGATTCGGGCGAGAATGGTGAAAATGGTGAAAACGGCGGAACCGGTGAAAACAGTGGAAACGGTGGAACCGAACAAGGCATAGGACAGACAGCAGATACAGCATCAACTCACAGAGATTATGAAGAGACAGATAAAATAAGTGCTGGAATAAGTGTTGAGGGCGTATATGCCTGTGGCAGGCTGACCGGTATATATGAGCAGACAGAGGGAGTGCTTGTAGTGAATACGACGGAGGTGACAGACGAGGATGGAAAAAAAGTCAATCCGGCAGATAAAAAGGTGCAGTGCGGTGATTATATCCTATCTGTCAATGGACGCACTGTGGCAGACAAGGAGGAGCTTTCTGAAGCTGTGAATGATATCATGAAGGAATATGATGAAAGGCATGAAGATAAAAGTGGTACAGTAGAAAGTCAGAAAGAAATAATAAATGAAAATAAGAGTGATAGCGGTGAAATTAAATCAGAAATTAATAAAAGAAGGGTAAAAATAAAATTTCTTAGAGGCGGTGAAGAAATGTCAGCGTATATCACGCCTGTGAGGATGGATGATGGCAAATACTATATGGGAATATGGGTGAAGGACGATCTGGCAGGAATCGGTACGATCACTTATTATACAAAGGACGGCCGTTTTGGAGCGCTGGGGCATGGAATAGGAGACGGAACGCAAAGCGGCAATCTCTTGTATGCAAACAGTGGTGATTTGTACGGCATGAAGCTTACCAAAATCAAAAAGGGAAAAGCCGGCGCGCCGGGCGAGATAGGCGGAGTGGTATATTTTGGCAAAAAAAGCCATATAGGCACACTTGACTGCAATAGTAATCTGGGAATTTACGGACAGCTTGACAGCGATGAATTGTCGGAATATGCCGCAGAGGATACGTATTATCCGGTTGCCGGCAAGGATGAGATACACACAGGCCGTGCACAGATGATATCGGAAATATCGGGAAAACTGGAAAAATATAATCTGGAAATAACAAATATAGACAAAAAAGCGACAGATACAAACAAGGGAATGGAGCTTAAGGTGACAGACGACAGGCTGATAGAGCTCTCCGGTGGCATAGTGCAGGGCACATCCGGAAGCCCTATCATACAGGATGGTAAAATAATAGGAGCAGTCACCCATGTGTTTGTCGATGATCCGACCGGAGGCTACGGCATCTGCATTGATGAGATGCTGTAATTACTGCTCCATCCTGCGAAGCTCCGGCAGCACAGTGCTAAGCATGGTTACAAAGCAGATGCTTCCGCCAATCACGTTTGATACAGGCTCTGCCATAAACACACCGTCGGTTCCCATACCAAAGGAGTATGGCAGAATATATGTCAGCGGTACAACGATGAACACCTTGCGAAGCAGGGAGAAAAATATAGCCCGCTTCTTTTTGTTAAGTGATTTAAAGGTAGTCTGTCCGACGTACTGCAGATCCATAAATATGAATGCCGCAAAGTAGATATTTAAAGCCTTCACCGCATCATCCATAAGGGTGGCATCGGAACTGAAAATAGCAATCAGGGCATGAGGGACAAGTATAATCACACTCCACATGACAGCTGTATATAGAAGCACGAGCAGTCCCATAGTGAAAATAGATTTTCTCACCCGGGCCGGCCTTTTGGCGCCATAGTTGTAGCTTAAAACAGGAGATGAACCCTCCACAATTGCATAAATTGGAGTCTCAACCATCTGCCTGATGCTTGAGACGATGGTCATTACCGATATGTACAAATCGCCACCGGTCACTGAAAGCACGTTGTTGCAGCATATAGATACCAGGCTGTTTGTGAGCTGCATGACACAGCCGGAGGTTCCAAGGCTTATGATATCCTTTGCATAGCGCGTGTTTTCACCAAATTCAGAGAGTGTCATAAGGCGCACCTTAAGCTCAGCCTTTTTCCTAAGAAAGTGAAGCACATAGAGAGCAGACAGTATTTGTGCGATGACCGTAGCAATAGCTGCTCCTTTGATGCCAAAATTAAATCCAAATATAAAAAGCGGGTCTAAAACCAGATTGGCAACGGCTCCGATTGCCACAGACAGCATGCCGGTAGTGGAGTAGCCCTGAGCGTTGATAAAGGGATTCATGCCGGTTGAAATCATGGATGGGAGTGTTCCTATCAAATAAATGAGCAGGTATGGCAGAGCGTATTTGAGAGCATTTTCAGATGCGCCAAACACGATTAAAAGAGGCTTTGCAAAAATCATGCACAAAGCTGTAAAAGCGACTGCGAATGTGCAGACCATTGTAAAGCTCGTATTCATTATAGTATTGGCGGCTCTGTCATCACTCATGCCTCTTTTTATTGAAAAAAGCGGAGCACCACCGCTTCCAAAGAGATTGGAGAAAGCGATTGTCAGCATTATAATAGGAAAGCAAAGCCCCACAGCACCGAGTGCAGTAGTTCCCATATCCGGTATGCGGGCAATGTATATGCGGTCTACTATATTGTACAACAGGCTTAGAATCTGGGCTGCCAGCATGGGCAGAGCAGCCTGCAATATGTTTTTCTTTATCGAATCGTTATCAAAATCTATTTTTTTCATAAGTTACCTCTTTCGGATTTGCTTTGTTCATTATATCACCACATTAAAAAAAATCAAAGACTCAGCAAGTTTTGATATAGATTTTATTTATGACAAACTAAAAGAAAAATATATTTTACAATGACAAAAAATTACAGTAATATATGGACTATGACATTAAAACTTATCAAATAATCATATATACCGGAGGATAACATGAAGATTACACAGATACATACAAACAAACCACAGTCACTTTCTTTCGAGATTTTTCCACCAAAGAAGGAGGAGGACTTTAAAAATATTGACGAGATGCTTGAGATACTCTGTGATTGTCATCCTGAGTACATCAGCGTGACATTTGGCGCAGGCGGCAGCTCAAACAATAACAAGACTATCGAGATTGCGAAGAAAATCAAGAACCAGTACAATGTGGAGCCGGTCGTACACCTTACATGTCTGTGCTATAACAAGGCTGAGATAGATGAGTTCACCAGACAGCTTTCATATGAGGGCATTGAGAATATCCTCGCTTTAAGAGGAGACAGAAATCCGAACGTGCCTGCAAAGGAGGATTTTCTCCATGCAAGCGATTTGATTAAATACATAAAGGACACCACAGGTGATCAGTTCTGTATCGCAGGTGCGTGCTACCCGGACATCCATCCGGAGGCAGCTGATAAGGTAGATGATATTAAGAATCTTAAGAAAAAGGTTGATGCCGGTGCAGAGCTTCTTTTATCACAGCTCTTCTTTGACAATGATACCTTCTTCAATTTTGCTGAGGACTGCAGGCTTGCAGGTATCAATGTGCCGGTTATCCCGGGCATAATGCCTTGTATCAATGCGGCTCAGATTCAGAGAATGGTCACAATGTGCGGAGCTAAGTTCCCTGAGAAGTTCCAGAAGATTGTGCACAGATACGGAGACAACAAGGCGGCACTTTTTGATGCCGGAATGTCTTACTGCGAGAGTCAGATAATTGAGCTTTTAGCTAATGATGTGGAGGGAATTCATCTTTACACTATGAACAATGTGAGAGTTGCAAAGCGTTTAACAGAGGGAATCAAGAACCTTATTTAGGACAATAGTACGGAACGTAGGTCCTGGTATCACTGGCGCACACGTACTTCCGCCGTAGCTACGCTACCAAACTGCAAATTCGAATAAAAAATATCAACCGTTGCAAAAAGTACTCTAGATGATTATAATAGGTATATTAGATTTGTAAATGGAAACAATGTCCATATTAAATCGAAATTAAATTATATAATATATTAAGGAGACAATAGAAAATGAAAGAAAAATCAAGAAGCACTTTTTCCGGCAACATTGGGTTCGTTCTTGCGGCAGCCGGCAGTGCGGTAGGACTTGGAAATATATGGAGGTTTCCGTATCTGGCAGCAAAGGACGGAGGAGGACTTTTTCTGCTGGTGTATCTGATACTTGTTCTGACCTTTGGCTTTGCATTGCTTACCACTGAGATTGCAATAGGACGTAAGACCGGACAGGGACCGCTCACCGCGTATGGTCTTATCAATCCAAAGGGTAAGTTTATCGGTGTACTTGCGTGTATAGTACCGGCTATTATTCTGCCTTACTACTGTACTATAGGTGGATGGGTTTTAAAATACTTTACACTTTTCATTACAGGAAGCGGTAAAAATGCAGTTGCGGATGGATATTTCACAGGCTTTATTACAGGCCAGTGGGCACCAATCATATTTGGAGTGGTTTATCTGCTTATAACAGCAGCAGTTGTCATTGGCGGAGTCAATAAAGGTATCGAGCGCTTCAGCAAGGTGCTCATGCCTATCCTTGTTGTGCTTATTTTTGCAATCGGTATTTTCTCACTGACGCTCAATTATAAGGATGCATCAGGTGCAGCAAGAAGTGGTCTTGAGGGTCTTAAGATATATGTGGTTCCTGACTTCAAGGGGCTTACAATGCAAAAGCTTGTCACAGTATTTGTTGATGCGCTCGGTCAGCTGTTCTACTCAATCAGTGTGGCTATGGGAATCATGGTTGCATATGGTTCGTATGTCAAGAAGGAATCAAAGCTCATGGGCTCAATCAACCAGATCGAGATTTTTGATACACTTGTTGCATTCCTTGCAGGTCTTATGATTATTCCGGCAGTATATGTATTTATGGGCAGAGACGGCATGTCAGCAGGACCGGGGCTTATGTTTATATCACTGCCAAAGGTATTTAATGAAATGGGAATAGCAGGAGATATCGTTGGACTGATATTCTTCATGATAGTTGCATTCGCAGCAGTCACATCGTCTGTATCAATTATGGAGGCTATTGTATCGAGTCTTATAGACAGATTTCACTGGAGCCGTAGAAAAAGCGCAATTTTAGTCACGGTATACGGTCTGATTGCAGAGATAATAGTCTGCCTTGGCTACAATAAGCTCTATATGGAGGTTAAGCTTCCAAACGGCACAGTCGGACAGATACTTGATATAATGGACTATGTCAGCAACAATGTGCTCATGCCAATCGTGGCACTTGCCACATGTATCCTTATCGGATGGATAGTAAGTCCAAAGGTAATAATAGATGAGGTGACACGCGGAGGCAGCAAATTCACCAGAAAAGGACTTTATATAATCATGGTTAAATTTATTGCACCGGCATTCCTGCTTATACTGTTGCTGCAGGCACTCGGAATCGTTACTTTTTAACAATGAGAGTCTATGCTCCGGCAGGACTTAAATGAAAATGTGATAACTCAGGAGCAGCTTTAGCAGGCTTTAAAAAAATCAAACCAAAACAGAGATCAATACATAGATTACCAATCATGTATATGGTCTCTGTTTTTTTACTGTTTCTTTATACTTTCTTTATTGAATTATCCGCGCTAATTGATAAAATAAAAAGTATGCGCACGATTGCGGATATTTTTTGCATTCGTGGATGGGGGATAAATTAACCGGAAAGAAAGGAAAAATTTATGAGTAAAATTTTCAAAAATCTGATTCCATACTGGCGATGGATCATATTAATATTTGTTTTTCTCATTGCTCAGGCTTACTGTGATCTGGCTTTGCCTGCGTACACATCTGATATCATCGATGTGGGTATCCAGGATCATGGCATTGAGCATATCCTGCCAAAGGAGATTACCTCGGAGGATTATCAGATGGCACAGACATTTATGCTGTCTGACGAGAAAGAAAAATTTACGGACTGTTACGAGGCTGAGGATGCTTCAAAATCTGATGACAGTGTGGCAAAATACAAGCTGACAGCTGATTCGGATACACTTGATGAGCTGGATGAGGATCTTTTGGTTCCTCTTGTCATGGCATATCAGGCTTTTTTGTCGGGGGAGCAGATGGATGTGGATGCATCAGCTATCCCGCAGGGAGTAGCGCTCGATGATAACATGATAAAGCAGATAAGAAGCAAGGTGCAGGACAAAATCGATGCGGTGGGTTCATCTACTTTAAAGTCCATGGGTGTAACTTTTGCGACAAAGTGTGATGAGAATGCAGGAATCGACGTGGATGCCAATCAGGTTGCTTATCTGTGGAAGGCAGGCGCCAAGATGGCAGGCTTTGCAGCAATTATGCTTATAGCAGCATGTGTTGTAGGTTTTGCGGCTTCAAAGGTCGGTGCCGCTGTCGGCAGGGATTTGAGGGAGAAGACCTTTTCAAAGGTTGTAGGTTTTTCAAATGCCGAGATTAACAAATTCTCTACGGCATCACTTATTACGAGAAGCACGAACGATATACAGCAGATTCAGATGGTTACTACTATGATGCTTCGTATGGTGCTTTACGCGCCAATCGTTGGTATCGGTGGTATCATCAAGGTGGCACAGACCAAATCCGGCATGGAGTGGGTGATTGCCATTGCGGTTGCTGCCATCATGGTTTTTATTTTCACTCTGGTTGGCATAGCGATGCCAAAGTTCAAGATTATGCAGAGTCTTGTAGACAAGGTAAACCTTGTTTCTCGTGAGATTCTTACAGGTCTTTCCGTTATCAGGGCTTTCGGCCGTGAGAAGGAGGAGGAAAAGAGGTTTGATGAGGCTAACCGTGAGCTTACACGCACACAGCTGTTTACAAACCGTGTCATGACCTTTATGATGCCGGGTATGTCCATGATCATGTACTGCATCACACTTGGTATCGTGTGGGTTGCAGCAGGCAGAATAGACAAGGGTTCTATGCAGGTAGGTACCATGACTGCGTTTATTACATATGCCATGATGATTGTTATGTCATTCCTCATGCTCTCAGCCATGTCCATCATGCTTCCGAGAGCAGGTGTTGCGGCAGAGCGTATCGATGAGGTTATAAGGACAAACAGCACTGTAAATGATCCAAAAGAGCCTGTTACTGAGGCTGATCACAGGGGTGTTATCCGTTTCAACCATGTGGATTTCAGATATCCGGGAGCAAAGGAGGATGTGCTTTCAGACATTGATTTTGTGGCGGAGCCGGGCAAAATCACAGCTATCATCGGAAGTACCGGCTGTGGAAAGTCTACACTTGTAAACCTGATTCCGCGTTTCTATGACGTGACGGGAGGCTCAATAGAGCTTGATGGACACGATATCAGAGACTACACACTAAGCGAGCTTCGCGAGTCAATAGGCTTTGTTCCGCAGAAGGGTATTCTTTTCTCGGGAACCATCGCCTCAAACCTGCGCTTTGGTAAAGCAGACGCGAGTGATGAGCAGATAAAAAAGGCTGCGGATATCGCACAGGCTTCTGAGTTTATCGAGACAAAGAATGACAGGTATGAAAGCTCAATCGCACAGGGCGGCTCAAACGTGTCAGGAGGCCAGAAACAGAGGCTTGCCATAGCAAGAGCTATCGCAAAGGATCCTCATATCTATGTGTTTGATGACAGCTTTTCAGCACTCGATATGAAGACTGATGCGCGTCTGCGTGCAGCTTTAGCAGAGGTTACAGAGAATGCTTCCGTTATTATCGTGGCACAGCGTATCAGCACGATTATTCATGCTGACCAGATTCTCGTGCTCGATGACGGTAAAATCGTAGGAAAAGGCACCCACGAGGAGCTTCTTAAAAATTGCGATGTATATATGCAGATTGCACAGTCACAGCTTTCAGCCAAGGAACTTGGACTTGATGATAACAAAAAGGAGGGCATGTAAGATGAGTGAGAATAATAACGAACAGTTCAAGATGCCTCCTAAGAGGCCAAGAGGGCCAATGGGACATGGCCCCGGAATGGTCACAGAAAAGGCCAAGGATTTCAAGGGCTCTACAAAGAAGCTCATAAAGTATCTCGGCAGATACTGGGCTGCCATCATTGCAGTTATGATATTTGCAGCAGTTTCGACTGTCTTCTCCGTTGCAGGACCGAAGATCATGGGTAAAGCCACCACTGCGCTTGCCGAGGGACTCATGAACAAGATTGCAGGAACAGGCGGCATAGATTTTGATTATATTGCAAAGGTTCTTTTGTTTACGCTGGCTTTATATGTGGTGAGTGCCATCTTTATGTTCGCCCAGGGACTTATCATGACAGGCATCACGCAGAAGACCTGCTACAGGATGCGTAAGGACATCACGAGCAAAATCAACCGTATGCCGATGAAGTATTTCGAGTCAAGGACATATGGTGAAGTACTTTCGCGTATCACAAACGATGTGGACACACTCGGACAGAGCTTGAACCAGAGTATCACACAGATTATTACATCTGTTGCCACTTTGGTCGGTACACTGGTCATGATGCTGTCTATTTCACCTCTCATGACGCTGATTTCACTCGTTATCCTGCCTGTTTCGATGATACTTATTTCGTTTGTCATAAAGCATTCACAGAAATACTTCAGACAGCAGCAGGAGTATCTGGGACATATCAACGGACAGGTCGAGGAGGTGTACGGAGGTCACCTTGTCATAAAGGCATACAATAAAGAGGCTGAGACTGTAAAGACCTTTAAGGAGGCCAACAATGTGCTCTACAAATCCGCATGGAAATCACAGTTCCTCTCAGGACTTATGATGCCTATCATGCAGTTTGTAGGAAACTTAGGATACGCGGGAGTTGCCATCTCAGGAGGTATACTTGCCATAAAGAATGTCATCACAATCGGTGATATCCAGGCCTTTATACAGTATGTGAAGAATTTCACACAGCCTATCCAGCAGATAGCACAGGTGGCAAACCAGCTTCAGTCGATGGCGGCTGCATCTGAGCGTGTATTTGAGTTCCTCGATGAGGAGGAAGAGGATATAACAGTGGAAAATCCTGTAAAGCCGGACCATATCGAGGGAAGTGTAGAGTTTTCGCATGTACACTTTGGTTATAATCCTGACCAGATCATCATCAATGATTTTTCTGCAAAGGTAAAGCCGGGACAGCAGGTTGCTATCGTTGGACCGACAGGAGCGGGAAAGACTACCATGGTCAAGCTTCTTATGAGATTTTATGATGTAAGCTCAGGCGCCATTCTTGTAGACGGACATGATATCAGGGATTACAACAGAGCCGATCTGCGAGATGCATTCGGCATGGTATTGCAGGACACATGGCTCTTTAAGGGCACCATTATGGAAAATATCCGCTACGGCCGTCTGGATGCCACAGATGAGGAGGTCATCGCGGCAGCAAAGGCAGCACATGCCCATCACTTTATCCAGACACTGCCGGGTGGCTACGATATGGAGCTCAATGAGGATGCTTCCAATGTGTCACAGGGACAAAAGCAGCTTTTGACAATAGCAAGAGCTATCCTTGCAGACAATCCAATCCTTATCCTTGATGAGGCCACATCCTCTGTAGATACACGTACAGAAATCCGTATCCAGAAGGCACTTGACAATCTGATGAGGGGCAGAACAAGCTTTGTCATCGCCCACAGGCTGTCTACTATCAAGAATGCAGATATGATTCTTGTCATGAAGGACGGAGACATTATCGAGCAGGGTACACACGATGAGCTTCTTGCAAAGAACGGATTTTATGCAGAGCTGTATAACTCTCAGTTTGAAGAATAGAGAAAGCACGGGTATCGTGCAGTTTTGCGAATATGCGTGGGGCTGAATGGTTACATAAAATTTAAAAAAAATACGCTCTCGACAAAATTCGACAAAATGTGTTATCATAAAAGCATAAAATTTGTTTTGACATGACAGTAATTGGCGGCATAGGAGAGTTTGATGAGCACTTTAAATGTCGCAGTAGCAGACGAAAAGAAAAATATGCAGAGTTTATTAAAGGGCATGGAGTTTTTAGGAACAGCAAGAAGTAGTGATGAAGCATACAGCATGATAAACGGTAATGCCGGTTCTGATGTGATACTTGTGTATGTAAAGAGAGCATCCGGTGACACTGAGCCACTTGATGATACATATATGGAGAAAAAATCTCTTGAGACACAGGTGACGGATATCATTCATGAGATAGGTGTTCCGGCTCATATAAAGGGATATCAGTATCTGAGGACTGCGATAGTGATGTGTGTTGAGGATATGGAGATGCTTAGCTCTATCACAAAGCTTTTGTATCCCACTATTGCAAAGAAGTACAAGACTACATCAAGCAGGGTGGAGAGAGCCATAAGGCATGCTATCGAGGTGGCATGGAGCAGAGGCAGGATGGATACGATAGACGCCATGTTTGGATACACTGTAAACTATGGTAAGGGCAAGCCTACCAATTCGGAGTTTATTGCCCTGATTACAGACAAAATACGTCTTGGAATGTAAAAATCGTCATTATAGACAAATAAAACCACATTTTGATAAATTTACTAGGCAAAATGTACTCCCGCGTGATATAATATAGTATACATTCTATTGGTTTCAGGATGTATACTATATTTTTTATCAGATTAATTGTTGTTTAAATAACTGTAATCTGGGGGAGGTTTCAGCATGGACAAAATTAAAATATTAATGGCCGCATCAGAGGCAATACCTTATATGAAGACAGGTGGACTTGCTGACGTAGTGGGATCTTTACCAAAATATTTTGACAAGGACAGATATGACGTGAGAGTTATACTTCCGAAGTACAAATGTATGGATGATAAATTACTGCCACAGCTTAAGTTCGTCTGTCATTTTTATGTCAATCTCAACTGGCGCAGGCAGTATGTGGGGATTTTTACATCGCAGTATGATGATGTGACATATTATTTTGTGGACAATGAGTTTTACTTTGCAGGAGATAAGCCATACAACAATATATACGAGGATGTGGAGAAGTTTGCTTTCTTTTCAAAGGCGGTGCTTGAGGCTTTGCCGGTTATAGATTTTGCCCCGGATGTGATACATTGTAATGACTGGCAGACAGGACTCTTGCCGGTTTTTCTAAAGACAGTGTACGGCTCAGACAATTTCTATGCCGGTATCAAGACAGTCTTTACCATTCACAATATGAAGTTTCAAGGGCGTTGGAAGATTAAAGAGGTGGCTGATGTTACAGGACTTCCGGAGCATATTTTTAATTCAGGGGAGCTGGAGTTCTATGGTGAGGCTAATTATTTAAAGGGCGGCATAGTATATGCAGATGAGATTACGACTGTCAGCCCGACATATGCAGATGAAATCTGTACACCTGAGGGCGGCGAGGGCCTGGATGGCCTTATGCTTGAGCGGCGCAGGCATTTGAGAGGCATTGTAAACGGTATAAATTATGATGTCTTTAATCCTATGAAGGATACATATCTGGATAAGCATTTTTCTGTAAGGGAATTGAGTGGAAAGGTCGTTAATAAGCGTCAGCTGCAGGAGAAATATGGTCTGGCTGTGGATAAGGATGTCATGCTGATTGGAATAGTTTCGCGTCTGACAAATCAGAAGGGCTTTGATCTGGTGGCATATGTGATGGAGGAGATGCTTTCCACCATGAATGTACAGTTTATAGTGCAGGGCACAGGAGAGCAGCAGTACGAGGAGATGTTTAATTATTTCCATGGCAGGTATCCGCAGAAGCTTGGAGTATATATCGGCTACTCGGAGGAAAATGCACATGAGATATATGCAGGCTGTGACGCATTTCTCATGCCGTCTCTTTTTGAGCCGTGCGGCTTGAGCCAGCTCATGTCTATGCGATATGGTACGCTGCCTATAGTCAGGGAGACCGGTGGTCTTAAGGACACTGTAGTGCCGTACAATGAGTACGAGAATACGGGCGATGGCTTTTCCTTTGCCAATTATAATGCGCATGATATGCTGCATGTTATCAAATATGCTCTTGATGTGTTTGAAAACCATAAGGACAGATGGCAGGAGATGATGCAGCGCGCCATGAGGCATGATTTCTCATGGAAGGCATCTGCGAAAGAGTATGAGAAGCTTTACGACATGCTGCTTGGCAACTAGTACATCATTCTGCAAATAACAGGCCAAATAACTTTCATGAATTTCAAACTATGTTCTTAGAAAGTAAAATACCGGATACATATCTATGATATGATATCCGGTATTTTGTGTTATCGGGTTATATTATTATCAGTAGACAGTGTCTGTTTTACTATCGTATATGTAGTACCTTTCGCCAAGTACTTCCTCGTCGCGTACCTCTGTAGAGTTTACCTCACAGATGAATTCGCTTAGGTTGCAGACATCTATGTCGCTATCCAGTGGCATTACCAGAAACTCATGGATACTGCTTGGTATGAGCAGCATATTGCCGCCGAGCTTTTTTGCCAGCGAGCTTAGCACACCCGGGTAGAGTATGGCGGATGCACCATTTGTCTGCCTGCTGTTTGTAAGGATATACATAGGCAGGCTGTCAAAATCACAGACTGCGCGCATCTGATTGGCATAGCCCGGACATTTTTTGGCAAGAAACTCTGCCATGTTGATTATTGAGCATGGAAGTATCCTTGGGGTATTTTGCATTGAGGCGCGGATTAGTGTTTCTGTATCTATGCCCCAGCGCGACAGAAGTGCATCTGTGACTGTAATGGTGCCAAATTCAGGCAGCTGCGCTCCTACATATACTTCAAATATGATGGCAAAATCCAGATATTTGATATAGGGCACGTCCTTTAGCTGCTTTTGGTTTTTGTCGTAGCTTATGAGCTGGAAAATTATTTTCTCCTTTACCTTGGAAAAATCATCACAGAAGCTTATGTCAAAATCTTCAGTTGGCTTGAAATCATTGTAGGTGGATAAAATTGCATCGAGAATAGAATCAATGGATACACCATCAAGGTACCAATGGTAGTAAGGATTGAGATAAATAGTCGGTGCTATATTGAATTTGGGATTGATAATCACCAATCCGTCGTAGATCATCCCGTTGTTCTTTTTGACAGGATGGATGGTAAGCTTGAAATCATTGTCAAGTCTTGCGGTTATTTCTGTTTCTATAGTATGTAAAAACTCCGTGTATTTCATGAATCTCCTTGCGGAGCATAAAAATATCGGATCTCGTGGAAAAGTAAAACCCACGAAGCAGGGCGCTTCGTGGGTTTTACTCTATCATTGTTTGTTTAAGTTTGCAATATGTATTTTTGTACAATTTTTAGACTTCATTTTTGTGACATCATACAAAATATAGCTGCGCAATCCATTTTTAATCCGATTTGAGTCTCTGCCACAGTGTGTTGTAAAGAGTTGCGTCATCATCATTTAAAGCTCTGTATACTTCACAGTTTTTGAGCATATCGGAAGGAGGATTAATCGCCTCATTTTCCTTTGTTTCCTCATCCTGGTTTTCGATGACAGACTGGATAGGTGATGCATAGTATACATATTCAAAGTTGAGCTGTGCCGGCTCATCACCGCAGATATAGTTCAAAAATTCCTGTGCGCCCTCTTTATTCTTGCATGTCTTTGGAATGAACCATGAGTCAATCCAGAGGTTTGAGCCCTCTTTTGGTACGATATAGTCCAGGTTGTCATTTTCAGCCATGGCTGCAGCAGCCTCACCGGAGTAGCACACTGCGATTGCCGCATTTTCAGCAACCATCTCATCACAGGTTTCATCCACGTAGTAGGCGAGCACATCACTGCTTTGTTTGTTCAGTATATCGAAGGCTTCATCGAGCTTTGCTGTGTCTGTCTCGTTTATCGAGTAGCCAAGTGTGCGAAGGGCGGGAGTAAAGGCATCACGGACAGAATTAATCATAATCATGTTGTCCTTGTATTTGCCGTTCCACAGGCAGTCCCAGGTATTTAGGTCTGATGCATCAGCCATCTTTTTATTGTATAGTATGCCGAGTGTGCCGTAGAAATAAGGCACAGTATACTCATGTGTCGGGTCAAAGGATGCGGACATGTCGATTATATCCTGATTTACATTTTGATAGTTTGGCATTGAGCTGTAGTCTATCTTGTTGACCTCACCCTCACTTATGAGCTTCTCGATGATGTAGTCAGAGGTGCAGATGACATCGTAATCGATGGCACCGGACTTGTACTTTGTGTACATCTCCTCAGGCTCCTCGTATTCCTCGTATTTAATGGTGATTCCGGTTTCCTGCTCGAAGCTGTCGATTACTGATTCATCGATGTATTTACCGTAGTTTAGCACTGTTATGGCATTGTCATTGTTTGTGCCTCCGGCGCTTATGGTAAATACCGAAAAGCAGCCGATTACGAGTACTGCAACAATTGCGATGCTCACACTACGCTTTACGATGCGCAGCTTTTTAGCCCTTGCAGGCTTCTTTGATGAGCTGACAGGTATCTGGTTTGAGTTGATGTTTACCACAACCAAAAGCAGCAGCACTGTGAAGAAAAGTATGGTTGACAGAGCATACAGCTCCGGCTTTACACCCTTTTTTAGCTCTGTGTAGAGCATGGTTGAGAGCGTGTTTACTCCTGCACCCTTCGTAAAGTAGGTGATGGAGAAGTCATCGAGTGACATTGTGACCGCCATCATAAAGCCGGAGAACACTCCGGGGCTTATTTCAGGCCAGGTGACCTTGAAAAATGCATATAGAGGAGATGCGCCCAGGTCAAGTGCGGCCTCATAGGTGTATTTGTTGGTCTGCTTGAGCTTTGGAAGCACATTGAGTATCACATAAGGGATATTGAACGTGATGTGTGCGATAAGCACTGTCACAAAGCCCAGATTCATGAATTTTACAAACAAAAGCATCATTGAGATACCGGTCACGATATCTGCATTGAGCATCGGGATGTTTGTAGCGCCCAGATAGATTGTCTGGTTACGTTTCTTCATGGCGCTTATACCCATGGCTGCGAGAGTTCCTATTATTGTAGAAATCACAGCTGCAAGCAGCGTAATCTGTAGTGTTGTAGAAAATGCCGACATAATCCGCTCACTCTGAAAGCACTTTATGTACCAGTCGAGCGTGAAGCCTCCCCATTTAACCTTGGATTTGGAGTTGTTGAAGGAGAGTACTATTAATACAACGATAGGTAGATACAGAAACAAAAAAATCAGTCCCATATATACCCTTGATGCTATTTTTTTTACCATAATGCGCTCTGGTCTCCTTCCTTATCAAACAGATTGACGAGTGCCATGCTGATTAATACAAATACCATGAGTACGAGTGAGAGACCGCTTCCTGCGCCCCACTGCGAGCCATGGACGAAATCCTGTTCTATGATATTTCCGATGAGCAGGACCTTGCCGCCACCGAGTATCTGTGAGATGGCAAAGGATGTGAGTGATGGCACGAAAACCATTACGATTCCGCTTATGACACCTGAAACTGTAAGTGGCAGTATAATCTTGAAAAGTATTGTGACTTTGTTTGCACCGAGGTCAAGAGCCGCCTCAATCCAGTCGTTTTTGATTCTGGTCATGGAGTTGTATATAGGCAGCAGCATGAATGGCAGAAAGTCATAGACCATGCCAAGCACGACTGCTCCGGAGGTATTCATGATGTTGAAGCCCGGCAGTCCGAGAGTGGTGAGTATCGAGTTGATGACACCGTTTTTGGACAAAAGCTGCTTCCATGCGAGTATTCGAAGCATAAAGTTCATCCACATAGGAAGCATGAAAACAAATACTACAAAGCTTTGGTTTTTAATCTTTAAGCCGTTTAAAATCATCGCAAGCGGATAGGACAGCACCAGGCATATTATGGTGCATATGATTCCAAGCCGTAGGGATAAAAGCAGTGCCTTGATATTGGTGTGCTGTGCTATTGCAGCCACATATTCAAATGTGAAGCCTCCGTCAGAGCTCTTAAATGCATAGTACACAATCATGAAAAGCGGAAGTATGATAAATCCGATAATCCATATGAGGTACGGCCCTGCGAGCAGCTGTTTCTTTATTTTAGACATCTATCTCCACCGCCTTTTCATCTGAGGACTCAGGCTTGTGCATTACCTGGATATTAAATGGAATCACCTTGATACCCACATGACTGCCGACCTCTACATATTTGGTGGTGTGCACCATCCAGTCGTAGCCGTTAGCCTTTACCTCAAGCTCATAGTGCACTCCCTTGAAGATATTTGACACGACATCGCCCTGCATGTAGCCGTCCTCCGCAGGCACCAGCTCCACATCCTCCGGGCGGATGACTATATCTACAGGCGTGTTCTCACCAAAGCCCTCGTCCACACAAGGCATCTTTACACCGAGTATCTCGACAAGCTTATCCTTTATCATAACACCGTCGATGATATTACTGTGCCCGATAAAGTCAGCGACAAAGGCATTTTCAGGCTCATTGTAAATGTCCTCTGGTGTGCCAATCTGCTGGATATAGCCCTGATTCATGACTACGATGGTGTCAGACATTGTAAGCGCCTCCTCCTGGTCGTGTGTGACGTAGACGAAGGTGATACCGAGCTCATTTTTGAAGCGGATAAGCTCATACTGCATGCTCTGGCGCAGCTTTAAGTCGAGAGCGCCAAGCGGCTCGTCTAACAGCAGTACCTTAGGCTCGTTTACAATAGCTCTTGCAATAGCGATACGCTGCTGCTGGCCTCCGCTAAGAGAATCCACAGAGCGGTTTTCAAAGCCGTCGAGATTGACGAGCTTTAATGCATACTTTATTTTGTCATCTATGTAAGCCTTGCTTTTTTTCTTTATTTTAAGACCAAACGCGATGTTTTCAGCTATTGTCATATGAGGGAAAAGAGAGTATTTCTGGAAAACAGTGTTCAGATTTCTCTCGTTTGCAGGCACATTTGTGATGTCCTTTGAATCAAACATGATTTTTCCCTTGTCCGGTGTCTCAAAGCCACCGAGCATGCGAAGTGTGGTGGTCTTTCCGCAGCCTGATGGTCCAAGCAGCGTCAGAAACTCATTCTCCCTGATGTATAGATTTAAATCGTCGAGTACAACATTGCCGTTGTATGACTTTGTGATATCGATAAAATCAATTAATTTCTTTCCCATGGTGTAAACCTTTCTCATGTAATTATAGTACTGGTAGGACCTGTATGTTTATAATTTGTTGCTGTACACACTAAAAATGCGGCCGGCAGTAATTACAGACCTATAAAAGAGCTTCTGCAGGGGAAGCGTCAGAAGCTTGGAGGATTGCTGACCCATATGAGCATGGCATCCTTTGAAGACTTATTTTCAATAAAATGCTTCTTACCGGCTTTAAAATAAAAGGACTCACCGGCCTTTACGGTGTGTACTTTGCCACCATAGCAAAGCTTCACGGTACCCTTTATCACATATCCAAACTCCTCACACTCCTGAGGCAGATATATTTCAGAACTGCCACCCGGATGAAGAGTGAGCCTGACAGGCTCCATGGAGCGGGTCTGTGCGTTTGGAATGATCCATTCCACCTTGCTGTTTTTTCCCTCGTCAATTTTCTCGAAATAGTCGTTTGCCTTGTATACAATCTGCTCAGGTTCCGAATCTGTAAAAAACTCCGCCGGTGTCATACCCAGGCACTGGATGATATCAAGCAGGGTGCCGACTGACGGTGAATTCTGATTTCGCTCAAGCTGGGAGATAAATCCCTTCGTCAGCTCAGCTCTGTCAGCAAGCTCCTGCTGGGTAAGTCCGTACTGGATACGAAGCTCCTTCATACGATGTCCGATATCCATGTTTACTTCCTTTTCTAATACATTTTACGTTATATTTACTGTAGGTTTAATAATAGATTTTTTGTTTACTAAAAATAAACCAACGAGATAATTTTAATATATTTTTTATAAATGTCAAGAGGAATTTTTGTAATAAAAAACACCTCATTCAATTTGAATGAGGTGTTTTTTGAGAAGCCGATAACCGGGATCGAACCGGTGGCCTACGCATTACGAGTGCGTCGCTCTACCGACTGAGCCATATTGGCAATTATATAGTTGCTTGTT
>ENA-OPSJ01000737-OPSJ01000737.1-human-gut-metagenome-genome-assembly--contig:-NODE-737-length-28178-cov-2.030224_pt1 | contig 28178 bp, 22 predicted proteins | sample MGYA00241801_ERZ501893 | MGnify/ENA primary metagenome ERZ501893 (study PRJEB25962, sample SAMEA2042219) | human gut metagenome | biome: human gut; feature: human-associated habitat; material: faeces...
CCCAAAATAATACTAAATGATGGTTCTACTATTCAGGTAAAACAATACTCCTCATGTTACAGAGAGAACGAGAACGATTGCGTTCAGGATTCATCCGGTAATTGTATAAAAGACGCAAGCGGCAACATTACGGAAAAAACAACTATACAGCAATTCTGTGCAAGTTTGACTATAGATGTAAACGGACTGAAACTTCCGAATCAATATGGGGCGGATGTGTATTCTATTTATGTTTACCAGAATAAAGTGCAACCTGGTTATTGGAACCCGACCGGAGCTGCCAGCTTTAACAATATTCTTACCGGAAAAGATAAACTGGAATATGTAAAATATACAACCGGTTCAAAATTATAAACCATATAAAAATGGAGCTTTTTCAAAGCTCCATTTTAATTATTTAATAGCGTCCAGACATTCCTGGCAAATACCATCAGAATTAAGTTTTCTATATTTCCAGCATCTTGCGCATTTCTCGCCTTCTGCCTTTGTCACCCAGACAGTGTAATCCTCTTCTTTATACTCATTAAGGACATCTGACGGTTTTTCATCAGTAATATAAGCCTGTGATGTAATAAAGATATTTGAAAGTTCTTTTTCGTTAGCTTTCAATACAGCGTTATCGTTTACGCTGACATAAACGGCAACTTCTAAAGAACTTCCGACCTTTTTATCTGCTCTTAAAGGTTCGATTGCACGTGTGACAACCTCTCTGGCTTTAAGAATTTTTGAAAATTCATCTTCAAGAGCGCTGTTATTCCATTCCGGTCTAGCTTTTGGCCAATCTGAAAGCAGAATGCTTTCCAGACTGTTACCTGATTTATCACGTTTTTGACACTCAGGAACACTCATCCATATATCTTCAGCCTGATGAGGCATTACCGGTACTAATATTCTGACTAAAGTCTGTAATATTTCATACAAAACAGTCTGGCAGGCCCGGCGTGAAAGTGATTTTTTGCCCGCTGTATACAATCTGTCTTTTACAATATCAAGATAGAATGAACTCAAATCTACTGCAGCAAAATTTTGCAGCTGTTGGAAGTATTTATAAAATTCATAATTATCAAAAGCTTCGGTAACTGTATCAATTAACTGATTAAGTTTATAAAGAGCAAACTTATCAAGTTCGGTTAAATCCTCATATCTCACGTAATCTTCAGCAGGATTGAAGTCAAACAGGTTACCAAGTAAAAATCTTGATGTGTTTCTTGTTTTCTTAAATATTTCAGCAAGCTGCTTAATTATATTATTACCAATTTTTGTATCATTTCTGTAATCGACTGATGCTGCCCATAATCTAAGAATATCAGCCCCGTAAGTTTTGATAATCTCATCAGGTCTGATGTAATTGCCGAGAGATTTTGACATTTTTCTTCCATCCTCGCCAAAAACAAAACCATGAGTGAGAACTGATTTATAAGGAGCTTTGCCCTCAGTTGCCATAGCGGTTAACAATGAAGACTGGAACCAGCCTCTATGCTGGTCAGATCCCTCAAGATACATCTCGACAGGAGTATGTCCTAAAACATCTGAGCGTTTTTCAACAACCGCTCTCCATGAAATCCCTGAATCAAACCAGACATCCATAATATCGTTTTCTTTTTTGAAGTGATTTTTACCGCACTTAGGACATTTAAATCCGGCAGGCAGCAACTCTTGTGCACTGTATTTAACCCAGGCATCAGAGCTTTCTTTTTCAAAAATTTTAGCAACATTTTCAATTGTTTCATCTGTTACAATAACTTCTCCGCAATCTTCGCAGTAGAATACAGGAATAGGCACGCCCCATGCACGCTGACGGGAAATACACCAGTCGGTGCGGCCTTCTACCATGTTTGAAATTCTTGCTTCTCCGCTTGCCGGAATCCATTTTACATCTTTGATTGCTGCAAGAGTTTCATCTCTAAATTTATCAACTTTAACGAACCATTGAGGAGTGGCTCTGTAAATTACCGGATTTTTACACCTCCAGCAGTGAGGGTAACTATGGTTTATATCCTGCTGTGCAAGAAGAGCACCACAGTTTTGAAGTTTTTCAATAACTATTGCATTGCCTTTGTAATAAGGCACGCCTTCCAGGTCTTTATCTTTTACAGCATCAGTCCAAATACCGCGGCTGTCAAGCGGAGAAAATACTTCAATACCATATCTGCATCCTACTTCATAGTCCTCAAGACCATGTCCCGGTGCGGTATGGACAGAACCTGTACCGGCATCAAGCGTAACATGTTCACCTAAAATTATAGGAGATTTTCTATCAACAAGCGGATGTTTTGTATTTAAGAGCTCAAGCGCCTGACCTTTACACTCGCCAAGAACCTTAATATCCTTTTCATCCCAGCCCACATCTGCAAGAAACGCTCCAAGAAGTCCCTGAGCAACGACATATATATCACCACCGCGTTCCTGTCCGCATTTAACAGCGCTGCAATCTTCATCGCCGCAAGGTTCTGCAGCTCCAACCCGCCGCTCAAAGAATGTATAATCAAATCTAGGATGAACGCTTATAGCCATATTTGAAGGAATTGTCCAAGGAGTAGTTGTCCAGATTACTGCATACAAATCCTTGCTGCTATCAAAGCCTGCTGCTGCAAAAGCTTTTTTCTTATCTTCCTCTTCAAATTTAAATCTTACATATATTGAGGTAGAAGTATGATCCGCATATTCAACTTCCGCTTCTGCAAGTGCAGTTTCGCAGGATGCGCACCAGTAAACAGGTTTTAAGCCTTTTTCAATATAGCCTTTTTTAAACATTTCGCCAAAAACTCGTACCTGTTCAGCTTCATATTCAGGGTTAATTGTCAAATAAGGATGCTTCCAGTCACCAAGAACACCCAGGCGTTTAAATTCACTTTCCTGCCCTTTCAGGTTTTTATGTGCAAACTCGCGGCATTTTTGTCTCAATTCTGCCGGAGTTAGTGCGTTTTTCCCGCCTTTAATATTTTTAACTACAGCATTTTCAATAGGCAGTCCATGACCATCGTAACCCGGAACATATGGAGTATAAAATCCGGCTTGAGCCTTATATTTTAAAAGAATATCTTTTAATATTTTATTTAAAGCTGTACCAACGTGAATTTTTTCTGAACTCAAATACGGAGGTCCGTCGTGCAAAATAAACTTATTTGCTTTATCGCGCTGAGCAATAATTTTATCGTAAATATTATTCTCTTCCCAGAACTTTTGAATTTCAAGTTCTCTGACAGTCGCATTAGCTCTCATTGCCAAGCTTGTTTGAGGTAAGTTTAAAGAATCCTTGTACTCTACTTTTGTAGTTGTTTCATTGCCCATCTTTTTATATCCTTCTGTTTTTAATGTAATTGTTTTTTGTGTTCAAAATCGTCTTTTAATCTTTTTAAATCAGCGCCTATACTATCTTCCTTTGACTGGCGCACAAACTCTGTCATTTTATCATAATCAAATTCTTTTTCCCATCTGGCAATAACAACAGTAGCAACACAATTTCCAATAAGGTTAACAGTTGTTCTGCCCATATCAAGGATTTGATCAATGCCAAGCAAAATTGCTACCCCGAGAATAGGTATATTAAAGCTTGCGAGAGTTCCGGCAAGGACAATCAGCGAAACACGCGGCACTCCGGCAACTCCTTTGCTTGTCAGCATCAGGGCAAGCATTATAATAATCTGCTGGTTTAAATCTAGATGAATTCCGACAATCTGGGATGAAAATATAACACCCATAGCCAGATAAAGGGTGCTTCCGTCAAGGTTAAAAGTGTAGCCTGTAGGCATAACAAAACCGACAATTTTTTTAGGAACTCCGAAGCGTTCCATTATATCCATAGCCTTCGGAAATGCTGCCTCTGAGCTTGCAGTAGTAAATGCTAGCAAAGCAGGTTCCTGCAAAGCACTTAAAAGGCTTCTGAATGAAATTTTTACAATTTTACAGGCAATAATCAGCACCAAAAGCACAAAAACTGCAAGTGCCACATACAAAGCACCGATTACTTTAAAATAACTTTTCAGAACAGTCAAGCCGTTAGCTCCTACGGTGGCTGCAATAGCGCCGAATATACCCAAAGGTGCAAAATACATAACATATTCCGTAAATTTAAACATTATCTGCGAAATTGAATTTAGCACATCAAGCACAGGCTGGGCTTTTTTACCCACAGCGCAGATTGCAAGGGCAAAGAATATGGAGAATACAACAATTTGGAGCAAGTTTCCATTCGCCATTGCATCAACAATGCTTGTCGGGAAAATATCAGTAATCATCTGGCTGACAGAAGTATGAGCCTGTGTGGCAGCCATTAAACCAACTTCCTGCATATGAATCGCATGTGGAGAAGTTCCGTTAACAAATCCAACGCCTGGTTTAAAAAGATTCGCCATAGTCAAGCCTATTATCAAAGCCAGTGTTGTAACTATTTCAAAATAAATAATTGTTTTAAGCCCTATTTTACCAAGACTTTTGGCATCATCATGCCCGGAAATTCCAACAACAAGAGTTGCAAACAGAAGCGGTGCAATAATCATTTTTACCATACGCAGAAATATTTCTGCAAACGGGCGCATCCGCACTGCAAAATCAGGGGCAAAGTGTCCTACAACGACACCTAAAATTAATGCTATAAATATCAGGGCTGTAAGTTTTGAATGTTTCAAAATTTGTACCTCGATAAATATTATATATCAAACATACAAAACTTAATAAATGGAGTTAAATAAATTTAATAAAAATTTAAAAAAGCGGACGATATTTAAGACCGTCCGCTTTGAATAATGTATGCTGATTAATTTTTTACTTTTATTGTAGATTTTATAACATTCGGAGCCGGAACACTTCTTAAGGCTCGTGTAGCAGAAGCTTGTGCCGGAGTTTCTGCACTGTTAGTTTGAGTTTCAGGTATGTATATGGAGTATGTTAACCCAATACTACTACCAGGTTTCTCTAATACAATATCCATATTGCTAACTGAATTACTTATTTCTTTTTGTGTCCCATCTGGAGAAATATGATATGCTTTAAAATAAGTTAGTTTATAATTACCTACTGGTATATTTTGAGTTGCATAATTATAATTGACAGACAGACCGTTACTATCTAAATTACTAAATAAGCCTTTAAACTCCGCATTTGGAATTTTTTGTTCATATACAACATTGTCTCCTGTATCAACTTCATTCAGTATAAGCTTATACATGAAATCAGCATTTCCAACATTTCTATCTACAGCATCTACAGTAAGTCCGTCTTTTAATTGTACATACAGAGTTATAGATAATGGAGCTTTAATTCTTTCATAATCAATAGTATTCTCATAATTTGCATTCTCGATTAAGGCTCTATATGTTGAAGGAACATTATTTTTCAAACTAGCCTTGTTAGTATTCGGTATAACATTTACAAGATAAGAACCGTTTGACAATCCGCACTTGGACGCCAGCGTATCTACTATGCTCAAACTTGTAATCGGATAAGACGGTGAAATACCTGTAACCTGATAAGTACCGCAGTCAGCAGCATTTTTATATGGACAGTTAATTTGTAAATTAACACAGTATGTCTTATCTTCCTGCTTAGCAAAACTTACACTTTCATGTACATCAGTATTCGTTACAGTAACACTCTTTTGATACTGCTTAGGACTAGACGAAACTTCAGTCCAGCCTCCGCCGGAAACAGCCCATCCAGTTGAAGGGATTGCAGTTAATGTATATGTTCCTGCAGTCAAACCGCAATAAGTTGCTGAAGGTTGTACAGTTCCGCTTCCGCTTATTGTCGTGTAAATACAGTATGACCCTTCTGTCATAGTAACAGTAAGTATAACGTCTTCTGTTCCGACACTTACAGTCTGTTCAGACCAATCAGAACTAAGTCCTTCGTATGGTTGAACCTTTACTTTAATTCCTGAAGTACCTTCAGGATATTCACCTGCACCCTGAACAGTTGCACACATACTGGAACCGTCAGGACAGATTTGGTTAACTATTACTTTATGTTTTATAGGATTTTCATCAACCGCACCTGCTGGAGCAATCATTCGGATAGGCACATTTACGTCCTTGTCGCGAATTTTACCTCCGACAGTTTTGTCTGTTTGGTTACCATAGTTAATGGAAGTATCAGAAAGATCCCATTCCCAAGTACAGCCGCCGGCGGCATTAATAGTAAGGTCATAGTTAGTATTAGTCTTTTGACCGACTAATGTGCCGGAAACTGTTGAGTTATTAATTCCGTTAAAGCAGTAGTGATCACCAGACATAGGGGCGCGAACATCATACTGTTCATCGTCATAGTAAGACCATACAAATGACACTGCGCCAGTACCGTCTTTTGAAGTAACATCAATTGTGGTAGGTTCAATTTTTTCAACAGAACTCTTTTCATTGGCTTGTGCCCATAATGAATATTGTCCGGCTTCAACTTCAACCACAGTCTGATAAATTTTACAGCCAGGACTTAATTTGAAAATATCTAAAGGACTGTAGCAGCCTTTTTGACCGTCATTAAATGCTATTTCCTGATCACCGAGATAAACGTGACCGTCAGAAATTTTATCTGCACTAAAAATACCGCCTAAGAAACCATAGTTTCTGGTCTTTGTAAGTACAATTTGGCGCATTTCAGGCTCAGGAATAAGTTTGAATTCAATACTTACATCAACATCGCTATCAGTTATAGTAACATTTCTTTCTGTCCAAGGAGTAGCTTCATATCCTGCAGCAGGAGTTGCTTTAAGTAAATACTCCCCCGGAGCTTTACCACAGCTGCTGCCTGCAAGCGAAGACCAAGATCCGCCGTATTTAGGTTTTACAACAACACTTCCAGGGCCGACTTTTGTGAGATTTATACAGTAAGTGGCGGAAACCCCGGTTGGTTCATTTGTATATAACTTTCCGGTTGGTTTTATGTAATAAATAAAAGTATCAGGATGCGGGCAGGATGCTTCATCGTAACGACAATTTGGCCCCTGCGCGCCATTTACATCAAATTTGATTTCTTCGTATGGTTTTGAACCATCAAAACTTGAAATCGGTAAATACCAGTCAATACCTTCTATTGAAGTGAAGGTTTTCTTACCAGCAGAACAGTTTGTAGTACTGCCTGGAGCTTTATTTACTCTGCTGGCAAAAAGTTCACAAAACTTTTCTTCACCGGCATATGTAACACCGTCAACAGTAACAGCACCGATACTGCCCAGACCTGTTTTTGTCTGTGTTGGCGGATAAAGATCCTCATCAAATGCAATATCAGCCACAACGTGTTCTACTATATAATTTCCTTTTTTATGAAGAGCTTCCAGTTTATCAGGCTGCGCCGATTTCAAAACCGGCATTAGTATTGCCGCCAATATACCCAAAATAGCAAGTGCAAGAAGCATTTCTGCCAAAGATATTCCCGGCTTCTTCTTTTTAACAAAACATGACATCTCTTTTGCTTTTTCACAAAAAAGAGCTGTTATCCCTTTAAATTCTGGAAGCATCATATTCTCAACTCCTATCTCTTAATAATAAATCATTTGTATATACTATAACATTATAAATTATACCACTTTTTTGAACATTTCACAACATGTCTCATTTCGTGAGGGAAATATTGATTACATTTCGTAATATTTATTTTTATTCCTTGCCATGCCTAAAAAAATTGTTGTATGATTGTAAAATAAACATGCTTGAAATTTTTGACATGCTTTACGTATTAATAGGGATATAAACGGAGGTTAGTGTGAACTTAGTGGAAGACAAATTAAATTTATCTGAAAATGCCATAAAAGTTCTTGAAAAAAGATACTTGAAACGTGACAATGACGGAAATTGTACAGAAACACCGGCTGATATGTTCAGACGTGTTGCTAAAACTATTGCAGAAGGGGATTTAAAGTTCGGAAAATCTCAGGCTGACGTGGATAAATTAACTGAAAGATTTTATGAAGCAATTACAAATTGTTATTTTATGCCAAATTCACCGACATTAATGAATGCAGGGCGTGAACTCGGACAGCTGGCTGCTTGTTTTGTTCTTCCTGTAGAAGATTCTCTGGAAGGAATTTTTGAAACAGTTAAAAATACTGCTCTTATACATAAATCAGGCGGCGGTACAGGTTTTTCTTTCTCAAGACTAAGACCTAAAAACAGCGTTGTTCGTTCTACTATGGGCGTATCTTCCGGTCCTGTTTCTTTTATGGAAGTATTTAATGCAGCAACAGAAGCTGTAAAACAGGGCGGAACAAGACGAGGCGCAAATATGGGTATCTTAAGAGTTGACCACCCTGATATTATAGACTTTATTAACTGCAAATCCGATAATAATAAATTAAACAATTTCAATATTTCAGTTGCAATTACCGATAAATTTATGGAAGCTCTTAAAAACGGCACTGACTATGAACTTATTAACCCGCAGAATAATACTGTTGCAGGTACATTAAGTGCAAAAAAAGTATTTGATATGATTGTTGACGGAGCTTGGAGAAACGGTGAACCAGGTATTATTTTCATTGATAAAATGAACTCTGATAACCCTACTCCGCTTGTGGGCGCTATTGAATCAACAAATCCTTGCGGCGAAGTTCCGTTGTTGTCTTACGAAGCCTGCAACCTTGGTTCAATTAACCTTGGCAAAATGGTTAAAGCAGACGGCTCTGTTGACTGGGATTTGCTTGCAAAAACAACAAGAACTGCTATACGCTTCCTTGATAATGTAATTGCAGTAAATAATTACCCGCTGCCTCAGATTTCTGAAATGGTTCAAAATAACAGAAAAATCGGTCTTGGTGTTATGGGCTGGGCTGATATGCTTATGAAAATGGGTATATCTTACGCTTCTGCTGAAGGCACTAAACTTGCCGGTCAGGTTATGGAATTTATCGACTACGAATCTAAATGCGAATCAATTGAACTTTCTAAAGAACGCGGTAAATTCAATAACTTTAAAGGCAGTCTCTATGACGGCAAAAACTTCCTTTACAACAAATATAAAGGAAAATCTGCCGGAATTATTTCTGACGAGCAATGGAAAGAACTTGACAGCCAAATTGAAAAATACGGTATCAGAAATGCTACAACTACATGTATTGCACCTACAGGTACAATCTCAATGATAGCAGGTGCTTCCGGCGGTGTAGAACCTTTGTTTGGGCTTGTATTCTCAAGATTGATTATGGACGGCACTGAAATGCTTGAAATCAATCCTATATTCAAAGACTATGCGGTTAAACATGGAATTTACTCTGAAGATTTGATGAAAAAGATTGCGGTAACAGGTTCTATTGCTCATGTAGAAGGTGTTTCAGAAGAAGTTAAGAAAATATTTGTAACTGCTCACGATGTATCACCTTACTGGCACGTAAAAATGCAGGCTGCATTCCAGCTGCACACAGATAACGCAGTATCAAAAACAGTTAACTTTGAAGAACACGCTACCCGCAAAGATATTGAAGAAGCCTATGTTCTTGCTTATGAAAATAACTTAAAAGGAATTACTGTTTATAGAAATAACAGCCGCCAGTTCCAGCCGATGAATCTTGATGACAAAAAGAAGCCGGAAGAGGCAAAGGCTGAAGAAGTAAAAGATGATGTTGAAGAATACAATCCGTCAGGTGAAGTTAAAACCGTAACCTGTCCTGAATGCGGTAATACAATTGAAATGGCAGAAGGATGTTTCATTTGTCTAAACTGCGGTTACTCAGGATGTTCATAGAACGGTAACCAAAATTTTCTCAAAAATTCTGGTTGAGAAATAAAATAAGAAGAGAGAAAAAACAGAGTGTTCCTTTTTAGGGACGCTCTGTTTGTAAATTATTGTAAAAAAATAACTAAAACCGCACAAAAAAATATTCACACGTATTAATACTACAAACCCAAACAAAAAATTCAGAGGTAATATCTATGGAAACAGCAAAAATAATACACATTGGCGGAAACCAAATCCAGCAGACTAAAAACGGGAACTTCCGTATTACAAATGCACAGGGTAAGACTAAAACTTTTTCTGAAGATGAAGTTATAATTCAGCTGGCAAAAAACAGCGAAAAAGCAAAAAGTGGCGAAGCATTTGAATTCAAAAAAGATTATAAAAATACAATAAAAATTGCAGCCGGTATAGCAAGCGGAGCTGCAGTTACAGCAGGGCTTGTGTATAGAAAAAACATAACAAAGTTTTTTAATAAAATTGGTAAAAGTATAAAAAATTTATTCAAAAAACGTGTTAAAGATAACGGTAATATAGATGAACTGAGAAAGTTGTATAAATCATCAACCGAAATTAAAAATAATAAACACAGAGCCTTTATTGAAGATAACTTCACTCTTGAAGGCGAAATGAGAAACCTTGAAAGACGTAAACAAATGATCGAAGATGCAAAAGCAGCATTTTCTACACCAGAGAAAAAATAAACCTAATATAAACCACAAAAAATCACCTTCTGTACAAGAGGGTGATTTTTTTATATAATAAATTTATGCTTGTATCAGTCGTCGTAACCAGCTATAATTATCAAAAGTATATAAAAGATACTATTAATTCTGTATTAAACCAGACATTCAAAGACTGGGAAATGATAGTAATAGACGATGCTTCGACTGATGCGTCTGTTGAAATTATACATGAACTTACAAAAAACGACAGCCGTATAAAATTAATTCAAAACAGTGAAAACATCGGGTTGAAAAATTCTATAAAAAAAGCCTTGAAAGAAGCTTCAGGAGAATGGATTGCATTTCTTGAAAGTGATGATCTGTGGAGAGAGGATTATTTAGAGAAAAAGGTTGCATTAATCAATGAGGGCGGGCAATTCGGGTTCATATTTAATGACGTTGAATTATTCGGCGATACAACTTACAAAACATTTCCAAAAGTTAAAGGAAAATTCCCGGGCAGCATGTTCTACTCATTTGGAATTAGCAACCCAGTTTTAACAATGTCCTCTGTAATGGTGAAAAAAAATCTTTTAGCACTGGTTGATTTTAATACTCCGATTGATAAACTTCTTGATTGGTATATATATATTCAGCTTGCAAGACTTACTGATTTTTATTACCTGAGCGCAAAACTTACAAAATGGCGTCAGCACGAAAAAAGTTACATCAGTAAAAATGAAAAATGCAAGTTTAAATTCGCAAATATTTCCGCGTATCTAAAAATTAAAAAAAAAGAACCTTTTAATTTGAAGTTATGGATTTTTATAATTTTTGCTGCTGCCGGAATGTGCATTAAAAGGCTTTCGTTTTATACCGCACGAACAGCACAGAAAATTTTCAGGCACTAGTCTGATAAAAACGGCAGACAATATTTGATTAAATTTTGAAAAATCCTTCTTGGCGTTTTCCTTAAATTTCCCACTATATCAAAAATAAAAAGTCTAACAGTCTTAAACCTTTTACAATCAATAACTTTTTCTCTAGTACGCTCAATATTTTTTTTGATTAATTCAATCGGATAGCAATCCGGAATTACCTTTTCCCAGTCAACAATTGTTGTGTGGAAAGTATTTTTGCCGCGCAGAAGTGAACACTTTAAAAGCGGCATATGATATTTTAAAATAGCTTCACGCCATTTAAAAATAGTAATATTTGATCTGTATCGCGGATTATATTTCACTGCATAATCAAAATTAAAACCATTTTCAAGTAGTAATCTTGACAGCCCTATTTCGTATTTTGTAACGACATCCAGCTTTTTCTCTTCATCCTTTATTGAAGCCATAAAATTTTTAAAAATTTCCGATGTGAAAACTTGCTTTTTAAAAACAATAAAAAAGCTTTGAATATGTTCCCGCCACTCAAGATTTCTTGTCATTCCCCAGAAGTCGCACTCCCCTACCTGCTCAATAATAGGTTTAAAGGGATATAACGGACCATAACAGCTGTCATTTACAAAAGCAAGCTCATCATAATTTTCTTCCAATCCCTTGCTTAAGAGATAAAAATAACCGCGTTTATATGAACCAAAATCATATTCATTATGATTTTCACAAATAACATAATCCGCTATACCATCAAGTTTTGCAATTTCCTCCTCTGGAATTTCCAAGCAGGAAACAAATACTATATTATCAAAAATTTCTTTTAAAGATCTTATATAATATATGACATAATCATCAATAATTCTATCTTTATCATAATGCGCGAAAACAGCTGCTCTTCTCATTTTTCTCTCCAGAATAATTATAACATATTTTTATGATATAATAAAACAGAACAGGTGGAAATATGGAAACAATAACTAAAGATAAAGAAATAACAGATATAGTAAAAGCTGCAAATTTGCAGCATATAGCAATAATTATGGACGGAAACAGACGCTGGGCTAAAGAAAAAAATCTTCCATCAGCATTCGGACATAAAAAAGGAGTTGATGCTCTAAAAGCTGCAATGAGAGCGTGTGATGATTTCGGTGTTAAATATTTAACCGTATACGCATTTTCTACAGAAAACTGGAACAGGAAAAAAGAGGAAGTTGATTTTTTAATGAACCTTCTTGGCGAAACAATCAAAAATGAGCTTAAAGAAATGCACGAGAATGGTGTTGTAATTAATTTCATCGGAGATTTAACAAAATTAAGCTCAAAATTACAGGAAATACTTGCACACGCAGTAGAAGTTACTAAAAATAACACAGGAGTGCATCTACAAATTGCATTTAACTATGGCTCAAGAGATGAAATTGTACATGCAGCGAAACTTATTGCAGAAAAAGTTAAAAATGGAAACATCCGCCCCGAAGAAATAACAGAAGAAATGATTTCTCAAAATCTATATACAAAAGATATTCCTGATCCTGATTTATTAATCAGAACAGGCGGAGAGATGAGAGTATCAAATTATCTTTTGTGGCAGATTGCATACTCTGAATTTCTTGTGACAAAAAGATACTGGCCTGAGTTTGATAAAAATGCGCTTTCAGAAGCAATTATTGAATTTAACCACCGCCAGCGACGCTATGGAAAATAGACAGAAACAGCTTCTAAGTGTCATCCCATAGTTTTCAATTTAAATAGTAAGGAAACAATATGAAAATAGTTTTTGCAACAGGAAACGCACATAAATTAAAAGAAATTCAGGAAATAGCAGGCAATACAGATATAGAATTTGTATTACCGGCAGAAGGTTTTAATCCTGATGAAAACGGTAAAACCTTTGAAGAAAATTCTTACATAAAAGCAAAAGAAGCTAACAGAGTGTCAAAAATGATGTCGCTTGCAGATGATTCCGGCTTGTGTGTTGAAGCCTTAAACGGAGCACCGGGATTGTATTCAGCACGATACGCGGATAATCCTCAGTCAAGGATTGACAAACTATTGAAAGAACTTGAGCCTCATAAAAACAGAAAAGCAAAATTCGTTTGTGCAATGACATTACTTGATGAAAACGGCAGTGTAATCTTCCAGACCAGAGGAGAATGCCATGGCAAAATAGCGTTCAAACAATCAGGCAATGGCGGCTTTGGCTATGATCCGGTTTTCATAGTGGAAAATGCCGGCAAAACTATGGCTGAAATGACAGAAGAAGAAAAAAATGCAATATCCCATAGAGGAAGAGCTCTAAGAAACGTAATTGAATTTCTAACACATTAGTCTATTGACATCTTATTAACAGTATAGTAGCATTTTATGTTGTAAAAAATATATGTTGTTTTTACAACATAAAAGCAATCTTTAACAATATTAAAAACTTTGACAGAGTTGAATTTTAGCTTACGATAAGAATAAGACTAAATTTAAGACAGGGGAGCACAAATGAAAAAAAATATTATAATAATTATAGCCGTAATACTCGGTGCAATACTTTTCCGCTACGGAGCAACAATATTTGATAAAATAATGCAGGGCAAGGCTGCTAAAAGCAAACCGGCTCCTTCCGTTACGGTTGAAACAGTCAAAGATGCAGACATTATAAGAAGCTTTGAGGCACCCGGCAGAGTTGTTTCAAAATATCAGGTAAATGTTCTTGCCCGTATTTCAGGATATTTGCAAAGAAGTTTCTTTAAAGAAGGGGATTTTGTAAAAGCAGGTCAAACCCTTTTCCTGATAGAACCTACAGAATACCAGAACGCAGCTAATGTTGCAAAAGCTGATGTTGCAAATACAAAAGCACAGCTTGCTTATGCAGAAAAACAGCTTGCCCGTGCAGCAGAACTTGTTAAAAAAGATTATATAGCAAAATCACAATATGATAATCTGCTCGCCCAGAGGGACTCATTAAGAGCCCAGCTCGCATCAGCTCAGGCAAGATACAGCGACAGCAACAGAAACCTCAGTTACACTCTGGTAAAGGCTCCGGTTGACGGACGTGTAGGTATTATTACGGTAACTGTAGGGAACTACGTTTCTCCTACATCAGGACCTATGACAACACTTAACAGTACAAACCCTATTTATGTAACTTTTCCGATTGATTCGGTTGATTTCGCAAAATTATCAAATGCAGACAAATCAAATAACAAAAACAGAAAAGTAGAATTATATTTTTCTGACGGTGTAAAGTATGAATTTGACGGTACGCAGGATTTTCATGATAACAAAATAGACCAGTCAACCGGTACGGTTACAATGAGAGCAACATTTGCAAACCCTAACAACGCACTCCTTCATGGTGAATTTGTAACTGTTAAATTATATTCAAATAATCCTGTAAAAACCCCTATTGTTCCGCAGACCGCAGTGCTTGAGAACCAGGCAGGGAAATATGTTTACAAAATTGATGAACAGGGGCTGCCGCAGCTTGTTTATATAAAAACAAGAGAACAGCATGGCGATAACTGGGTTATCTCAGAAGGAGTTCAGGCTGGAGATAGAATTATAACAGACGGTCTTCAAAAAGTAACTCCGGGCAAACCTGTTACAATCGTTTCCCAGGAGGAAATGGACAAACTTAAAAAGAATGAACCAATGGCAGCAGACAACCAAAAAGGGAAAAAATAAAAATGGCAGATAAATCAGGGAACTTATTTATACAAAGACCGAAACTGGCAATTGTAATTTCGCTTGCAATTATGCTCGCCGGAATGTTAATGATAAAAACGCTTCCTCTTGAAGAATATCCGTCAATTACCCCGCCGCAGGTTGTTGTTACTGCAACATACGCAGGTGCAAGTTCAGATGTAATTGAATCAACAATTGCAGCTCCGGTTGAAGCCCAGTTAAACGGTGTTGAAGATATGATTTACATGTCATCAACCTCTCAAAACGGACAGTATCAGCTTACATTATATTTTAATATAGGTTCAGACCCTGATATGGCTGTAGTAAATGTTCAAAACAAACTTCAGCTTGTAACTCCGCGTCTGCCTGAAGAAGTTAAAAGATACGGTCTTTCTGTACAAAAAACAACCGGCGGTCCTGGTTTGTTAATGATTTCAATCAACTCACCGAGCGGGACCTATGATGCTTTATATATTGCAAACTACGCTTCTATATATATTAAGGATGAATTAGCGCGTATTAAAGGCGTCGGTAAAGTTTCAGTATTCGGTTCTTCTGATTACTCAATGAGAATATGGCTTGACGCTACAAAAATGGCAAACCTTGGCATCTCAGTAAGCGATGTCAACACAGCAATCCAGGCACAGAATATTCAATCACCTGCCGGAGATTTAGGTGTTGAACCTATGGTCAATAAACAGATGATTAAGCTTACTATGAGAACCAAAGGCCGTTTACAAACACCGGAAGAATTTGAAAATATTATTGTACGTTCAAAACCGGACGGCTCTCAGGTAAAAATTAAAGACATAGGCAGAGTTGAATTAGGAGCCGAAAGTTACTCATACTTCTCCCGTATTGGCGGCAGACAGTCTGCAATTATCTCTGTCAGCCAGCTTCCGGAAGCTAATGCCATAGACTTATCAAATAAAATACGTGCAAAAATGAAAGAGTTAAGCAAAGGCTTCCCTCAGGGTATTGAATATAAAATCCAGCGTGATGAAACAGAATTTGTAAGAGAATCTATTAATGAGGTTATCCACGCAATCACGCTTGCGATTATACTGGTAGGTATCGTAACATATCTGTTCCTTGGCAGCGCAAGAGCAGCATTTATACCGTTCTGTGCAATTCCGGTTTCACTAATAGGTGTATTTATATTTATGAGCCTGCTGGGATTTTCGATAAACCTCCTGATACTTTTCGGGCTGGTGCTTGCAGTAGGTCTGGTAGTAGACGATGCTATCGTTGTTCTTGAAAATACACAGCGCCATATTCAGGAAGGAAAAAGTCCTAAAGAAGCCACCGAAGTTACAATGAAAGAGGTATTCGGTGCAGTTCTGGCAACATCACTTGTTTTGATGGCAGTATTTGTTCCTGTATCATTCATGTCCGGTATTACCGGGCAAATGTTCAGGCAGTTTGCATTGTGCATAGCTTCTTCAATCGGTCTTTCAACCCTTGTAGCGCTTACACTTGCACCTGCACTTTGCTCAATGATTTTGAAATCAGGGGAAGAACACAGCGACTTTAAGTTTATTCAGGACTTTGACAACTGGTTTAATAATATAAGAACAAAATATCTTGAGGGTGCACTGGTATTTATTGATTCACCTAAGAAAACAATTCTTACATTCTTATTGATTATGGCATTAATTATAGGAATGTTTAAGATAATTCCTACAGGATTTTTACCTACAGAAGATAAAGGAGCAATCTTTACGCAAATACAGCTTCCGGAAGGGTCATCAGCATCAAGAACAGATATTGTTGCAACTGAAATTGAAAACAGACTGCTTCAAATTCCGGGTATCAAAACAACAATTACTCTTGTAGGCTACTCCGGCGAAAATACCGCATTAATTGTATCACAGCTTGATGACTGGTCAAAACGTAAGAAAAAAGATTTACAGATGGAAAGCATACTCGGCAGAGTTCAAAAAGAATTTTCAACCTATCCTTCTGCAACAATTGCATCGTTCTCACCTCCGTCAATTTCAGGTTTGGGTATGTTCGGCGGTTTTGAATACCAGCTTCTGGACAAAGGAAACAGAACACCGCAGGAACTTTATGATGAAGCTATAAAGTTAATCGGTGCAGCAAATAAGAACCCTGCGTTTTCAATGGTATACACTTCATTTACAGCAAATCTTCCGCAGCTATTGATTGACGTAGATTCAGCTAAAGCAATGGCGCAGGGCGTTCCTATATCAGAAATATATAATGCACTGGCAGCATATTTCGGTAAATCATATGTAAATGACTTTAACAAATACGGACGTGTTTATCGTGTTTATATGCAGGCAGACGCACCTTTCAGAGAAAAACCAGCAGACCTTGATAAAATATTTGTTAAAAACTCATACGGTACAATGGTTCCATTATCAGCAGTCGTAAAAGTTAAAAACGTAGTTGGTCCATACAGCTTAACAAGGTTCAATATGTATCCTGCAATCACAATCAACGGTATGGCGCGCAGCGGAGTAAGTTCAGGTCAGGCAATGAACGCAATGGCTGAACTTTCAGAAAAAACACTGCCTAAGGATATGGGTTATGCCTGGTCAGGAAGTGCTTTACAGGAACAGGAATCCAGCGGACAAATCGGTCCGATTCTTGCAATGTCACTGGTATTCATATACCTGTTCCTTGTTGGCTTGTATGAAAGCTGGATGCTTCCTGTCGCAGTACTTTTAATATCACCTATCGCACTTGTCGGAGCCTTATTATTCCAGTATGTTGCCGGATATTCGCTTGATATTTACGCCCAGATCGGGCTGGTAATGTTAATCGGTTTAAGTACCAAACAGGCAATTCTTATTATTGAATTTGCCAAAGATGCACATGAGGAAGGGCTTCCGATAAAAGATGCCGCTGTTCAGGCTGCAAAATTAAGATTTAGAGCTGTAATGATGACAAATATTGCATTTATCTTAGGTTTGCTGCCGCTGGTATTTGCCAAAGGTGCAGGTGCGGCAAGCCGTCATTCAGTAGGTATGACCGTATTCGGCGGTATGATTGCAGTAGCATTTATCGGAACATTTTTAGTTCCGGCATTCTATGTAATGATAGAAGAGTTTAAAATCCATATGGGTAAATTAATTAAAAGTAAAAGGGATAAAAAATAAATGTTTAAAAGATTACTTGCATTAACTTTAATAATTACATTGACCGGTTTTCCAGCATTAGCGAAAGAAAACATCGGCAATGATATAAATAACAAAGAATATCCGGATTCCCAATCCGTACTGCCGCAGAAATCGGATAAAAATAATAACTTTGTTATTGAAGGGTCTGTAGAAAAAAGCGTTGATATGACGCTTGAGAAATGTATTGAACTTGCACTTGGCAACAATCCTCAGATTAATGCGGCTTTTCAGGACATACTTGCATCAGATGCCAGAATTAAACAGGTTTGGTCAAATTACTTCCCGCAATTAAGCTGGCAGACAGGTTACACAAGAATAAGACAGCTCCAATTGTCTGATGCGTTAGGTCAGAACCTCACATTTAATTATTATATATTAGGTCAAATTACACTTCAGCAAATGCTGTATGACTTTGGCGTAACCCAGAACCAGGCAACAATAAAAAGGTTAGATTATGAAGCTTACAAAACAACCTTAACAGGTATAATAAATGACATAATCTACCAAACAAAAGACGCCTATTACAATCTGCTCTACTCGCTTGAAAATAAACGGGTTGCAGAAGATACGGTTAAAAAGTTTGAAATGTTCTATGACCAAGCAAAAGCTTTTTACCAAATAGGGATGAACCCGAAAGTCGATGTTACCATTGCAGAAACTAATCTTAGCAGCGCCAAATTAAAATTAATTCAGGCAGATAATGCTGTAGAACTTGCAATAGCCAGATTAAATAACGTAATGGGAGTTCCTTTTATTGATAAATACAATGTTCAGGAGAGGCTGACTTATATTCCTGTTGATGTAACTCTGAATAAATCTGTTGAAATTGCAAGAGAGTCAAGACCTGAACTACAGCTTGCAGAATTGAAGGTAGAGAGTGCAAAACAAACACTGAAATTAGTTAAAAAATCTTACTTCCCGACAATTTCAATTGAAGGTCAATACCAGCGAGGCGGTAAAAGCTGGAATTCAAACTATGGTTACAATTTAGGAGGCTACCTGAATTTTCCGACTATAAACGGTATGTTAATCAGAAATGAAATTAAAGAAGCAAGATACCTTTATGATAAAGAACTTGCAAATGCACAGAATACCCAGAACTCAATTTATCTGGAAATTCAAAATGCGTTTCTAACATTACAGGAAAAGAAAAACCAGATACCTGTTTCAATGCTTCAGGTTAAGCAGTCAAAAGAAAATTATGAGCTTTCTTACGGGCGCTACAAAGTAGGCGAGGCAAGCCCGACTGAATTAAAAGACGCACAAATCCAGTATCAGGAAGCCCAGCTTAACTATTACGCAACACTTTATCAGTACAACTCGGCAAGAGCTGCGCTGGAAAAAGCAGTAGGGAAAAACCTTATACCTGAAGAAGATATTATTGAATTAAAAGCTAACGGCTAAAAGTATTGAGCTGTCAGCTTTTGCAAGATTTATTAACATAACTTTACAAAACCAATCACCAAAAAGCAATTTTTTCTCAATTATATACTTTATATATATGTAAGAGATAAGAGAGAAGAAAGAGAGCTAAAGATGTTGGCAGCAACAGCAGATTCACATAATGAAACTTCAGGAAACGGTCAGTTTGGTTCATTGACTCGTAAAAGAAGAGGAAATAAAAGAAACACAAACGGTTTCAGCATTGAAAACTATGGTTATCTTGACAGAAGAGATAAAAGAATGCGTTTTAACAATGCAAAAGATCCTATCTATTATGTTTTTGACTGTATTGAAAACAGACCTGTGTCTACACTTGCAAAAGAATTTGTTAGAGATTCATTCAAAGACATTATAAATTTTGTATCAACAGTCGTTGCTTAAATTAATAGGAAAAAGCAAAAGGAAAAGGTTTTAATTAATAAGGAATATAGGAAAAGGAATTAAAATACAGGACGGTTAAACCGTCCTTTTTTATTGCAAAAAACATACTTTACATTTCTTTATAATTAATAATAGAAAAAAGCAATTTTTCAGAAAGTAAATACTTTATATATATAAAGGAATAAAACAAGGGATTGCTATATGGTTAAAGGAATCGAAAAAATTGATTTACTCACACAAGGATATTCTGCACCTCAGTTTTCAGAGGCTAAACCGCAAAAACTGAATTCTATTTTTGCATCTAATCCTATCACAGCAGGAAAAAGAACTGAAAAAGCTGAAGAGAAAAAAGCCGAAGCTTTGGAAAATGCCTTGGATGGAGTTAGCGATTCCGAAACAAGAACAGCAATAAAAGAGGCTTACCAGAATGGCAACCCGTCAAGAGCATTTGTAGATTATCTGATAAAAAGACACGAAAAACAGCAGGAAAAATTTGAAGCTGCCTGGGCTGAATATCAGGCATCAAAAAATAATCTTCAATTCTATAAGAAAGTTTGTGAAACCGTTACTAAAAAATATGAAAATTCAGATAGTAATTATGAACAGGGATTAATCACAAAAGCTGATAAAAACTTTACTAACGCAGAAATGACAACTGACCTGCTTTTAGATAAAGCAAGTATGATTGCCCATACATTTATTGCTTAATTTGTAAATTGATTTTAACAGAACAGTTGATTTTTTTTCTTGATATATTATCATTTGCAATGTAGAGTGCTTACGCCAAATAGTCACTCAACAACATAAAGGAAAAAATATGTCAATTAACTTAAAAAACAAACAAGACATCATTAAAGAATATGGTGCTAACGAAAAAGATACCGGTTCTGTAGAAGTTCAAATTGCTATGTTAAGCCAAAAAATTTCTGAATTAACAGAACACTTAAAAACTAACCAGAAAGATTTCGCAACAAAAAGAGGTCTTTTAATGATGGTTGGTAGAAGAAAAAGATTACTCTCTTACCTTAAAGGCAGAGATCTTGAAGGTTACAGAGCGCTTATCAAAAAACTTGGTATCAGAGGTTAATTTTCAAAAAACGAACTATGAGGCACCCTATTTTTGGGTGCCTTTTTTAGTAAGTCAAAAGCAGACACCTTCGCTCTACTTACGCCCCGCCTTCGCGGACCACGCGCAGCTGCGCTGTCTAATACACCACTCAAAAATCCCGCTCTCGTTCCTTATTGCGGAAATTTTTTCGGACAGAATATGTTCTGCCAACGACCATTAAAAGCAGACGAAACTGGCAAAAGGGTAAAAATAAAAAATGAAAACATTAAAATCAATGAGGCTGCACATAGGGATTTTCGGCAAAACAAATGCCGGCAAATCTGCATTACTGAATAGATTAACAAATCAGGATGTTTCTATAGTTTCTGAAATAGCCGGAACAACAACTGATGTTGTGGAAAAATCAATGGAACTTCTGCCGGTAGGTCCGGTCAACTTTATGGATACAGCCGGAATAGATGACAAAACCGCATTGAGAGATGAACGCATCGAAAAAACACTGAAAGTCATAAACCGTACAGATATTGCAGTTATTGTCTGTGATTACAACGGTATAGACGAATATGAAAAACAACTTATTGAACAAATTACCGAACTGAAAATTCCATACCTGGTAGTTATAAATAAAACTGATTTAGAGCCGATTTCGGACAAAAAACTGGCACAAATCAAAGATTATACAGAAAACATAATTATAACCTCAGCGTACGATGACAAAGATATTGTATTTAAGTTCAAAGAAAAACTGGTAAAAATGCTGCCGGAAGAGTTTGTAAATTCCCCCGCGATTGCAGGCGATTTAATTCCTCCAAAGAGTACGGTAATCCTTGTTATTCCTATAGATAAAGAGGCTCCGAAGGGAAGACTTATTTTACCTCAGGTGCAAACTCTACGCGATTTGCTTGACAGCAGCTGCTTGAGCTATGTGGTCAAAGAAAGTGAACTTAAACAGGCATTGGATAATTTAAAAGAACCTCCTGCTCTTGTTATAACAGATTCACAAGCATTTAAAACCGTATCTGAAATAGTTCCGGAAAACATTCCTCTTACATCGTTTTCAATACTTTTTGCAAGACTTAAGGGAGATCTTTACGCTTTTCGCAAAGGAGCAGAAGCAATCTCAAATCTGAAAGACGGTGATAAGGTGCTTATTTTGGAAAGCTGTACACACCATGCAATCGAAGATGATATAGGCAGGGTAAAAATTCCTGCTCTTTTGCGAAAAAAAACAGGAAAAAATCTTATTATAGAAAACTTTGCAGGTCATGATTTTCCGGACATAAGCAGTTACAAACTGATAATCCACTGCGGCGCCTGTATGACAAACCGGCGGGAAATCCTTTCAAGAATTTTAAAAGCAAATGAAGCCGGAATACCCGTAACAAATTACGGCATTACAATCTCTTACTGCCTGGGAATTCTTGACAGAGCAATGCGAATATTCAGTTAAATCTAGCTATTTGCAGGTTTTCTTGCCATCCCAGCTCAAATCACTACAGTGGAGGTAATCCTGATTTTCATTATATAAAACCCACGCGGTACAGCCTCTGCCTTCATGTGTTTTTGCATCTTTACAGCTATTTGTAAAACTGTAACTGCCTCCTTCTTCCATTTGAGAGCCGGCAGGAACTATCCGCGTTTTTGTTATATAAAAGGTAAATGTATCTTTTCCCATGGTATTTGGAGGTTGTTTACCGTTCACATCAATTCTATAATATCCACAAATGTCCTTAACCTGCCCAAATTGCGATGTACAGCTTGGATTAGCCACAATAGTTAAAATCTGAGAACCGTCTGCCAGCAAAGCTTTTGAATATATTTTTCTGCTTTCGGAGTTAAAAGCGGGATGTCCATGCAACCCTTTCGTATCAACCCAGCATCCTTCTGCTTTACTGCCGCAATATTTTGTAATTTTTAAATAATCTTTCATATGGTAAAGGAAATTGTTAACATCATTAATATCATCTACATCCTGATCAGTATTAACATTATCAATCAGCCCCCACTGATCAGGTGTACCCTTATCTCTGACTGCCATAAGATAAGCCTGCTGCATTATAGAGTAACTCTTCTTCAATTTTGATACCATGACCTTTTCGTTATGCTTCTGAATAAGTGTTGGCAAAGTCATTGCTGCAACCACTCCTATTATACCTAAGGTTATCAACACCTCGGCTAACGTAAAACCTGATTTAATGGTTCTTTGTTCGGCGGCGCTAAATGGCTCAGAACCTGCGCCAATACCGGTTATAGAGCTTAAATTACTTTGCCCCCCCCCCGGAAAGTCTTGTCTTTACTGCGTTTTCCATAATTCATCCTCCTTTTTTATTTGTAATGTTGATTTTTATTTTTTAAGAAAAAATATTTATTTTCTCAGACACGCTCACGCCCTGCTCCCGCTATTGCCTCGAAAACAAATATTTTTCCTTATTCTATTTGTTTTTCTTTGGCATTGCTTTTTTCGTTACTTTAAAATGTTCGCTGGTTGTCTCTCCTTTTTTATTATATATCATTCTTGAGGCTTTTGCAATAAAAAAAGGAACGAAAATGTTTTCGTCCCTTTTCCGTTTTATTCATACATTAATTCTTATTTCTTCAAGAAATCAGGTATTTCAATATTTGTAAAACTTGAAGAAACTTCCGGCATTGATTTTCTGACAGAAGACTGTTGAACACCGGCTGATGTGTTAAATGAGCTTGCAAAGAAATCTGAAGCGCTCATTTGATTAAGAGCAGGCTGTGCTTTTGCTTCAGGAGTTTTGTTTTTCAATTCAAAACCTGTTGCAATAACAGTAACCTGAATTTCATTTGTAATATTTTCATTAACTGCTGTACCAATAATAACTGTAGCATCGTCAGTAACCGCATCATGAATAATATTAGCAGCATCAGAAATTTCGTGAAGTGTCATATCAGGTCCGCCTGTAATGTTAACAATTACACCGGTTGCACCGTTGATAGAAGATTCAAGCAATTGAGAGTTAATAGCAATTTCAGCAGCTTTAACAGCTCTGCCTTCGCCTGTACCGCGACCGATACCCATAAGTGCTGAGCCGGATGCCTGCATAACACATTTAACATCTGCAAAGTCAACGTTGATAAGTCCAGGAACTGTGATAATGTCAGAAATACCCTGAACACCTCTCAAAAGAACCTCATCTACAATAATAAATGATTCAGTAAGTGAAACCTGTCTATCAACAACCTGAAGTAATTTATCGTTAGGAACAACAATTACAGCATCAACAGCTTCTCTGAGTTTTTCTAAACCCTGGTTAGCCTGATTTTGTCTTTTACGACCTTCCCAGGTGAAAGGTTTTGTAACAACAGCAATTGTCAAAATTCCTAATTCTTTAGCAATTTTAGCAACAACAGGAGCAGCACCAGTACCAGTACCGCCGCCCATACCGGCTGTAATAAATACCATATCAGCGCCATCTAATGCTTCGGTAATTTCCTGCTGAGCTTCTTCAGCGGCTTTTTCACCAACTGAAGGATCTCCGCCTGCACCAAGACCAGCTGTTGATTTTGCACCTAATTGAATTTTATTTTTAGTTTGACCGTATTCTAAAACCTGTAAATCTGTATTCATTAACCAGAATTCAACACCTGTCAAACCTGACTTAATCATTCTGTTAACAGCATTGTTACCAGCTCCGCCAATTCCAATTACTTTAATGTTAATTAAGTTCTTTACATTTAATTTATCCATATATTATCTCCTTTATTTATTTTATTTCAATAATATATTACTAGGCATTTTATAAAATATAACACTTCTTCCACATTATAACACGTTTTTCAGGTTTTGGGGAGTTTTTTTTGAATTTTTTTGAAATTTAATATGTTAACTAATTATTTTTATTTGCATTTAATAAATTTCCTATGTCTAAATAGTTTTCTGGAATTTCACCAATAATTACATTTTCTGCTAATATAACCTTTTCCTCAATCTGACTACTTATGGTATTAAATGGTGTTAATACATCTATCTTACAATTAATACTAGCAAATATTCTATGTATAGATTGGTTTATTCCAGCTGATGTAAATTCACTACTTATTTTTGTATCCAAATTACCTATACTAGATATTCTAATAGGAACCTTTGGGCCTCTTCCAGATAACAATGTAATTCCTGTAAAGGTTCCTAACCTAATAGATATATCCCTACTATCTTGATTATCTATTTTCTCCTGTATCTTAAGTGCAATTTGTGAAACGATTTTATTCATTATTGCAATATTCGCTTGCATGGATACTATTTTGCCATCTTTATCTTTTACTGTTGTAATTAAATCATTATACCCATATTTTTCCATTACCTCATCTATCGTCTCATGTACAATTTGCGTTGCTGTTGACTTTGCTTCACTTAAGCATAACTGGTTAAACGTAGGACCTATCGTTTTTATTAAATATACCACAGTAAACAATGCTGTTACTAATACTAATATTAACATTCTATACTTTTTAGAAAGATTTATTTTCTTCCTAGAATAAATCTTTTCCATACTACATGGCCTTAACTTTTTCTACATATCTTGGAATAAACAATTGTTGATTTATTGCTAATTTATCCTCGTCTTCAATATTGTTAATTTGTTTTATATTTTCCACAGTACTTCTAAATTTCTTTGCTATATTCCACAAAGTATCACCTGCTTTAACGAAATATACTATAATACTATATTCTTCTTTATCTTCTAATTCTTTTTCTTCTAGGTCTTCTATTATATTAAGTTCAATAGTTTTAAACATTTTAGTACTTATATTTAAGTCTATGTTAATTTGAATATTATCAGTTTGTGAAGAAATTTCGTATTTTTCTACATCAACCATAATATCTAAGTTTTCTTCGCTCATTCCTTCTAATATATTTAATTCGTAATTTATAGGAAATTTAAATTCTTTTTTATCTATACGTGTAACTTCTGTACTTTCATACAAAATATTTACACTTACTTCACCTTCGTAAATAGCTTTAGTTCCCGCTATTTTTACATTATTTATACTACTTGTCATACTTACATTATAAATTCTACTGTTACTAATTTCTGAATCCGAAATCTGTTCTTTTAGCTGATAGATATCACTCACATTTTGTAAGCCAACCATTGCTTTTACAGTTTTTTGCTTGTATTGAATATTAGAAAAAGGAGTATATACATCTTGCACAAGTTCTATATCTTTAGTTTCGTAAGAATAGCAACTAATCTCTACTTCTACTTCTAGATATATAGAGTTTTCATCAGTATTATTTAGTTTTACTAAGATATTTTTCATACAGTACTTAAGCTCGCAAATATTTTCTTCTGTAACATTTTCCATATCTATAAATCCCATAATAGGAATTATTTTTTCTACATAATTTATTTTTCCTTCCTCTGTTAAATATAAAATTTTAACACTAAGCTCAGCCTTGGCTACAACTTTATTGTAACTTACTTTAAAATCTTTATTTATTATTCTTACTTCTTTCTTTAATATTTCCATAACTTTTTCTTCTGAATTAAGTAGTATGTTTTCTTTCGCAATAGCTTTCGTAGTGTTTTTGCCAACCATAGAATTTAATTGTACTATTTTATTAAGCTTTTGTATCCCGGAAATTCCATTTATATCTTTTAATATACTTATTCCATCATTTGAATATAATCTTACATTTATCTCTATAGTAGCTTTTAAATTAACTTTTCTTCCGTTTAAAACATCACATTCCATATTTTTTAGAACTATATTTGCATCAATATCTGCTTGTGATATATTACTATCTATTTCTAAAAATTCGGAAAAATCTATATTACTATTAAGCCCCCTTATAAGTTCATCACCACTATCAACTAGATATATAATGTTACTATCTATCGTTCCATCTATTTTTACCCTTCCATTTATTATTTCTTTTTTATATATACAAACATTTCCACTTAAATCTATTGGTTTTACAATATCTGGTTTAATATCTGGAACTATTATAGAACTTTCTAAAGTAATTTCTTTTTTCTTCCCTTCTATAAGTCTATTAACGCATAAGTTGTCTTGTAAAACTTCTATACTCATTTTTTACCTCCTTTTCTTTTTTATATTTATATGAAAGAGGCAAAAAAAAATTCCTATTTCTAGGAATTTTCATTTATCTTTAACCAATTTTATTTATAACCTTTATAGCTTGATTATAAATCCATCTTTTTACTTGGCTTTTTATCTTCTGCTGGTGGTATTAATGGACTATATTCTTGCCCATCAAATACCTGAACTTCTACAGTTCTTGTTAAGATATCTGTGTAACTATAAGTTACATTTCTATCATTTTCTTCATATTTTACTACAAAAATATTTGGATATGCTTTTTCTATTGTGGCTTCCTTCTCAAAAGTCCTGCTTCTGCCTAAAGATCCTTTTACTATGATCTTTTGACCAACTTTTCCATCAATATCTGTTTTTAGATTTGTTATATCATCTCTACAAATCATTTCATCACCTACTTTTCAAAACTGAATTAATTATAGCAGTTTTGTCGAACAGTGTCAAAACGTCGTATCTCATGTCTATCAACGGTTTTGCCTCATATATAGGCAAATATTAACCCTCTTTTTATCAATGTTACATTTATATTACATTTGAGTTACATTGGTGTTACTTTTTGTTTCTTTCCCTTTGCACCAATCCCACCTACTCCATCTTTTCCATCTCTTAAATCATCTGCAATGTCATTTATTGTAATATAACAATCACTATCTGTTGTTGCAATTTTCTCTGCAACTATTAATGGATCAGCAAAATCTAATAGTACCCTAGCTGGTGAAGATGCAAAATTTGCACCTGCATTTATTAATGCTTCAAAATAACTCTGGCATGCTCCTGCAAATATAACTAGATTTTTCCCATATTCGTGTTCTCTTGCTCGTTTTACTGTATTTACAAAAAATCTAGAATTCATATAATTATATATATCACTATAGTTCCTTCCTTTTTTTATCATCCCATCATGTCCTGTTATTACTAATATATCTGGTCTATACCTTGAAATTTAGTCTTTTATAATATATTCTTGCTTTTCTTCCGGTACAAATTTTACTACAGCATTTAGACCTAATTTTTTATAATATTTATACGACTTTTCCATATATCGCTTATCTCCATCAAGATGTACTATTTTTCCAGTTTTCATATTATTATACGAATTTTTTCTACTATAAATTCGCTTTTCTAATATTTTATTTCTTAATACTTCTTGTGATTCTTCTTC
>ENA-OPSJ01000748-OPSJ01000748.1-human-gut-metagenome-genome-assembly--contig:-NODE-748-length-28007-cov-3.179486_pt1 | contig 28007 bp, 21 predicted proteins | sample MGYA00241801_ERZ501893 | MGnify/ENA primary metagenome ERZ501893 (study PRJEB25962, sample SAMEA2042219) | human gut metagenome | biome: human gut; feature: human-associated habitat; material: faeces...
AGAGGTTCGGGGAACCTCTGACCTGCGCGGACCGGAGTGGAACGTAGAACCACGAGACGCAAAGCGTTTCTACGGAATTATGGAAAACAAAAAAAGTGCCATCAAACATTCCCCACAACCATTGAACATTAAAAAATGACATTTCCAAAAATCTATGCTATACTATGGCAATAGCAAATTTTACGAGGAAGGGTTACTATGAAAAAGAACGAATTTTATGAGGGGATGGTTACATCTCTAAAGTTTCCAAATAAAGGAATTGTTTATGTAGAAGATGAGGATGCCTATGTACAGGTGAAAAATACACTGCCGGGGCAGAGAGTGCGTTTTCAATTAAAGAAAGTCAAGAAGAAAAGACCGGAGGGAAACCTGACGGAAGTTTTGGTGCCTTCGGAGATTGAAAAAGCAGTGCCACCGTGTCCGCATTTTTCAGAATGTGGCGGCTGTGCGTACCAGACGCTTCCGTATGAGGAGCAGAAGAAGCTGAAACTGAATCAGGTAAAAGCTTTGTTGGATGCTGTGTATCCGGAGTTTCCATTGGATGAATGTGTGGAAAGTCCTAGAATTTGGGAATACCGAAACAAAATGGAGTTTTCTTTTGGGGATGAAGTGAAAGATGGTCCGCTTACTTTGGGACTTCATAAACGAGGGAGTTTTTATGATATTGTTTCCGTCCCTGACTGCCAGATTATTGATGAGGATTTACGCAAGGTGTTAAAGACAACGCAGGACTTTTTCCGGAATGCGAAACTGGGTGGAAAAAGTATTGACTTTTATCATAAAATGCGCCATGAGGGCGTGCTTCGCCACCTGCTTGTCCGCAAGGGATTAAAAACCGGGGAAATGTTAATCTGTCTTGTGACATCTTCTCAGGGAGGAATCGATTCTGCGGAAGGGAAACAGTTACTTGGAAAATATAAAGATACGCTTCTTGCGTTAGAGACAACAGGGACGTTTGCCGGTATTCTGCATATGACAAATGATAGTCTTTCGGATGTGGTGAAAGCAGATGCGGTAGATATTTTATATGGAAAAGATTATTTTTACGATGAACTTTTGGGACTGCGTTTTCGAATTACACCGTTTTCCTTTTTTCAGACAAATTCTGCCGGAGCAGAGAAATTGTATTCGCTGGCAAGAGAATACATTGGTGATTTGACCGGGAAAAAGGTATATGACCTCTATAGCGGAACCGGAACGATTGCGCAGGTACTGGCACCGGTGGCAAAAGAGGTGACAGGAGTTGAAATCGTGGAAGAGGCAGTTTATGCAGCGGCAGAAAATGCCAAAGAAAATCAGCTGGATAACTGTACATTTTTGGCAGGAGATGTATTGACGGTGTTGGATGAACTGACAGAGGCACCGGACGCAATTGTCTTAGACCCACCAAGAGAGGGCATCCACCCAAAAGCAATTCGTAAAATTTTAGATTATGGATTATCCTCATTTGTTTATATTTCCTGTAAGCCAACTTCGCTTGCCAGAGATTTAGAAGTGTTTTTGGAATATGGATATCAGCCGGTTAAAGCAAAATGTGTAGATATGTTTCCGTGGACACGCGGTGTGGAGACTGTAGTTGGACTACAACGGAAAGATATGTAGAAATCCTTGAATTTACGCACTTTACAGAGTTTTGGACTTTTAATGAAGTTGGTGTAAATCATAAAGAAAAAGTACAAGTTCGTAAAGTGGAGGTGTCTGTGGTACTTGACCTGGATACTTGAAATACAATTTTGTATATAAAAGTGAATAGTGATCATCAATTATGATGAATGTAGGGATACTTGCAACAGAGTGTCCCTATTTTTATATAAGGGCATTCCTAACAGGGATGCCTTTTGAATTTTAGGAAAGGAGATGCAGAACATGGGCGTTATTGTTTCAAGGCATGTTGGGACAAAAAAAGATCTGCGAAGTTATCTGAAATCATTAGAGAGGATGACAAAATTTGAGATATGTCATGTCTCAAATTTTAAATCGTGGGACAAGCCGGGAATCTATCGGATTTATATAACAGTCCGAAAGAAAGAAAAAAAGACACACAGTTTATAAAAATAAAAAATACGGAGGGTCAGAATTATGTGTAAAGTAATCGCCATATGCAATCAAAAAGGTGGTGTATCCAAGACTACCACAACAGTAAATCTTGGAGTTGGTTTAGTAAGAGAAGGAAAGAAAGTGCTTGTCATTGACGCAGATCCACAAGGAAATTTGTCACAGAGTCTTGGAATTGAAAATCCGGATGAACTGGAGATTGCACTTCCAAGTATTATGGAGCAGATCATCATGGACAAGGATGTGGATGTGACAAAAGGAATTATTCACCATGAAGAAGGAGTTGACCTTATGCCATGCAACATTGACTTGTCAGGAGTGGATGTTTCTCTTGTAAATGCTATGAGCAGAGAGTTTGTTCTAAAAACATATGTGGAAAGCATGAGAGATTTTTATGATTACATTCTCATCGATTGTATGCCGAGTTTGGGAATGATAACGGTCAATTCGCTTACGGCATCGGATCGTGTATTGGTTCCGGTGCAGGCAGCTTATCTTCCGGTAAAAGGCTTGGAGCAGTTAATCACAACCATTTACCGTGTGAAAAAGCATTTGAATCCGCAGATTCAGTTTGAAGGGATTTTGATTTCTATGTTGAATGCGAGAACTAATTATGCCAAAGACATTATGGAACTTATCAAGAAATATTATGGGGAATCCATTCCTATCTTTGAAAGTAAAATACCATTTTCGGTAAAAGCCGCTGAAACATCAGCAGCAGGAGTGAGTATCTTTACATTGGATAAGAAACATCCGGTGGCGCAGGCTTACGAGAAACTGACAAAGGAGGTAATCGCTCATGAGTAGGACAAAGGCTTTGGAAAAAGTGAAATTAACGAGTTTTGATGACCTCTTTGGTGGAAAGGAAACCGAAAAAGCTGCCGAAGCAGGAGATGTGAGAGAGATACCGCTTTCCGAACTGCATGAATTTTATAACCATCCGTTTCAGATTCGTTCAGATGAGGAATTAGCAGAGATGATTGAAAGTGTCAGAGAGCATGGTGTACTGGTGCCGGGAATTGTCCGAAAACGCAAAGAAGGCGGTTATGAGATTATTTCCGGGCATACCAGGAAGCACGTATGTGAAGTGCTTGGATTAGAAACAATGCCGGTCTTTGTGAAAGAAATGGATAACGATGAAGCCAGTGTAGTTATGGTAGATTCCAATATTCAGCGGGAAAACATCCAGCCGAGTGAAAAAGCAAAGGCATATAAAATCAAGTATGATGCCATGAAGAATCAGGGCAAGGCAGGAAACAGCTTGAAGATGATGTCCGAGGAAAGTGGCGAAAATTATAAGATGATTCAGCGCTATATATGGCTTGCCAGATTAAGTGATAATCTGCTGGCTTTAGTAGATAATAAGCAGCTTGGATTGGTTCAGGGTGTCAGCCTGTCTGTTCTTCCGGAAGAAGAGCAGGGTATGGTTTATGATGCTATTTGCCGGTATGGAAAGAAAATATCGACAATACAGGCAAATGAGATAAAGAAATTCAGCTTGGAGGGGAAATTAGATGCCGATAGATTGGAAGAGTACCTTTTTTCGACACCCAAGCAGAAAAAGAAAAAAGAAATTACTCTGAGAAATGAACGACTGTCAGAGTATTTTGAGGAAGAAACCACAGAAGAGGAAATGATGAAAATCATTTTAGAGTTATTGGATGAATGGAAACAAAAGAGAGGAGGCGGACAAAATGAATAAGATTATTTTACTGGGAAATGTGACGAGAAATCCAAAAACTACAAGAAAGAAAAGTGAGGATGGAACGGAGATTGTTATTACCAAATTTGATCTCGCGGTAAATCGAAAGACAAAGCAGAAGTCAAATGCGGAGGCGGATTTCTTTCATTGCACCTCATTTGGAAAGCAGGCTGAATTTGTCGAGCGATATTTTCACAGCGGTTCCCGTGTATTAGTCATTGGACGAGTGCAGAATAACAACTATACGACCAAAGAGGGAAGCAAGGTCTATGGTTTCAGTATCATTACAGAGGAGGTTGAGTTCGCACAGAAGAAAAGTGCGGAGAAACCGGCAAATAAAGACAGTGATTTTTCATCCGTTTCAGATGAGGATCAACCATTCGATGGCAGGTAGGTGATATCATGGCAGAGGGTTTCTTCCGAAGCAAAAAAGGATTTACAGTCGTTCAAAATGAGATAACCAGAGATGTGAATATTTCTTTGAAAGCAAAAGGATTGTATCTGGTCATACAGGCATATATCTCCATGCCGGATAAGAAATGGACAAAAGAAGATTTTATGCGTCTGGCGAAAGAAGGAAAAAAGGCTTTTGACAGTGCATGGAAAGAACTTAAGGAAAGTGGATATCTGAAAGTACATATTATGTCGGACAATGGACGCTGGCGTACGGAGTATGAACTGTTGGATGAACCGGAAGAGGGTCCACACACCTTGTATCATAATGCAGATGGAAAAGTCACAAGTGATAACCTTCAACGGGCAGAAAAGAAGAAAAACAATTTGGTTTCTGAAGAGGAAAAGGACCATTACCCCCAAAATGGTACGAATGGTATCAAAGACCATTACCCCCCTTTCGGTAGTAATGGAAACGGTAGCAATGGTTACGGTAGTAATGGAAACCATACTAATGCAAATGGGGGTAACAATAATAAAGACTATAATATAAAACCTGATATAAAGACTGATCTATCAAATCCTTATCCAAATCAAGATGTTGATACGATGGGAGAGAAATATTCGATGGAGTTCATAGAGCAGCATTATGAGTTAGAACCAAAGTATGTTTCTGCTCCGCAGAAAAAATCCATTAATACGGTTAAGGATGTACTGTATGATGTTCTGAATACCCGGAAACCGGTGCTGCGAGTAATGGGCGAGGACAAACCGGCTTCAGTTGTGAAATCAAGGCTTTTGAAATTGGATCGGATGGATATTGATTATGCCATTGAACAATATCAAAAGCAGGTGACCAAAGTTCATAACCATAAGGCATATATGCTGACCGTGCTTTATCAGGCAAAATCGCAGGGGGAACTGGATATCAGTAACCGTGTTATGTATGATTTTTATGGAGCAGGCAGAAAAGTTAATGGCACAGGAGGTGGAGCGGATGGATAAAAAGAGTGAGCATGTCAGAATTCCGGTATTACTTCGGATTAATAATCCGAGGCATCAATTCGTTTATAACATTTTGGAAAATGTGGAGAACAGAAGTGCCTACATACGAGAGGCTGTGATTTACTATTACAGACATAATGGCATATCGACGGAGGAAGATGACATTCTGGATGACATCCGGAAGGTAGTAAAAGAGTGCAACAGCCAGCTTTTAAATGAATTGGACAAGCGAATAGAAAGTAAGAATTCCATTGATTACAAAAAACTCAAAAATATGTTTTAACGAACAGGCAAATACAGTATAATAAAAATTGCCAGGAACGACTGGCGTACAGTGAAAGGCGTGTGATTGATATGAAAAAGATGGTAAGAGCATTGATTTTGGTTATTGTATGTGTGATGATGACAGCACCGGGAGCGGAAATTCAGGCGAAGACGAAGAAAATATCACTGGTTCTGAATGGCAGAAAACAGAGAACAGTAACCATTTCTAACTCGGATAAAAAATCCAAGATGAAGATCAAGGTTTCAAAGAAATCTGTGGTGAAGGTGAAGCGGATTAAAAAGTCCAAAAAAATCCGGTTTACGGCGAAGAAGAAAGGGACGGCAAAGGTTACGGTTTGCTGGAAGAATAAGAAGAGGAAAAAGAAAACAAGTGTTTACTTGGTTAAAGTTTCTGAAAAGCAGAATAAAGCAACAAAGAAAACTCTTACAGCCAAAGAGAATGCCATGCGGGTATTCCGAAAGCAGAATGAGTATAGAACCGCCGCGGGTACCGGAAAACTGGAGTGGTCAGATGAATTGTATGATTTTCTTATCTATCGCATGAACAAAAGTGGTTATGACGAACATAAGAATCTGAATGCAGATATTCAAGACTATTTTGGGTTATATGCCAGTTATAATAACCTCGTTTTTTCAGAAAACATGCTTACCAGCGGAAGTGATTCACCGACTGATGTGATGGGACGCTGGACAAAAAGCAGCGCACATAAAAGAAATTATTTGGATGCTGATCATAAGTATGGAGCAATTGCAAAGGTAAGTACCATGTGGTTTGCTATTTTCTGGGATGGAGAGAAAAGTGATTTGGAGAATTGGCGGAAATATAAACTGAAAATGTATTCTGTAAAACGGTTTGATACAAGCACAAATAGCTTTTTGCAAAACTGCAAGATTGCTTATTATGATGTGGCGGACAAAAAGAATCGTTTTTCTACGACAATTGGTGAAACAAAGTACAAAAATATAGTACTTGAAGTTGGAAAAACGTATCGTTTTTATGAGACGGCAACGGATGGAACCTATCAAAAAGCAAATCCGGTCAGTGTAACAGTAGAAGAAAATGCTTCGGGAGAAATCATTCTTTCGAATTAAGAATAAATCGATATAAGTAAATATTTTTTGAGAAAAGTCTTTTAGTAAAACTAGAGGGCTTTTTTCTTTTGCCAGAAAGGAGGCAATGAAAATGGGAAGAGCACCACCAGAGAAAAGTAGAAAATCAATCATAATAAAAGATCAGGAGAGGAAAAAATGAAGACAAAAATCAGAACAAAACGAATCATAGCAGGAATGCTGGCACTGTTTATGCTGTTTGGTTCCATACCATTTAACAGTATATCAGTACAGGCGGCGACAGGAAATGTAAAGGTGGATTCTCTTGGGAAAAAAGGTAGTGTCAGTTATGGCTCAAAGACCAAGAGTGGCACGTGGTTCCAAATGAAAGTGGCGGGGAAAAGGGCTTTTTGCTTAAGTCTTGGAAAAACATGCCATACAGGGAATACCTATGAGAGTACAGAAAACTATAAGTGGAATCAGAATACCGGTGGAGAGAGGCATGGCTATTATGCTAAGATAATTCGCTGGTATGTGAATGACAAGAAGCGAAGCAAAAAGGCTTTTATCATGAGTCAGGCATTGATGTGGTCTGTTTCTGAAGACCGTACATCGGAGACGCAGTTAAAAGATGTCATAAAGCAGGTAAAGAGTAACACCGGTTATTGGAACGATAAAACGGTAGACAGTTTATATGATTCCATTTTTAAACCAAGTGGAAGCTGGACAGCAGAAGCAACCTACTGGAAAAAACAAGGAAGCAACAAATCGTATCAGACACTTATTACAGTTGATGCGGATGAAACAACACATGCTTATTCACCGAAGTTTGTCAGTAAGGATGAATATTACCGCCAGCGAATTACGGTCAAAAAAGTAGATGAAGATGGAAAAGGTCTTCCCGGAATTCAGTTTACTTTGGATGCAAAAAACATTGATGAATTGTATTCCTTTGAAGTGACAGACCGTGATGGAACAGATTTAGGTACTGCCGACACGAATAATGACACAGAATTTTCCATAACAGGATATACTAGAAATTCCGGTAGAATTGCATGGAGAATGACCTACTATATATCCACGCAGGATTATATGTATTTTCCAGATGATCAGTTGAAAGCAATGTCAGCAGAAGAGAAAAAAGCAGCGAAGAAAGTTTTAACGGATGATTATGAACTGGATGAGGGCGTTGATTTTGGAAAGAATATGACAAAAGCAGAAGCCGAGAAGCTGATGAACGATGACCTAAATGCCATCAAAGAATCCATTTCCAACAGTTATACTCTTACCGAGAACAGTACAGGAGAAAATAAAAATATCGTTCTTGATCCGGTTTATGCGAAAGGTGTTGATATCACACTTGGTAAAAATGACAGCTGGTATCGTAATGCAGATGGCAGCTGGCCGGATATGCAGGTTGAAATTCATTCGGATTACGAAAAGGCATATCAGGCAGGTGTGACAAACAAGTATAAGAAAGCAAGTATCCGCATCGAAAAATATGATGGGTATTCTGCGGATGGCAATGCTCATGGAGAGGCAGACCTTGACGGAGCCAAATTTCAACTTTATGCAGATGCAGCATGTCAGACGAAGGCAACCATATATGATGCTTCCGGTAATGCTAAAACTGCAGGAGAGTATACTATCAAAGATAAGAAATGTACTACCGATTATCTGAGAAGCGGTGTGAAATATTATCTGAAGGAAACGGTTGCACCGAAAGGATATGTGCTTAGTGATGTGGTAAAAGAAATCCAGGTGGATGCTTCTGCTGAAGCAAATGAATTTACGGTAGAGTTGAAAACAGAAAAATATCCTAATACACCGATTCTTGGAAAAGTTGCTATTCAAAAGTATTATTCGGATGTGGATACCGGATTGCTTGAGCCGGAGGCAAATACTACGTTCCAGGTGTATTTGAAGGATAAGGGAAGCTATGATCAATGTACGGATTATGAACGTGCGACAATTAAGACTGACCGTAATGGTTATGCTGTAACAGGAAATCTGTATTATGGAACATATGTTGTACATCAGGTGGATTCCGGTGATGTAGATGCCATCCATGTGAATGATTTTGAAGTGGCGGTGACAGAGAATGGAAAAGTGTATACCTATCCCCTTAATAATAAATTGTTCAAAGCCTATCTGAAAATCTTGAAAAAAGATAAACAGACAGAAAAGCAGGTGTTGAAGCCGGGAACTGCTTATCAAATTTACAAGGTAACAGAGGATGGCGAGGAACTGGTTAAACAAAGTTACAGCAATGGAAACCAGATGAAAACTATAGATACCTTTATAACGGATGAATCCGGCGAGATTATGACGGTGAAGCCACTCCGCTCTGCAAGGTATCGTATTTATGAGGTGGATTCTGCAAATGGACTTCATATCACAGAAAAGTTTATTGAAGTTGTAATTAACAGCAAGGCAGACAATTACGAATCTTATGTTGACGAAGACGGCAATACACATGCGGTTATCACCGTAACTTATACAAATGAAGAAACATACGGAAAACTGTCTGTTTCCAAAACCGGTCAGATGCTGACGGGATGGGATAAAGATAAGAAAGAGTTTGTCTATGAGAATAAAACTTTGAAAGGTGCCAAGTTTGAAATCTATGCAGATGGTGATATTGTCACACAAGATAATCAGGGAGATACATGGTTTCGAGATGGGGATAAGGTTGCCACAATCATCACCGGAGACAAGGTAGAGTTCACATCGGATTGTAAAGGAATCTGTAATTATTCGGTAGATGAGAAAGAGGTTGTGCATCTTACACTTCCTTTGGGAAAATACAATGTAAAAGAAGTAAAAACATTGTATGGCTATGTGTTTCCGGAAAAGAATGAATGGAATCTGGAGTTTACATGGAAAAATGGAAGGGATGAATTTGTCCTCAACTCCACTTCCGATACCAATGATAAAGGTGAGTTGAATCTGCATAACAAGCTGGCTCGACCACAGATACAGTTGTTGAAAGAAGATGCGGATACGAAGCAGCCAATCAGCGGTGCTGTATTTGGGCTGTATACGAAACATGATATTTTCAATGTGGACGGCGAGAAAATTGTAGATGCAGGAACAGAGCTTACCACGCTTACGACAGGGGCAGATGGTTCTGTTATTTCGGATATGATGCTGCCGCTTATGGATGAAGCCGATACAGAGAGTGGCAGTGCAGAAAGTGTGAGTGGTTCTGCCGTATCGGTTGAAGCCGGTTCACAGGAAAATGCGAGAACGAAAACGCTTAATTCAGGAGAATACTATCTGAAGGAATTGTCTGTTTCAGACAGTTATTATCTGGATCAGACAGAGATACCGGTAAAACTGACTTATAAAGATGAAAACACTCCCGTTATTTATGCACAATGTGTAAAATCCAATAAGCAGACAACCAATGAGATTGACAAGGTATCGGTAGCCGATTCCAAAGAACTTGCAGGCTGCAATCTCAGGATTACAGATGGGGCAGGAAAGGAGATTATTTCCTGGACTTCTGGCAATAGGGACTCGGTGAAAGTATCGGTAACACCAGAAGATGGTTATCAGAATTTGAAGTATTCTTTTGACGAAAACGGAAATCTTCATGTGGGTGGACTTTTCCATGATAAGGAATACACGTTGACAGAAACAAAGCCAGCCGATGGTTACGTGACTGCGGAAGCTATTACCTATATGCTTAAGCAAAAGGTGGCAGAGGACGGAACGGTGACTTCTGTGGTAAATTTCAAACAAAAGGATGGTACATATCTGGAGCAGGAAGACGACAAGACAGTTATGAAAGATGGCCAGACACATATCCAGCTTTTGAAGCTGGACAAAAAGACTGGACAGGCTCTTGGTGGTGCTAAATTTGTTGTTACGGATTCCAAAGGGAATGAAGTGATGAAATTTGTTACTAAAGATGATGCGTATGACATCACGGGAAAACTGGTCGTTGGGGAAACCTATACGTTCAAGGAAACTTCAGCACCTTCAGACTATCGTCTTGCTAAGCCTGTAAAGGTAACGATTAAAGATACCGGTGATGTGCAAAAGGTTACCGTAAAGGATGAACCGATTCCGGAAGTGCCGGATACACCACAGACAGGTGGAATGATGCCGATTATTCCGATGGCGGCAGGTTTGACTATGGTACTTGGTGTTGCGGTGATGGTATGGAGGAGAAGAGCAACGGTAAAGAAATAAGATTTTTGTAGAAGTATGGTAGTTCATTTGGTATAATTATGATGTAGGGGCAAGACATAGTTCCTCTACATCATAGTTTATTAAAGGAGAAGTAGCTGACAATTTTATGCTGCTGAATATCAATATGAAAAAATTATATTTAAATTGGAATGACTCGTATACACTTCGCCAATTTGTTGATCAAATGACAAAGTGTGAGATTAATGGTGAGAAACAAATTAAGATTGTTGCACCAGTTAGAATGAAAACATACCCGGATATATGTGTTCCGTTAACTGTTCTTATTGATGGGTATAGAGATAAAGGATTTGAATTTGTTTTTGCTTTTCCCGGAGATAATAATTATGTTAAACACACAAGTATTTCAAACCCTCTCCAAGTTGAAGAAATGTTTGATAGTCCAGAATTAAAATTTCCTCTTGACAAAGTATGGAAATATAATTCGGCAGAAGGAGTAGGAAAACTAGTTACGGAATATATTCAGGCAATAAGGTCAAATGATGTATTGGAAAAAGGAGTAATTAGTAGTATTGAATGGTGTTTAAATGAAGTGATGGATAATGTGTTACAACATTCCCAAAGTGGCATAGGGTATGTTATGGGACAGATGCATAGGGAGAAAAAAAGAATTAACCTGTGTGTGGCAGATTGTGGAGTGGGAATATATGGAAGTCTAAAAAATTCTAAGCATTGCCCTAGAAATGCAATTGATGGGATTACAATGGCTTTGCAAGAAAAAATAACTAGAGATGAAAATATTGGACAGGGGAATGGTATGTGGGGGCTGGGTAGAATAGTGACAGAAAACGGAGGTACGTTTGAGATACAATCAAATGCTGCAAACTTGCTTTTTAAAGAAGGCAAAACAAGAACCGTTCCTACTCAAAAATATAATATTGGGAAATACAATAACCTAACATATGTTGATTTTCAGCTGGATTATTTGAATCAAACTGACATTGTAAAGGTATTAAATGGGCATGAACCATTAGATATGTGGTTGGAAGACCACGATTTGGAAGAGTACTTATATTTTTCATTACAAGATGATTGCGTAGGAACTGGAACTAGAATTGCTGCTCAAAAACTTAAGAACCAGATTTTTAATGCATTAAATGAAGAAAAGAAAAAAGTGGTACTTGATTTTAAGGGGATTAATGTTGTTAGTTCTTCTTTTGCTGATGAGTTGATAGGAAAAATAGTTGCTGAAAAAGGTTTTTTCTATTTTACTCAGTTATTTGAAATTAAGAATTTATCGCCGTTTAATATAAATGTTGTAAACCGTTCAGTAGAGCAACGTATGGCTCAAAAATATTATGATGAGAATATATCAGATGTAGATTGATAGTATTTGAGCATGAAAATAGTAGATTAAAAATAAAGCAAAAACAGTCATGAAACAATTAAATAACATTTCAACCCCAAAGGGAAGAAAGGTATTTTTAAGAAGAATACTTTTCTTCTCTTTTTTTATTTTAGCAGTCATTGCTTTGGCTCTTGGACTTTGGTTAAAAAGGACCATGGATCAGGAGATTAAGCAGGACAACATAGAAAAAGAGATTACCACGGAGAAAGAAAAAGGCGGTGTACGGAACCTCCACAAAAAGTACAAAGATATGATCGGGTGGCTAGAAATCAAAGGCACCGGCTTTTCTTATCCGGTTATGCAGACAGGTATCAAAGGTCATCACGAAGGTGACTGGCAGTATTATCTTCACCGGGATGTGCATGGTGATTACAGCTTTTATGGGACACCGTTTTTAGATGTCCGCTGTAAGACAGACAGTGACAATCTTATCATTTACGGTCACAACATCAACGGGAGACGGTACTTTGGCTATCTGCAAAATTTCCGTGAGGAAACATTTTTTAAGGAACATTCCGTGCTTTCGTTTACTTCGGTAGAGGGAAAGAAGCAGGACTATCATATCGTATCCGTTTTGGAAACGGACAAATATGCAGATTACTATTCTTTCACGGATTACGGAAACGAAGAGGACTATTACGGGATGGTAGAGAAAATCCTAAGTTACAGCAAGTTTCAGAGTGAAGCGGCAAAGAAGATGAAAAAGGAAATGGATGAAAGTGATGCAGAGGCATTTTTTCGGAAATATAAGTTTGTAACGCTTTCTACTTGCCGGACAATGGATGGAAGGGATAAGCGGCTCATGGTAATCGGCTGCAGGAAACGATAACAAAAAGCAAGGAGGACAACAATGCATAAGGAATTAGAGGTTATGAAACCCCGTTGCAATGGATTATGGAAAAGGTGCGCAGGAACGGTAACATTTATCTATTTTTGGATACTGACAAATGTGCCGGTTGCAGCACTGGCGAAAAGTGAAAAAGGAAAAAGTGATGCAACAGATACCGGAGTGACGGAAGTTACAGACGGCATCAATGTAATCAAGGACTTGGTTCTTGGATGTGTTGGTGGAGTTGGTGTGATTTTTCTTGCCTGGGGACTGTTAGACTTTGGTACCGGGTATTCGGCACATGATACAACACAGCAGAGTCAGGCAATCAAAAAAGTAATTGGTGGTCTGGTTATGATTGCAGTTCCGGCAATTTTGAAACTACTGGGCGTTTCGTAATGAAGACTTGGAATCCTGAAAGGAGGTGATGACGGTGGGATTGTGGGATTCTGTAACGGGATTTTTCTCTGATTTAGGAGATTTCTTTAGTGGTAAAGACTTTTTTGAAGCTGCCGGGTACGCATGGAATGACATGATGAAACTGGCAGCCGATGTTTTGACGAAAAATCCATCTTCCGGCACATACAAGGATGTCTGGGAAAATATATCAACGATTTATACCACCTTAAATGTAGTTGCAGTTTCCTTGCTTTGCATTTTTTTCTTATATGGATTTTGCAGGGATAGCTGCGACTTACATGCAGATCTGACATTTGAACGAACAATAAAAATGTTCATTCGGTTGATCATAACCTCAAATGTAATGAGCATGGCGCTAAGTTATATGCCGAAGTTTTTTGCATGGGGCAAGAACCTGACCTCCGCAATTTTGGGAGAAAACAAACTGTCAATGATTTATGACTTTGATGGCGTAAAGGTGTATGAAAATATATCCAGTGCAGATTTTGGAACGATGACCGCTTTTTTGACGAGCATTCTGTTTTTCTTATTTACCGTCGTGTGCGGATTTATTGTGGTGCTGACGGTGTTAAATCGTATTCTGAAGATTTACATGATTGCTCCGTTTGCAGGTGTGGCATTGTCTACCCTTGCAGCAGGCGGTCAGACGGCAAATGTTGGTTATTCTTATATACGTACCTTTTTCGGATATGTGTTCTCTGCTCTGCTTATTGCGGTTGTGATTGTCATCAGTGCCAGTTTTATCAATACCGTTGCAATTGACACGGATAATGCAATCATACGGCTGTTGGAGTATTGCTTGAAAATGGGTGTGATTTCATCTTCGGTAAAGATGTCGGACAGCGTCATGCAGAAAGCATTTAATTTATAGAAATGGGGGAGATCAATGACAAAAACAATCAATCCGGATGTGGCTGCCTTTAAGGATGATTTCTTTAAGGGATTGTCTTTCAGGGAGTGCGTATTCGGAGGAAGTGCATTATTTACAGGAGTGGGAGGAATCCTGCTTCTGCATTTTTACTTTGGTGTAGGGATCAATACAGCTATTACATTGTGTATGCCGGTGATCGGTATCATTGGGCTTTGTGGATTTTACCAAAAAAACGGACTGACATTGGTTCAGCTTGTGAGAAGGAGTATAAAGCTCATGTTTCAAAAGCCCTATGTCTATGAAACAAGAAATCAGTGAAAGGAATTGGAGGTACAGACAAATGGAAGCAGAAAAAAACGAAGAAAGAAATGATGAGAAAATGAGGATGGATATTGAAAGGAATACAGACAGTGAAAAAAGGCTGATGGGGTACATAACAGCCATTGCAGAAAGCCGGGATCAGTAACAGCAGCGTTTGGACATTATGTCCAAACCAAAGCAGGTGCAGGAGGAAAAAGGAATGACGAAATATGTAAAAATCTCTGTATTAGCACGAGAGACAGCAAAGAAAGTCTGTCGTGGCAGAGAGCAGTGGATTCGATACCTTGATGTTGCGTCAAGGTTATATAAGTATCCCTTTGAGGACCAGCTACTCATCTATGCACAGCGACCGGACGCAACCGCCTGTGCCTCGCTTGAGATGTGGAATGAGAGGATGTTTTGCTGGGTAAACCGGGGAGCAAAAGGAATTGCCCTTATTGATGGGGAAAGTGAAAGACCAAAACTTCGATATGTCTTTGATGTGTCCGATGTTCATAAGGCAAGACGGATTGGCAAAGATCCGTTTATCTGGCATTTGAGGGAAGAGCATAAAGAAGTGGTTCTTGCCGAACTGGAGCACATTTATGGCAGTACCAATGATGCCCTTCATTTTGAAAACCGTATTTATGAGATTGCCGAAAGAATAGCGGAAGATTTTTATGAGGAAGCGGTCGATGAGGTGATTGAGGAAGCGGCAAACAGTTTCCTGGAAGATCTGGATGGGGATGCAGTTGCTGTCCGGTTTCGGGAAATGCTGGTGCAAAGTGTAAGCTATACCATCTTGAAGCGATGTGGATGTGATATGACAGAGTTTGCTGATGATTTCACCTTTGATTACATCCATGAGTTTAATACACTCAGAACCTTATCGGTGCTTGGCAGTACCACTTCGGAGTTATGTGAACCGGTACTGATCCGGATTGGCAGAACGATTGCAAGGTATGACAGGGAACTGTTGCATAATAAATCAATTGCAAAGAAAAATAAGTCCACGGAACGAGTTATCCGTGAAGAAGATTTTGTGATTGGAATAGACTCCAATACAGGTGATTGGTTTATTTATGATAATGTTACAACAAGCAATATTTGTTATTGCGATTCAGAAGAACATGCAAAAGAACATATTCAATGGATGGTAGCGAACAATCAATTTTATAAAACAGAAAGGGCGGTGGCAGGGCATGAATCTGACATACGAAAGGAACGGGGACTATCGGATTCCCAATCTGATACCTTCGGAGCAGGAAGGAACGATGCTGACGAAATACGGAGTGTTGCGGAAGAATTATCTGAAAAATCACAGGAGGGGGATTTACACGGGACTTCTTCTGAGCGGAGAACTGCTGACACACTGTCTGGAGATACAGGAACAGGCAGAGGAGAGGTTCGAGGTGCTGACACAGAAGTTGTTGAAGAACCAGACCGTGACGGAGGAAATGAAACAGAACGATCCGCTGCAATGGACGAAAGAGATGAACCGGATCTATCAGCAGGCGGAGGAGATCGTTCTGAAGGAACTGGTTTATCAGTAGCAGAGTTAGAGCAGTATGAACCACCTGCAGACAGTCCCTATCAACAGATGGATTTATTTTCTCTTATGTCGGAACAGGTGGGAAATATTGCGATGGCACAGGCAGAAATGCCATCGGACCGATTCCTTTTCGGCACGATAACTGCGGGGCAGATTGAGGAGATTCTTCGCACCGGCGGAGGAAAGGAAAACAGCCGGAAACGAATTTATCATAAGTATCAGACCGGAAAAACACCGGAAGAAATGGCGGATTTTCTTCAGAAAGAATACGGAGAAACCGGCAAAGGATTTCAACTTGGAGGGGAACAGATCTCGGTCTGGTTTAATAAGGATGGAATGTATGCGGCACATGGCACTTCTGCTTTTGAGCACACGGAGGTACATATTTCATGGAGTGCTGTGGAGTCTGTGATTCGTGGACAGATCGAAGCGGGGAGTTATATTGACAGCAAGGAAGCATATCTGGCTGACCAGTTTGTAAGAAAAGAGTTAGCCGATATGCTTTTCTTTTATTTCCGGGATTCGGTTGGAACATTTCCAGAAGAACTGGGAATCAGTGAATATAATTATCCGGGGGAACATGAATATATTGTCGATATGTTAGCCAAAGAGGATGAAGTCCGAAAGGTGATTGCACAAATGGACAGAACCATTCAAAGAGTAGAAAAAGGCGAACTGGAGTACCGATTCCGGTTAGCAAAAGATCCACAGGAGCTGCGGGATGACCTTGCAGATTTTTTGAATGAAAGAGTTGAGTTCCCGTTACCAGAAGAAGTAAATGTTGTCACGGAAGATTTTATCACAGCGGATGAGATTGACCACACTCTTACGAGAGGTTCCGGCTTTGTTCATGGCAGCTTCCGCATTTATGACTTCTATCATCAGGAGCATACCTTAAAGGAAGCTGCTGATTTTCTGAAAAATGAGTATGGAACCGGAGGGGCTAGTCATGCGCTGGCTGGTTCCGACCATAGTTATAAAGATTATGATGCCAAAGGAATCAAATTAAGTAAGGGATCTATCTTCACGCCGGATGCAGAAGTTCTTTTATCATGGCAGGTAGTAGCAAAACGAATTGGAAAACTGATAAAGGAAGATCGTTATCTTACACCAGCAGCGAAAGAAAAGTATATCCAGTATAAACAGGAACAGAAAGAGAAGGCACTGCAGCAGGCAAAGGAAGAACTGGATGAAGTAATTGGTGAACCAGAGGTCCTTTTAGAAAATAATGTGTCAGAGGACATTTCAGCAGAAAACTATGTAATCTCCGACATGGAATTAGGTGTCGGCACAGCGAAAGAAAAGTTTCAGCGAAATGTGGAAGCCATTCGCACACTGGAAACGATTGAATCGGAGAAAAGACCGGCAACGAATGAGGAGCAGGAGGTCTTATCAAAGTATGTCGGCTGGGGCGGTCTTGCGGATGCTTTTGATGAAACCAAGAGTGCCTGGGCGAAGGAGTATGCAGAGCTGAAAACCCTGTTGTCAGAGGAAGAATATATATCTGCAAGGGAAAGCACCTTAAATGCTCATTACACTAGTCCCGTGATCATTCAGGAGATTTACCGGACATTGCAAAGAATGGGATTTAAAAAAGGAAATCTTTTAGAGCCTTCGATGGGAATCGGCAACTTTTTTGGTATGCTGCCTGAGACGATGCGGGAGAGCCATTTGTATGGTGTTGAGCTGGATAGTCTGACAGGAAGAATTGCAAGACTACTATATCCAAAAGCCAATATTACCGTGGATGGGTATGAGAAAACGGCATTTCCGAATGACTTCTTTGATGCCGCTGTTGGTAATGTTCCGTTTGGTCAGTACAAGGTGGCAGATAAGAAATACGATAAATACAACTTTTTGATCCATGATTACTTCTTTGGAAAAACGTTAGATCAGGTGCGTCCGGGCGGTGTGATTGCATTTATTACCAGTAAGGGAACGATGGATAAGGAAAATCCAAAGGTGCGAAAGTACATTGCACAGAGAGCTGAATTATTGGGGGCGGTCAGACTTCCCAATACTGCATTCAAAGCCAATGCCGGAACAGAAGTCACATCGGATATTCTTTTCTTACAGAAGCGTGACCGTATCGTAGACATAGAACCGGACTGGGTGCATCTTTCACAGGATGAGAATGGCATAGCCATGAACAGCTACTTTGTGGAACATCCGGAGATGGTTGTTGGCTCGGTGGAAATGGTAAGCGGACCGTATGGAATGGAGAGTACCTGTGTGCCGGATGATTCACTTCCTTTCGAGGAGCAGTTACAAAAGAGTCTGTCTTTTGTTAAAGGTTCTTATGAAGAAATTGAACTGGAAGAACTGAATGAGGAGTTGATAGCAGAGGTTATCCCGGCAGTGCCGGAAGTAAAGAACTTTAGCTATGCGCTGATAAATGATCGGTTGTATTATCGGGAAAACTCTTTGATGCGTCCGATGGAAGCCTCCGAAGGAATGCTTGAGCGGATCAAGGGAATGGTTGCCATAAGGGACTGCACGCAGGAGTTGCTCCGGTTACAGTTAGAAGATTATCCGAATGAGCAGATCCATTCCCGACAGAAACAGTTAAACGACCTGTATGATTCCTTTGCAAAAGACTATGGGAGGATTTATTCCCAAACCAATAAGCGGGCGTTTCATCAGGACAGCAGCTATTGTCTGCTCTGTTCGCTGGAGAAACAGGACGAGGAAGGCAACTTTCTTGGAAAAGCGGATATGTTTACGAAGCGCACCATAAAGAAAGCAGAAGTTGTGACCAGTGTGGATACGGCAAGTGAAGCGTTAGCGGTTTCATTGGCAGAAAAAGCAGCGATTGATTTTGAATACATGTCCAAACTGAGTGGAAAAGACGAAGATACGCTAGTCGATGAGTTGACCGGCATTATCTTCAAAAATCCACTTAGTGAGGAATGGGAAACAGCGGATGCCTATTTAAGCGGAAATGTGCGAAGCAAACTGGAAGCAGCTGAAACTTTTGCAAAGAATGAACCCATGTATGTGGTCAATGCGGAAGCATTGAAACGGGTACAGCCGAGAGAACTGGATGCCAGTGAGATTGAAGTCCGGATTGGAGCAACATGGATTGAACCGAGATTTATCGAGGACTTTATGAGAGAAGTGTTTGAGACACCGGAGCATTTGTTAAATCGTGATGTGATAAAGATTCAGTATTCCGATGTGACCGGGCAATGGAATGTGAAGGGAAAAAATGCGGACTATGGAAATTCACTTGTAAATATGACCTATGGAACCAGCCGGAGAAATGCGTATCAGATTTTAGAAGATTCCCTGAATCTGAAGGACAGCCGTGTGTATGACACAGTGATCGAGGATGGCAAAGAGAAACGGGTTCTCAATAAAAAGGAGACAACGATTGCTGCACAGAAGCAGGATGCCATGAGGGAAGCCTTCCGGGACTGGGTATTTCGTGACATGGACAGGCGTAATGAACTTGTAAGTAAATACAATGTATTGTTTAATTCCACCAGACCACGAGAGTATGACGGTTCTCATTTGAAGTTTCCGGGAATGACACCGGATATTGAGTTAAAGGGTTATCAAAAAAATGCCGTGGCTCATGTTTTGTATGGAAATAATACACTGCTTGCACACTGTGTCGGTGCCGGCAAAACATTTGAAATGGTTGCGGCTGCAATGGAAAGCAAGCGTCTGGGGTTATGTCAGAAAAGTTTGTTTGTCGTACCAAACCATCTGACGGAGCAGTGGGCCAGTGACTTTTTACGATTGTATCCGGGAGCCAATATTTTAGCGGCTACCAAGAAAGATTTTCAGCCGGCAAATCGTAAAAAGTTCTGCTCACGGATTGCTACCGGCGATTATGATGCGGTGATCATCGGGCATAGTCAGTTTGAAAAAATACCATTATCTGCCGAACGGCAGACTGCCATTATTGAGCGGCAGATTGCTGAGATCACGCAGTCGATTGAAGAAATCAAAGCGGAGCAGGGAGAACGCTATACCATTAAGCAGATGGAGAAAATGAGGAAAACCCTTCAGACACGATTGGACAAACTCAATGATACTTCCAGAAAAGATGATGTTGTGACCTTTGAACAGCTAGGAGTGGACAGGCTTTTTGTGGATGAAAGTCATTATTACAAAAATCTTTTTTTACATACAAAAATGCGTAATGTAGCGGGGATTGCACAGTCAGAAGCACAGAAATCTTCCGATATGTTTGCCAAGTGTCAGTATTTGGATGAACTGACCGGCGGAAAGGGGATTACCTTTGCAACGGGAACCCCGATTTCCAACAGTATGACGGAATTATACACCAACATGCGTTACCTGCAGTATGATACGCTGCAGCGGATGGGACTGGGGCATTTTGATTCCTGGGCATCTTCCTTTGGAGAGACGCAGACAGCGATCGAACTTGCACCGGAGGGAACCGGATACCGTGCAAAGACGAGATTTGCCAAGTTTTACAATCTGCCGGAGTTAATCGCCCTGTTTAAGGAGTGCGCGGATATTCAAACACCGGATATGTTAAATCTACCCATTCCGAAAGCAGAGTATGAAAATGTGGTGCTGCAGCCGAGCGAACATCAAAAGGAGATGGTCGCATCGTTAGCGGAGCGGGCGGAGGCAGTCCGTGACCGGAGAGTGGAGCCGCATGAAGATAACCTGTTAAAGATAACAAATGATGGAAGGAAACTGGCGCTGGATCAGAGATTGATCAATCCGTTACTGCCGGATGAAGAACATTCCAAAGTAAATGCACTTGTGCAAAAGGCGTATGAAATATGGGACAGGACAAAGGCAGACAAATCGGCACAGCTTATCTTTTGTGATCTTTCGACACCGAAGATCGTTGGAAAAACGACTGCAGCCGATGCAGAAAGGATAGTAGAAGCAGAGGTGTTTGATGATGTCTACCACGACATTAAGCGAAAACTCATGAACCGGGGTGTACCGGAAGAAGAGATTGCCTTTATTCATGAAGCGAATACAGAATTAAGAAAGACTGAGCTGTTTGGCAAGGTAAGAAGCGGACAGGTTCGTTTTTTGATTGGTTCCACGCAGAAGATGGGAGCCGGAACCAATGTGCAGGATCGTCTGGTTGCCTTGCATCATTTGGATGTACCATGGCGCCCGTCAGATATTGAACAGCAGGAAGGACGTATTCTCAGACAGGGTAACAGAAATGATACCGTGTCTATTTTTCGTTATGTGACAGAAGGAACCTTCGATAGTTATTCGTGGCAGGTGATTGAAAACAAGCAGAAATTCATCAGCCAGATCATGACAAGTAAATCACCGGTACGAAGCTGTGAGGATGTGGATGAAGCAGCACTTACTTATGCCGAGGTCAAAGCACTTGCTACCGGAAATCCTTATATTAAGGAAAAGATGGACCTGGATATTCAGGTGTCCAGGCTGAAACTGATGAAAGCAAACCATACCAGTCAGATCTACCGGCTGGAGGATAACATTGCAAAGAATTATCCGAAGCAGATCGAAGTTCTGCAGGAGCGGATTCGGGGATTTCAGACAGATATGGAAACCGTGCGAAAGAATCTTCCGGCGGATAAGGACAACTTTTCCATGAAAGTGGGAAACCGTATTTTTACAGACAAAAAGGAAGCAGGAACAGCCATTCTTGTCATGTGCCAGGAGATGGATTCCCTGCAGCAGATGGTAGAGATCGGTGAGTATGCCGGCATGAAGATGAAAGTCACTTTTGATTCCTTTAACCGCAAGTTTGTGATGAGTCTGAAAGGAGAACTAAGCCACAACTTTGAACTTGGTTCGGATGCGTTTGGAAATATCACAAGACTTCACAATGTTTTAGATGGCATGGCTGGGAAACTTTCAGAAGCAGAGACAAAACTTAACAATGTCACACACCAGTTGGAAACGGCAAAGATGGAGGTGCAAAAGCCGTTTTCTGCGGAGGAAGAACTGAAGGAGAAGATGGAACGGTTGGCGGAACTGGATGCCTTGTTAAATATGGATGAAAAAGGCGGGACACCGGTACTTGAAAATGAACCGACGGTGACTCCTTTGGGCGAATGGCTGTTAGAACATCTTCTGCCGGAATTTATGGAAGAGTATGAAATGACAGAGAAACGGGCGAGAGAAGTGCTGTTAGACGCTCTGCCGGAAGAAGAAAGCGAAGTAGTCTGCTTTTCTTCGGAGCAGAATGCAGAGAGCCTTGACAGTGAGGAAATGCAAAAGCAGATGTCAGAATATATGGATGGTGATTTTTATGCCATACCGGTATCGGATACAGAATATCTGATCGCACCAAAAGTAGAACAGGACAGTGTGATTTATCTGCGTTCCATCTTAAGCCAGTTGGGAGATTCGGTATTATCTTCACTGACAATGCAATCCCATGCTGCGTATGAGTATGATTCCGGAACAAACCGGATGAAGCCGTTTGATCATATGAGAATACTGAGAGGACTTTGTGCGGTAGGAGAAGAAAAACATATTTACCATGCAAAATCACGAGAACCAACAGAGACAAGAACATCCAACTTGGCACAAGTACATTAAAGCAGCGTTTGGACATCATGTCCAGACAGAAAGAAAAGAGGTAAAACGAAATGAAGAGTTATAGCGAATTTATGGAGTATATCAAAGAGAATGTAACGGATTATCTGCCGGAACGGTTTGAAAAGGCAGAGATTAGTATTCAGCAGGTGGTGAAAAACAATGATGTTGTGTTAGATGGATTGAGTATTCGTAATCCGGACAGTAATCTTTCACCTAATATTTATCTGAATCCATTGTACGAGCAGTATCAGAAGGGAAGAAATCTGGATGAACTCGTATCCAGTATTGCAGATACTTATATTGAAAATATCGCACCGCTTGAGGAGAGAGCAATTCAGATGCCGCTGGATGATTTGTTCGACTATAAACAGGTAAAAGACAATATTTTCCCAAGACTTGTGAATCTGGAAAGGAACCAGCTTGGTTTGAAGGATGTCCCTTATACCAAGCAGGGGGACTTAGCAGTTACCTATCGTGTGAAAGTGTCAGGGGATTCTAATACACTGAGTTCTCTTGCCATTACAAATGCTTTGATGGAAAAGTATGGTGTCACAACAGGAGAATTGCACGAACAGGCACTTGAAAATATGGAACGGCTGCTTCCGGCAGCATTTCACTCGCTTGACGATATTATGACAGATATCATGGCTGTGGAACTTTCAAAAAATGAAGGAATTTCTACGGAAGAAGCTAAAGATTATATCCGGGAAATGATTCCGCCTAACGCATCGCAGATGTATTGTTTGACAAATGAAACAAAGATAAACGGTGCTACCTGTATTATCAATGAAAATGTGCAGAAAATGGTAGCGGATAAGGTGGGCGGTGATTATTTTGTAATTCCTTCTTCGGTGCATGAAGTGCTGATTCTGCCTAAGAGCAGTAATATGAGTCCGCAAGAACTGGAAAGTATCGTGAAAGGTGTCAATGCGGCTTATGTATCTCCCAATGAGTTTTTATCGGATCATGTTTATCAGTACGATGCGAAGGAACATAAACTGAGTTTTTGTACACAAGAGAAGGAACTGAAACAGAACCAGCCGTCAAAAGCGAATGAGCAGCAGGAACACAGCCATGAATCAATCAAGCATAGTGGAAAAAGTCATTAGTCGGGAGGACAGCATATGAGAGAAAAAAAGATTGAAATTCATTCTTTGGAAGAATTGAAAAAACTGATTGAGCAAAAAGATGAGGAAACAATGCTTGTGATAACCGTGGAGGTGGTTTCGAATGAGTCGTGAATTAAAACAGGCGGACGTTCGGTTAAAACTGACCGACAAAGAGAGTATGTTCAGCAGGGAAACGATTGATACGCCGGAGAAAGCCGTTTCTGTTTTGGCACCGGTATTAGCGGAACTTGACCGGGAGGAAGTCTGTGTTGTCAATCTGGATGGAAAAGGACATCCCATCAATTTCAGTGTAGTCAGCATTGGAAGTGTCAATTCTTCTTTGATAACCGGAAGAGAATTATACAAATCTGCTATTTTGTCGAATGCGGCAGCTATCATTATGATTCACAATCACCCATCATCGGATCTTCAAATGAGCAGACTGGATCTTGATGTAACAGAAAAAATGATGTATGCCGGCGTTTTGCTGGATATAGATTTTTATGACCATGTACTTGTGGCGGGAAGCACAGGAGAAATGTTTAGTATGCGTGAACATGTGCCGGAGTTGTTTGAACTGAGCCAGTATCCTTCTTTGATTTCTCACGGGGCAGACGGTGTGAAAGAAGAACATTCCTATCAAGCAACGTCGTTTGTTCCTGTTACTTACGAAATCCTGCAGATTAAGGAAGGCAGTAATGGAGAAGTCTATCGTTTTTTGAAAATGAGTCATGTACAGGCAGGTGGAATGCAGGTAAACGCAGATGATTATGAATCAAAGTACAAAGAAGAATGGAAACCGGGAGAGACTTTGGAAACAATCTATGAACGCTTTAATATCCACCGCCCGGAGGATTTTACCGGGCATTCCTTATCGGTAAGTGATGTGGTTGTTTTGGAATCCGAGACAGAAAAGGAAGCATTTTATGTGGATTCCTTTGGATTTTCTGAACTAAAAGATTTCTTTGTGGAACGATTTGAACGGACGGAACAACAGAAGAAAATGATTGCCGGTTTCCGTGAAAAAACGGAAACGTATTTTCGTCCGGTGGAAGGGATGAATGCAACAGAAGTGGAAGATGCGGTACGGGATTATCTGATGGATACGATAAGACAAAAGGATTTACTGATACAGATTGGTGAGGTTATGGTTTATGGAAGCCGATGTCGGGGAACAGAAAAATCGACTTCAGACATCGACATCGTAGTTGAGTACAAGGGAGACATTCGGGAAGATGATTTATTTAATCTGTTCCATGAGGATGAATTTCTCCTAGGAAATCATACGGTAGATATCAATCCCATTCAAGCGGACAAGTCCGGAAATATCGCAGATTTTTTACAGCAAGCCACAATTTACATGGAAAGTGAGATGGTGTTTTCTATTGGAAACCGGTATATTTATATCCAAGATGCAACGGAAGGGTATGACTATACCATTTATGGATTGGATATGAAAGAGATTGACGGTGGTGTATATGATGATTCGGACATATCTATCTATGAGGCACTGGATGAAATCGTAGCAGATCTGCGAGAATATCCGGACGGTAACATTGTGAAGGGAAACATCAAAGAGGATTCACCACTGGTTCCGGTCAATTTAGACGAATTTGAAGAAGCCGTAGAACGTAGCCGGTACGTTCCACCAAAGATTACCTATACGGTTGCTGAGTGCGGTGAGTTTCATTCCATGGGAAGATACCGTGATGATATAGAAAACGTCAATGAGGCAATCGCTCTTTGGAATGAGTACAGAGAAGGAACTTTTAATGGTGTTCCGAGCATTGGCATTTTGGTACATACACCGGGACAAGCAGAACTGGAAGACAAACAAGTGGATCTGGTGTCCGGCAAAACGATGGATTTGGATATGATACGGTATTATCCATCAATCAATACCGAAGAGACTGCTATTCAAAAGATTTGTGAGTTGGTTGAAAATCTGCCTGATGTAAATGTGGTTGGTAAAGTGCCGGAGAATGTGTTAGCAGAACTAATCCTTCATGAATTTGACCCAAAGCAGGAGATATACAATGAGGAAGAACGAAGTTTGATTAAGGAATATGCTTTGCAGGTGAAGGACATGCAGAAAACCAAAGGATTAGCAAGGTGTATTTGTTATCAGGAGAAGTTTGGAAACCAGGATGTTGCTCTTGCCATGATTACGGCAAGGGAGGAGATAGAAGAGGTGAAGGAGATAAGACATGGCAAGAAAATATAACATTATTTATGCAGATCCACCATGGAGTTATAATCGGAAGATAGGAAGAGGAATTGCTGAGACACAATATCAGACAATGTCGATTGAGGAAATAGGGAGTATTCCCGTGAATAAGATAACTGCTGACGATGCGATGTTGTTTTTATGGGTAACCTTTCCACAACTCAAAGAAGGTCTTTCGGTTATTGAAAGCTGGGGATTTAAGTATAAGACTTGTGCCTTTAACTGGATAAAACAGAATCTAAAGTCTGATACGTTTTTTGTAGGGCTTGGATTTTGGACAAGAAGCTGCTCGGAAATCTGTTTGCTAGCAACAAAAGGACACCCTCGCAGAGTATCGACCAATGTCAGACAGTTATGTATAGCACATCGTATGCAGCATAGTAAAAAACCAGATGAGATAAGAGACAGGATAGTTGAACTTTGTGGAGATTTGCCACGAATCGAACTTTTTGCAAGGGAAACAAGTGAAGGTTGGGATTGTCTAGGAAATGAGATTGATGGCAGGGATATAAGAGATGCGATTGAAGAATTACTTCGGTAGCTCTTTTTTCTTACCTATAACAAGAACAGGAGGATAAAGCATTTGAAGAAACAGTAGAATGTTCCAGTACATTCCAACGAAAATCACTTATATGGTTTTTTCGTGCGGTGAGCTTCCTTCCATGCGAAAATACTAGAATGATGTAGAAAACGTCAGTGAGGCAATCGCACGTTGGAATGAGTTAAGAAATGAACTCTTAATGGCGTTCTGAGTATTGGCTTTTTGGTACATATCCCGGGACAAACAGAATTGAAAGATGCGCAAGTGGCTCTGGTGTCCGGCAAGGTGCCGGAGAAGTTTGAAAATCAGGATGTTGCTCTTGCCATGATTACGGTTAGGGAGAAAAATGCACAAAGATATGAAGGAAAAAGGTATTAGTTTAAAATATAGTAATTAATGTAAGAAAACATATAAACTGGGAAAATGGAAAAATTTTTGGGGGATAGCGAAAAAATAATATAAAATTAGTGTTGACATCATATACGGGGGCTGATATAATAAAAAAATAAAAGACGGCGTCATATATGACGTCATTATAGAAAGGAGTGTTCTCATGAAGGACATTAAAGATATTAATGAATTATCTGGAAATATAAAATTAAGACTTCCAAAGTCATTGCATGCAGCTTTGTTGCGACAAGCAAATTTTGAGAATGTCAGTCTTAACCAGTTGTGCTTAATGCATTTAAGTTCAGGAGTTTCAAGGAACAATAATCTTGGAGCATATGAATTCAATCAACGATTAGAAGTAATGGCTAGAGAAGCAAAGAATGACGACGAGTTGTTTGAAAAATTGGAAAAATTAAATGATGAGGTAGAAAGACTAAAACCCTTGTTACTACGTGAACTAAAGGGAATGTCGGATGGAAATAAGAGAGTGACGAGTGATTATGTTGAAGTGTTAAGAACAATTTATCCTATTTATCAGGGGGATATTATGGGAGAAAAGTTGCCTATGTTAAAGTTACCTTCTGCAAAAATAGTTCTTAGACCAAAGGAGAAAGAAAAATTGGATATTAAAGAGATAGAAAAGGCAGTAAAAGATCAATGCACAGAGGTAGATGTTTTGTATGGGGATTTTGATATATTTCGACCTATGGAAAAACAGGTTATAAATCAAATGTATTTAAAGTCCATTACAGTTTATTTTTCTTGTGATTTTTGTAGATTAAAAGAACTAGTTGAGAAAACAAAAGAAGCACTTTGCTCCGTGAAAACCGCGGGAAAAATGTTTGTATCTGTGAAACCAAGTTACAATCATATAGCAACAAGAAAATTATTAGAAAACAAAGAGGGTTAGTTCATGAAGGATATGAAGGAGAACTTTTTGATGGTCAGCTGCTAAAGGAACTTGGCGCGGAAATAGATATCTTTTGCGTCATAGAATTTCATTGCAATTATATCAGAAATTACATTGTATTTAGGTAAGAAAAAAAGAATTACTTCGGTAGTTCTTTTTTTCTTACTTTAAACAAGAACAGGAGGTTAAAACAAATGTTAAAATTATTCAGAAAGGACTCATTGACTCCACAGACGGAACGCATTTACAAGGTGCCGTTGTGTATCCAGGATACGAT
>ENA-OPSJ01000751-OPSJ01000751.1-human-gut-metagenome-genome-assembly--contig:-NODE-751-length-27958-cov-4.710318_pt1 | contig 27958 bp, 27 predicted proteins | sample MGYA00241801_ERZ501893 | MGnify/ENA primary metagenome ERZ501893 (study PRJEB25962, sample SAMEA2042219) | human gut metagenome | biome: human gut; feature: human-associated habitat; material: faeces...
TCGACCGCCTTATCACCCTTCATCAGCGTAAGCCGTTTCAACACATAATGGAGGTAATAATCATTGCTAAACGATGTTAAACGCACAGAATTATTCTGTGATTACTATGAAAAATGGGTCAAGGTCTATAAAGAAGGGGCTATTCGAAAAGTCACTCTGGATAAATATTACATGACGATATCCTGGATAAGAAAACTTGTGCCCGACCTTATGCTTGGAAACCTCAACCGAATCGCATATCAGCAGCTGCTTAACGACTACGCGGTTCACCATGAGCGCCAGACCACCATGGACTTTCACCATCAGCTGAAAGGGGCAATTCTTGACGCTGTTGACGAGGGGCTTATCGACCGTGACCCGACGCGAAAGGCGATAATCAAGGGAAAAGCTCCTGCCGTGAAGAAAATCAAGTATCTGAATCAGTTTGAACTGCATACGCTGTTGTCCTCGCTCGATCTGAAATCCGGCGTCAACTGGGACTGGTTCATTCTTTTGGTCGCCAAAACTGGTATGAGATTTTCGGAAGCGTTAGCGCTTACCCCGAAAGATTTCGATTTTGCACACCAGATGCTGTCCATCTGCAAGACATGGGATTACAAGGGCAACGGCGGATTTTTGCCGACAAAGAATAAGTCGTCCGTGAGAAAAATCCAGATTGACTGGCAGACCGTTATTCAGTTCTCCGAACTTGTCAAGGGACTTCCCGAAGATAAGCCGATTTTCGTAAACGGCAAGGTCTACAACTCGACTGTGAACGATATTCTCAGCCGCCACTGCAAGGAGTTAAAACTGTCTGAAATATCCATACACGGATTGAGGCATACACACGCTTCATTGCTGCTATTTGCAGGGGTTTCGATCGCCAGCGTTGCCCGAAGATTGGGTCACGCCAGCATGACAACGACGCAGAAAACATATCTTCACATCATTCAGGAACTCGAAAATCAGGACGTTGATTTAGTAATGCGTTCTCTTTCGGGATTAAGCTAAACATAATCAACGAAACGGCTTGCGTTGATGAAAGGTGATAATCAAAATATGGTTGAAATAATCACAAAAGTGTGATATGATAATATTAGTTTTTATTGAGATAAGAATATGGAGGAAATAAAATGTCAAGAGGTAAAACACTTAAGCTATTTTTAATAGATGGTGAGCCAAGCGGCAGGATAAAATGCTCACTGGCAAACTGGACCGGAATTGCATATAAGATTCCCAGGACATCACTTGATAAATGTAAAAATATAGACATTTTAAAACAGACCGGTGTATATTTCCTTTTTGGAACAGACAATTCCGATAATCCCGTGGTTTACATAGGACAAGCCGGTATCAGGAAAAATGGCAAGGGGCTTTTGCTTCGTATTCAGGAACCTCACAATTCTATTGATTAATGGACCGAAGCGATTATGTTTACTACCACAAATAATTCATTTGGACCGACAGAGATAAGTTATCTTGAAAATCGTTTCTGTAATATGGCGATTGAAGCTGGTCGATATTCGGTGAAGAACGGAAATGATCCAAACCCTGGAAATATTACAGAAGAAACCGAAAGTGAGCTGGAGGAATTTATCGATTATGCTAAAATTGTAATGGGCGCATTAGGGCATAAGGTGTTTGAACCACTTGCTCCTATCGCGGATCCCGCTGATAACGAACCTAATCTTTATTTAGAGTACAGTAAAGCAAAAGCCACTGGTAAACGCACTAGTGACGGATTCGTAGTTTTTAAGGGCAGCGTTATCAATCCATCGTTAGCGAAGAGCTGCCCCGAACGAACCATCAAAGACCGTGAAAAATATGCAAATAAAATTGATAAGAGTAATGTGCTTACTAACGATATTTTATTTTCAAGTCCATCAGCAGCCGCAGCATTTGTTGGAGGAGCGTCTCTGAGTGGAAATGCTCTATGGAAAGATGGTGATGGCGTTAGCTTAAAGGATATTATTGGTAAAACTTAAGTATTTCAATTTTTCTATGACGCTGAAACCATTTGCAAAAGATTAGTCTTAGCATTGTTTATTTTGTGATTATTTGAGTTTAATGTGGCATAGGCGTTGTCTGATAGTAACATGGCAAAACTATTCAAGAGTTTTAGTATCCAAAGAAAATCTATTCATGGATAAGGGCAGCGTCGTGGTAATATTCTCAGATATGTCCGTTTGGATCGGAATAAAGAACGTTATCGACAGAATAAATGCCAATGCGGCTGCATAATCGTCCGTAAAACGGTGCTTTTCCGAACATAGATTCCCGAACGGCTTTCCGAACGAAATCACTCCCGAAATCGCGCAGATTTCGGGAGTTTTTAATATGTCCGAAAAACGTTCGTTTTCTGAACAGTACTACGGCTTACAAACATACAACATTTTTCTTCTTCCCCCTGCACTTCCCTCTCAGGTCAATTATATATTATATAATTGATACTATCTGAAAAGAGGTGAATTGTTGTGTCAGAAAAAATCGCGATAAAAATCGCTATACTCGTCCTGTCTGCTCTTCTGGGCGTAGCCAAGATCATTTCAGATGAAACGCTTATCGATTGTTCTGAAAACAGTCTGGAGTAATTCAAGAGCAAAAGAGCAATATGGAGCTTCCCAATAACGGAAGCTCCTATCGTGCTGATAGGACGTTAAGTTAAGCTGTCACATATTGTTTTTCATTATTTTTTGTTGTTATGAATTTATAGTGCAAAAAAGCGATTACACTATTTTTCGTTATATAGTAGCAAAATGCACTTTGTAAAATTTGTAAACAGGTATTAAAAAAGCCATTCAACGCTTATCACTATAACATATTAATAAATATACTCTAATGAAAGGTGATATTATGTTTGACGAATACACGGATATAGTAACAATTGATGAACTGCAAGAAATGCTCCGTATAGGCCTCAGCACAGCATATAAACTGTTAAGGAGCGGACAGATCAAAGCAATCCACAGCGGCAGAGTATGGCTTATTCCGAAAGCGTCTATTATAGAATACATAGCAAGATGGTGCAGTTGATATGTTTAAGAAGGCAAGGGCTCAGGGCTCTTGCCTCAGTTTTCTGATTTTTATTGACAAACAGCTGTCTATATGGTATAATATTCGTAAAAGCAGTCAATTCTACGAATACAATCATTAAAAAGAGGACTGTGTTATGAAATACGAACATCTTAAAAGCGTAAGCTATCAGAGCGCAGAGGAATACGAGAAGCTGTATAACTCAAGATTCAACAGTGAGGAAGCCGTACACATCGATCTGCTAATACACAACTCTCCGGCTTTCTTCCTGAGAACTCCGGATCTGTATGAGCAGATAATCCGCATAAATAAGCTCGACAGAAAGGCTCGCAAGCTCTGCGAGAAGCTTCCTCCAAGAGCCATGTCGTGGTTCAGAAAGAAGTGCCTTATCGACGAAATCGTCAGCACCAACGGTATTGAAGGCGTTATAAGCACCCGCAAGGAAATAAGCGATATCCTGTCCGAGCGGCATATCAGGTCCGGAAACAGATTCTACGATATATCCGGCAGATACGATATGCTGGCCGACAATTACTACCGTCTGAAAACCTGTAAGGATATCCGCAATATCTATAATGAGCTTCTGTATGCCGAGATAGAACAGGAGGATCCGGACAATCTCCCGGACGGCGTTCTGTTCAGAAAGCATCAGGTGAACATCCACAGCGAAACTGACAAGATACTTCACCGCGGACTCATGCCAGAAGAAAAGATAATCGACTATATGCAGAAGTCCCTAGATTTTCTCAACGACGACAGCATAAGCATATATTTCAGAATAGCGGTTTTCCATTATCTGTTCGGATATATCCACCCGTTCTATGACGGCAACGGAAGAACCAGCAGATTTATCAGCAGCTACCTGCTGGCAACGGAAACCGAAACTCCTGTAATCGGATATCGTCTTGCTGCGACGATCAACGAAAATATCAGCAAGTACTACAAGGCATTTAAGGTCTGCAATGAGGAGCGTAACAGAGGTGACCTGACTCCGTTCGTGATAGCGTTTCTTGATATCATCGAAAATGCTTATACAGAGCTTATTGATGAGCTTGAAAGCAAGGCTGAGATACTTGAATACTTTACCCGACATGTTTATGGTCTGCCGTCCGCAGATGACAAAAAAATTGCGAATGTATATGTGGCACTGATTCAGGCTGCGTTGCTTTCAGATAACGGCATTGAAATAACCGAGCTTGCACAGATGACGGGTGTGAGCCGCTCGACCGCAGAAAAGCGTCTGAAGCTCGTTGATGAAGCATTCCTGATAACGAACATTATCGGCAAGACAAAGTACTATTCAGCTGATATCAACGCTATCGACAGCCTGTTTTCCAAACCATAGTGCATTTCACGAATAAATATCATCTAATAATTATACAACATAATATTAAACAAATAATATACTAACATATTATTAAAAGGGCGGAGCCCTTTTAATAATTTTCCAAGGGGGAGGGCGCGGAACTCGTGATGCTTCGCATCATTCGTTCGCCCTCCCCCTTGGAGAACCCCCTCCTCGCGAAAAGTATGAGAAAATTACTTAAACCATTATAATTATATGGCTGATAGATAATTGAGGCAAGGGCGTATGCTCTTGACTCGAATATTTCTTATGATACATCAAGAGCAGAAATACTTTTTCTGAATTCAAGTAGATCAGTATATGATATATCATTAAGAAGTTTTAACCCTTCAACTGGATCATTTTTTAGTTGTGGTATTGTTTTTTCAAGGAATTCATTATAATACTGAATTATCAGTTTAATATACAATTTTTTAGAAACAATTCTTCCCGAAATACTGTCATTAAATGTTTCAAAAAGATTAGATACTAATATATGCTTAAAAGGGCTATGTCTTCTTGTCTTTAATAAATCATACAGGTTTGTGCTATTTGCTATCTGCCCTGAGTGATAGTAACTTTGCCGGGGGATAGATTTAAAACTATTCTTTTCAGCTAATAGACAAACAAGTACCATAGATAGTAAAAAACGAAATGAACATCTGCCTTCATTATAAGATGGAGTTTTAGACTCATTAATGAAGTTAATTATAATTTTGTGATATGCCTTTATTTGGGGAGTTAGCTCTTTTTTAGGTGGGAGAAGATCAGACCAATGGTTTTCAATAACAACAATTATAAATGGATAATTTTTCTTTATATTGTTAAACAGCACAGAAGATTTGCCTTTATTTTCAAAGATTCCAACAAATTTATCAGAAGCGATAATGTCCATGTTTTCAAAGATATATTGAAAGGCAGCTCTCATAGATAACATACATGACTCATTTGCTTGAAGATAAACTAACGCTAGCGCTTGCTGCATTACATCTTCTGTGGTTGCATTGTCAGACATCTGGCATTGAACCATATGTGTAACATCCATATTTGCAAAGACTTTGTGTAACTCATTAGAGAGTGTCTCTAGCTGATTTCTTTTTACATTTCTTACCTTATCGTATATTAAGTCGATGGATTCAAATAAATGATCCATGGCCATAATATAATTTTTAGTTAACAAAACTAAATTCTTGAAATCAACATCTTTTTTTATTTCACTTAATAAAAGAGTGCTGTGAAATCCATTTACAGTCTGATATGGAAGACCATCAAAAATAAAGTTTTCTATGTCCAGAGTGTTCAGCATCTTGAATATATCAAATCCATATGTGTCATTACTGATGGCACTGCGAACAACGTCTCTTCTGTGTTTTATTTTTCTTACTAACAGATACAATTTTAGAAGACTGTAATTTTTAGATTTGCCTTTCTTGCTTTTTATAAGATTCAGCTTTGCTATTTTTCCAACAAAATTGCTGTATGAGGTTGTGTTATCGCCGGGTGTATCAGAATTGTTCATTGCAGCTATTATTTTGTTTACTTCCGTAAACTTATATTTCATAGGTTTTGAAGATTTATACCCACAATCATATTTGTTTCTTGTATCACTATACTGCCTGTCACGCTCTTCGGGCAGATAGATATATCTGTACACAAAATAAGAGCAGGTAACCTGATCCTCATACGGTAGCGAGAACTGATACTTATCCAACTCGCTATTAAACAGCAATCTGTCGGGGTATTTAACAGATAAATTCTCGCTGTACATTTTACGATAGGAGTGGGCAAATAAAATCTGACAGAACAAACAGCAAACTATCGCTGGACAGTCAATTCTCCATATTAATTCATCTGCTTTTTGTGCAAAAGGGTCAATTCTGTTTTTTTCCACAAAACAGGGATCTTCGGTTTTAAGGTATTTCAGCAGATAGTCGCAAACATTTTGGGCAATATCATTGTCAAGCTCATCTTCAAAAGATAACTTTTTTGTCAAGTTCAAAAGTGATTGAAACATTAATAACAGAGCCTCTTCTTTTAATGAGTCTTTGGGGCGCGTAAAAATTTCAGCGTTCGAGCGAAATATAAAGTTATGCTTTTGTTTCTTATCGCTTGCTATTTTTTTAAACAGCGTAAAGATACTGCGAAGTGACGAAAAGACATTTTTTCTCACCTGTTCTTCATCATACACATCATCGGGTATATCATTATATAGTTTCAAAAGAATATCTATTAATCTGGGCAAAATTGGCATTATTTTTATCCTCCCTTTTACTATTATTATAGTATTTTGAATACTAATGTCAAGAGGTCAGTACCATAGATTCAAAAAAATAGAGTATTTTTTATAAAATGCAGAAATGGGCAGTTTTTTTGTTTGGGGTCATTGTATAATATCATCACACAAGCACAGAGCCAAGTGATAGTATCCATATACATCAACTTTGTGCTTGTGTTAGTTTCTTACAAAAAGTTTATACCAAGTCCATCACGGACTGAAAGTGCAAAGGAGGATCTACTTTGAAAGTTCAAAAAATGCCCACATCGTTTGATGCCTTAACTGATATTCTCCGGACAAAAAAGCTATACAATGCTCTGGCAGAGTTTCTACCATTTTCCGTATCCGACAGTAAATTTTATGTCTGGGCGCCTGAAACTGGCAGGGACGATGGCATGGTAAAGTCACAGGAACTGTACAGCAATATGCTTGATGACAAGCAGAACAACTGACAACAAAGAAAGGATGATCGTTAATGAACAAACAAAACTCCCCGACACTCTTCATGCCCTCGGATGACAGTCTTCAGTCCGAGGAATTTCACAAGTACTTCCGGAAAAATATCCAGTATTTCTCCGCCGGGAACAGGCTGTATGTCTGGATAAACGCCAAACGCTGCTTTGAGTACATGACAAAGGCGCAGGCGATGATACTTATGGATTCGCTTATTGACCCGGCATACGAAGGCAGGGTACGAAGCTCCGCTCTGGAGGAGACCTACAAGAAGCTGATACGCGACAGCACTCACATCAGAAATCCAGATGCCCTGTTGAATGAAGGACAGTATTACCTTAACCTGCGAAATGGTGTACTGGACCTCCGTACCCTGAAACTGCTTACAAGAAAGGAGTCGGCTGAAAAGGCAGAGTCGCTCTGCTTCACCTATCAGCTTGAGTTCAGCTACGTTGATACAGCCACTTTAAAAGACGCTCCGGCGTTCTGCGGTTTTCTCGATACGTCGCTGGACGGCGCTTCAATGGAGAATCCGAAAGCCGTCCTGCTGCTGGAAATAATCGGCACAAGCCTGTCGTCGCTGAAAATGATACGGAAGATGTTCTTCCTTGTCGGAGCTACCAAAAGCGGGAAGTCGGTCACTGTGGATTTTCTGCAGAATATGATCTGGCCTGGAACAGCAGTCACCGTATTCGGAATAAACGAGCTAAGCGGGCGGTTCAATATGCAGCACCTTGAAAGCTCCAGACTGAATATCTGCCGTGAGCTCACCGCAGCGAAAATCACCGGTACGGACACCATCAAGAAGATAGTATCCGAGGAACCGCTGTTCGTTGAGGGCAAGGGAAAGGAGGGCTATGTGGCTGATATCCACACAAAGCTTGTGACCTGTGCAAATCAGATGCCGGTATTCGGTGAAATGGATTCAGCCGGAAACAAGTCAGTCACCGACCGCATGGTCGTGCTGCGGTTCAATCACACTATCCCAGAGGAACAGATGGACAGGGAACTTCCGGACAAGCTGCTGAACGAACGTGATACGATATGCTCTCTCGCAATGAAGGCGCTTAACGGGCTTATAAGCCGGGGATATATCTTCACTCTCCCCGATGACAGCAAGAAGCTGATAGATTCGTACATACAGGAAAATGTCAGCTTACAGCTTTTCCTTGAGGACTGGTGTATTGAGGATCCAGACGGGAAAGTCCACAAGCACGACCTCATAATCAGATATCACGAATATTGTCAGGATAACGCTCTGAAACCATACACCGACAAGCAGGTGAGCGCATTCATCGAGGGCAGATATCCTGATGTAACACGTGGCAAGTTCCGCATGAACGGAAAGTATCTGTGGGGCTGGTCAGGAATAAGTCTGAAGTCTGTGGGAACGGATTTCGGCACATTAGAGGAGGAAAACGATAATGAATAACACGACAGTCAAAAAGAATGATGGAATAATAAATAATTGCAAGATTCAAGAAAATATTATTCCGACGGATAATACGACAGCGCCTGCTGTCACGAAGTCTAAAAAGGTACAGGCAACTTCGCTGTCGCTGAAACCTGATGTAAGGCAGAGGCTGACTGACCTGTCCGCTGCCTGTAACATGAGCAAGACGGAATTTGCCTCGCGCCTTATTATGGACAGCGACAGCCGGATAGTCTCTTTTCCGGAGGGAAAGGAGATACTGACCGATATAGCCCGGTGTTATCAGATATTATCGGATATTACTGATAACATGAGCGACAATAATATTCTGCATGATAAGCTGGACAGCGTTATTAAAGCCCTCGACAATGCGGCGTTCAATATGTCCTGCATATGCAATAAGATGGACACCCTACTTCCCGGCGAGGATGTAACAGACGATGATAATTAAATCAATATACTGCTCAGACGACAGACCGTATGCGACGCTCGACGCCCAGAAATATATCTTCAACGAAGCAAAGGTTCCCATCGGCGGGACCTTTGCCTACGGGTGCGCTCCCGAACGCTGGAGTTCATCAAACATTTCAACCAAGATAATATGGAGGAAAAAGGGGCGTGGCAAGTACTATCATATCATTATAGGCTTTGACCCGGCAGATAATGTCACCTTGGACAAGGCGGTCAGGATAGGGGAAAAAATAGCCCGGTTCTTCAAGGACAGATATGTGGCAGGCGCAGTTCACACTAATACTGATAATATCCACATTCATATCCTTATCAGCTACACCACCATATACGGCGAACAAAAAGGGATGACGAAAAACTGGCTCAACGATTTCAAGAGCTTTGTTTCCGGTATAGCAGAGAAAGAGCACTGCCTCCCTGTCAGAATGCACAGCAACGACTGGAAGCCTATAAGTGGGATACATTCACTGGACGGAGAGGACGACCCGGAGATGGAGATAGACGCAGGTGAGTACCTTGGCAAACCAGAGGAGGTTTTGTTTGAGAACATTCCAGATGAATCCACGTCCGGAACGACAGCCGGCTTTGCACCGGGTTACGAACGACAGCAGCGTACATATATCAATTATAACTTCACCGTCAACAACAATTATTACTCTCCCGGGTACACTCCGGGCAAGTACAGAGGAGCCAATAATTACAATGCCCGCAGGGGCTGGAACTCAAGACGGTCTTTGCCTGCGCCTGTGACATCGGCAGAAGAACCGGGATATACATTTACGACTGAGGAAGTGAATGCTCTAGTTACGGTTATTGAGTATTGTCTATGTATCAACGGTATTGCCACAGACATATACAATAAGCCATTGTACAAATTTCCGGATTACAATAGTGCCTTTCAATACGGTATGTATTGTAAAAGAATGGGATACCTTGTAAGCATATTTAAAATCAATAACGGTTTTATTGATCCATTTTGTACAAATCTCTAATATGTCAAAATTTATGGACTGGTTGTACCATTGGACAGTATGAAATTTATTTTCAGTATGGTTATATATTATAACTATGATAACGCATTCGAGCTATCCACATCAGCTCAGCATCACTATAAAGGAGATTTTACTATGAATGAAAACACAAATGTCCAGATCATCACACTCTTCCCTCTTGCGGACAATATGCCGCCACAGCTGATAAACAATGTCTCTGTGACTGCAAAGATATGCCGCGAGCGGCACATCGGTCTGAATGAGAACACACTGCGCTTTCTCTGCAAGACTGGTCAGATACCCTGCATAAAGTTCGGAAACAAGACCCTTATCAATTGGAATGTCCTGATGGATTACCTGGCTAAAGGCGGAGTCAGAACTGAACAGTCGGAATCCGAAGCGCCTGTTCCCACGTCAACAGCAGGAGGTATCCGGAAGATACCCACCAGGTTGAAGCGGTGATCTGCTGACCCGCCTGTCCGGACAGGCGGGTCATACTTTGGAAAGGAGATAAAATATGGGAAATGTGCAGATACGCAGAAACAGCGTCCGCATAAGGGTGTCGGACGGATTTGATTCCAAGACCAACACACGCCGCTACAAGACGCTTACGATACATCTTGACCCTGATCTTACTGAGCGGCAGCGACAGGAAGAGATAAACCGCCAGAAAGTACTCTTTGAGGAAAAGTGCCGCCGAGAGAGCTACATAGATGATTCAATGACGCTGAACAGCTTCATTGAGCAGTGGCGGCAGGACTACGAACAGTCCCACCTGAAAAACACCACACAGAAACATTATGACGATCTGCTCGAACGAATAAAGCCTGCCCTCGGGCATCTCAAGCTGTCGGAAATCACGCCGCTTCACATCAATGCGTTTTACAAGAATCTCGCTGAAGAAGGTATACGCATTGACTACAAATACAAATGCCGTATAGATTTCAGAAAGTTTCTGAAAGACAACGACATTTCGCGCTACAAGCTCATCGACGCTGCCGGAATATCCATGACTACTCTGGAAAGCATCGTGGCAGGAAAGAACGTCAGCAAGGAAACGGCGTTCGGAATCAGTAACGCTCTGGAAATCAAGCCGGAAGAGCTGTTTGATGTTATAGGCACCGATAAAACTCTTTCGCCGAAAACGCTGCTTCATTACCACAGGTGCCTTTCGGCTATCCTGTCAAAAGCAGTCAAGTGGGGATTGTTATTTTCAAACCCGTGTGAACGTGTCGATCCTCCAAAGCTACGCAGACGAGAAGCCAAGTGCCTTAACGAGGAGCAGACGCTCAAGCTCATAGCTGCGCTTGACGAAAAGGGGCAGTATCAGTATTCCGGGATGGTAAAGCTGATGATTTTCAGCGGAGCAAGACGAGCGGAGATATGCGGTCTGGAATGGGACGACGTTGACTGGGACAAGAGCTGCATTCATATCTGCCGGAACTCCCTGTATCTCCCGAATGTGGGTATGTACGAGGATACCACCAAGACTGAAAGCTCGGAACGATATGTCAAACTGCCGCAGTCGGTAATGACAATGCTATCTGAGTTCAGGGATTATCAGAACGGAATAAAGAAACAGATGGGAGAATGCTGGCAGGAGAGCGGCAAGATTTTTACTCAGTATAACGGTCTGCCGATACACCCATCAAGCGTAACATCATGGCTAAGGAAGTTCACCGAAAGAAACGGGCTTCCACATGTAACTCCGCATATGCTACGGCATACCTCGGCTACAATGCTGCTTATGCAGGGAGTCCCTCTCAAGGCTGTGTCCAGACGTCTCGGCCATACGCTTGCCTCAACCACAAGCGACATCTACGGCCATTCCCTGCGCTCGGTGGAGGATATTGCTGCGGATAAGCTGGAGGCTATGCTGTCACCAAGCTCCCAGCTCAAAAAGGAGGATGAATAAAATAACCGGAGAGGTACGCAGCCTCTCCGGAATTTTTATTTTTTAGGGTGATCACCGCTGTACCTTACAAGTTCAAGCAACTATCAACCCCAGTGTGACCAAAAGTGTGACCATTTCAACTGTGACCAACGAAATCCGGACATAAGAAAAACCGCTCAACCCTAACGGTTAAGCGGTTTTCTGTTGGCACGCCAGGAGGGATTCGAACCCCCGACCCTCTGGTTCGTAGAAATAAATGCTGAGGTTCGTTTCAGGTGCAACGCTCAAGAATCGCATAACAAAGCCATTCTTTCTTTTGAGCTAATCGTTCGGAAACCTCGTAAATACCGTTTCTCGAACACTGGTGTGACCAAAGTGTGACCACGGAAATTGATTAAAAATCACACATAAACCAGCCGAAATTACTTCAACGGCAAATTTTATATAGAATTTTCATCAAGCAGGAAGTCAATCAAACCAACATTCAGCACTCTCCTGTCATCATACCAGCGTTTTCTGATGTCTTTTCTGTTACAATATTAATATAATTGTCGGTAAATCCACAGCAATCTATGGTTTACACGCACTTGTTACTTAAGCTATAATGAAAGCAGTAATTGGACTGACGCGTCCTTTCTTGGGACAAAGCGCCCGTAATTCGGATTGACATCCATTCTTTAATTACATACAGTGTTCGTTTTTGCAGGTTGAGCCGCCGCAGGCGGGTTCGCGTCACCAAACAGACTGAATTTGAATCACCTTTCCTTAATAGAATTATAGTATTTTTTCTACTGAAAAATCAAGCGAATTTATGTCAGGCTTTCGCTTGCGGCTTCCTGCCGCAGTTGTAGTTTGGCAGGCACAAACACCCGAGAGCCTAGCCGAAGTGCCATTTCCTAGCATCTGCACCTTTATCGCCCCTGAAGAATATACTTTTTCGACAGGCTGTTTATGTATCTTTCTGGAAAACGCAGGTTTGCCAAATGCTTAAGGAAGCGCTTATTTTCTGCTTAAAATAGTACGCTTCACATCGCCAAATTTCGCGTTTTGAGTAAATTGGCTTATAGCCGCTTGTAGAATGGATTTACTCTCTTTACGATGCTTTATCCGAGTACTCCATCGAATCCATTCTGCGAATATCCCTCGCCTGTTTACAGTCATAGAACTTGACCAGGCACATCGGGCAGGAGCAGTGTATCTTCCCCTTGCTGAGCTGACCCTCGAATTTGTAGTTCCAGATGTTTTCCTCGGCGATAATACGTTTCTTGCGGCTGATATGCGATCTCCTCTGATATCTTGTGAATGCTCTGCTTCTGCTCATGGCTTGTCCTTTCTGCATTGGCTGTGAGGTAAGATTATATAATATCACACTCCGTAGAATTTGTCAAGTGCGAATATGATACATTTTTCTCCTGCCGTTTCCGGCGGGAGTTTTTCATTTTATTCATAGGTCAATTTACGGATTACCTTTCAGAGATCTTTTTGTGGTATACTAAAATCACGGAAGGAAAAGACGCTTATTCTGGAAAACACAGAATAATCACTGAGGGGGGTAACTACGAACAACTCAAACGACTACGAATCAATTTTTCCCGACGGCAAGGAAAAGGAAGCACTTACTGAAAGGTATTTTGAACTCTACGAACTGCTCGGCGCCGAGGCTATGATGAAGCTCTACGACAACTACCACGGCGACAAGATAGACTGCCCGATGAAGCTGTACCGCGCGGAGTACATAGCCGACCTTGCCGCGCAGGAAAAAGACCGCCGGAAGCGCGCCGAGATTGCCCGCGCGGGTGGTTATGCATTGAAATTCATTGAGAGCCTGATACAGAAGCGCAGAAAAGAGTCGAAAAAGTGATTTACAAAACGCGAAGCATGTGTTATACTTTAATTAATTACAAACAAGGAGCGATGTACAATGCCTTTCATTCTGATGAGGAACGATATAACAAAAGTCGAAGTTGACGCAGTCGTGAATGCTGCGAACACTTCCCTGCTAGGCGGCGGTGGCGTTGACGGCGCGATACACAAGGTCGCTGGTCCTAAGCTGCTTGAGGAATGTAAGAGAATCGGAGGCTGTCCGGTGGGCGAAGCCCGTGTAACTCACGGCTACAATATGCCGTGCAAGTACATAATCCACACGGTGGGTCCCATCTGGCGCGGTGGGGGTAAGGAAAAGGAAGAACAGCTTTACTCCTGCTATAAGAGCTCGCTGAAGCTTGCCGAAATTAAGGGGTGTAAGTCCATAGCTTTCCCGCTGATCTCATCGGGGGCTTACGGCTGTCCGAAAGAAAAAGCGCTTACCATAGCGCAGAAAGCCATCAGGGATCATCTCAAAAATCACGACATGGACGTGTTTCTGGTGCTGTTCGACAAAAGCGCGGTCAACGTCAGCCAGAAGCTGAAGTTTGACATTCAGAGCTATATTGACGACAAGTATTCCGAGGAGCATTACCCGTCCGAGGCGGAAGAACAGCGTGCAAGGTTCAATATATCCGGCTTCATTCTGTTTGCACTTCGAAATAGATCTGCCCGCTATGCTGGTGTAGCTCCGGCTGCAAACATAGCGGCAATATTGAAATATATCAATAAGCCTGATTTTTCCTTTTCGCAGAAGCTGTTTCATCTTATAGACGAGCGTGGAATGACCGACCCGGAGGTCTACATGAGGGCGAACGTCAGCAAACAGGTGTTTTCGAAAATACGCAGATCCGACTACCACCCGAAGAAAAACACCATACTTGCGCTTGCAGTCGCGCTGAAACTTTCGTTGGAGGAGACTAACGACCTGCTTTCCTACGCCGGATACACGCTTTCGCGCTGCGATAAGGGCGACCTTATCGTTTCATATTACATTGAAAACAAAATATTTGACGTTGACAAAATAAACATCATGCTTCTGGAATTTGACCAGACGCTGCTGGGCTCTGCCCCTGGATCCGGACAAAAATAAGTAAACTCCGGATTGACCAAAATCCCGATGAAATATGCTATTATAAATATGCGGAAATGTCCGCAGGCAACTATTTCAAAATGAGAAGTCAATAAGAGAAACGATTTAACTGAGCTTGTATTCATTCTGGACAAGAGCGGCTCAATGCACGGGCTGGAAGCGGATACGATCGGCGGGTTCAACTCCCTCATTGAAAAGCAGAAAAAGGAGGACGGCAGAGCGCTCATCACGACTATCCTGTTCGATGACAAAATCGAGATAGTTCACGACCGTGTTGACCTCCAGTACACTCGCAGCATGACTAAAAAGCAGTATGTCACAGGCGGCACTACTGCCCTGCTGGACGCAGTCGGAAGCGCAGTAAGTCACATCAGGAAGATTCATAATTACATTCGCCCAGAGGACGTTCCGACAAAGACGCTGTTTATCATCACCACTGACGGAATGGAGAATGCGAGCCGCCGCTACACCTACGACAGAGTAAAAAAGCTCATCGAGCACCAGAAAGCAAAGTACGGTTGGGAGTTCATCTTCCTCGGCGCGAACATCGATGCCGCGGCAACCGCCGTCAGCATGGGAATCGGCCGTGACCGCGCGGCTGACTACATCTGCGACAAGGCAGGAACAGCGCTGAATTACGATGTTCTCAGCAAGGTCACTTCCGCGGTTCGCTCAGGCGCGGGGATCGACTTCGACTGGAACTCGATAAACGACGATATAAAGCGCAGAAAGCGCTGAACAAGAGGTGAGATATATGCTCGAAAAGAAAGCCCCCTGCCCCGTTTGTCCCTACAAGCTGGGAATGATCAAGACGTTAGTCAGTCCCTGCCCGCAGTGCAGGCTGACCGGGTATTCATTCTACTACAAGCATTCTAAGGGTCCGGACATTATACTTGACGGCAAATCCGGCAAGTAACAACTGCATATATTCACATATAAAAACGAGCCACTTCCTGCTTCGGCGGGAGGTGTTTTTTTCTGTTACCGGAACAAATACTGTCAGAAAAAGGAATAGAAATTGGCACATTATCTGTGATATTTTGAGGCATTGAATTGTGGGTCGGATCTGTGCTATGAGCTTACAAAGGGAGGATTTTTTCTTAATGGAAAAGACTTATGAAATGAGCGTAAATCTCAATCTGCTGGTCGAAAGGGGTATTTACGAAACGTTCCACGTTGACGGGAACGAAGCCGAGGCCCTGACCGACAGCTAATTTGAGCTGTACCGTCTGCTTGGAACGGAGAGTATGCTCAAGCTGTACATGCACTACCATGGCGACAAGATATTTCCCCGGGTCTTTATACCCGGGAATTATTCTATTCCATAAAAAGGTTCTGAAAAAGGAACTTTTTATGGAGCATTTACAGATTGGACATGTAAGGTGTGTATATGCTATAATCTTATAAAAGGAGGTTTTTGACGAAATGAACAAAACCGATGACCTTAGCATTAATCTTAATACGCTCGACGAAAAAGGAGTATACGAGGCGTTCCATGTCGAAGGTAACGAAGAGGAAGCCCTTACCGACAGCTACTTTGAGCTTTATCAGCTCCTTGGCGCGGAAGCCATGCTAAAGCTATACAAGCACTACCACGGCGACAAGATAGACTGCCCGATGAAGCTCTATCGTGCGGAATATGTCGCCGACCTCGCAAAGCAATCCACGGAAAGGCGGCAGCGGGCTAACATCGCCCGGGCTGCGGGGTACTCGCTCAAATTCATTGAGAGCGTTCTCCAGAAGCGCAAGAAGGAGGACGAGGACGAGAAGGACGAGGAGTAAGAAAATCGCTTTCAAGCATTTCATTGTCCGATATCACTAAAAATAGTCCTGTACAATTAAATCTCAAACCACATATGAAAGGAATAGACGTTTTAATTCGTCAAAGGTGAAACTTATGGCTGGCAAAGTTGACAAAACTGCATTAATTCAGAATCTCAAATCCCAGGACGACGGCATAAGCAAGATACTTAATCTGAAGCGTTTTTCCCTTATTGACAGCAATACAAGAGAAGAACTATCCAGAATTCAGACCGAAACCAAGGAGATCATTCGCAAGCTGGAAAATAATGAGTTTCAGATTGCAGTTGTCGGTTTGGAAAAGGCAGGTAAAAGCTCTTTCTGCAATGCTTTAATCGAGAGCAATATGCTTCCTACAAAGCAAGGTCGTTGCACATATACTGCAACAAGTATAATCAGCAGTAACGAAAGCAAAGCAGACATAGTTTTTTTCACTAAGCAAGAGTTTGAAGCAGACCTTCAAGATAAATTATCAAAACTGGGAATTGAAAATAGCGACACTTTTTCATTAAGCAATTTAGATTCTTCAACTTATAATTCTTTGTACGAAAATATTAGTTCAGAGAAAAAAGAGAAATACGGCGAAACGCTCAATGAAGAGATCATTAATATAATCGAATACAAAAACAAACTAATAGATTATCTTGATAGACCAGCAATATCTTTTACCGGCGAAAACGTCAATGATTCAATTTATAACTATATTGTTGCACCAGAAATTGCAATGGCAGTTAAGGAAGTAATAATCAAATCTCCACTGTTGGATAAAATGCCGAATGCAGTAATATATGATGTCCCGGGATTTAATTCGCCTACTGCAAGGCATATGCAGCAAACCAAAGAAAGAATGTATAGAGCTGACGCAATAATCATGGTTGCCACAGCAGATAAACCAAGCATCACTTCTGAACAGCTAAAGGCTTTTAGAGATTCAGACAACGATGGAACGGCATTAGCTGACAAGCTGTTTATTTTTGAAAACAGATCAGATGAAGCTACACTACAAGAAAATATTCCATTAATATTTTACGAATGGGGAGAGAAATATAAAATTCTCTATGACCATAACAGATTCTTTTTTGGCTCTGCCAATGCTCGTTTACAGCAGATCGACAAACTTCCCGTGGAGGAAAAAAAGAAAAACAAAGATTATGTGTCGCCAATGATGGGAAGTATATCAATTTTGGATGACTCATTATCTGATGTCAAAGAAAAGTCCTCAGCAGAAAAAGGCTTTGGAATAGTATCCTTACGCGAAGCGCTGGAAGAATATAATCAGAATGAGCGAATAAAAGTTCTTCAGGGGCGTGTCGGAAGGCTTCAGAGCAGGCTAAAGGAAGTTCTTGCACCGCTTACTCTTACGTCAAACAGCGATGAAGAACCGATCTCCGTAGATGGAGCTCTTTTTGCAAAGTTTATGCGGGATTTCAAGGAGAATCTCTGCAAATCACTTAACGATTTCCGTGATGAAAGCAAACAGTCTTTCCTAAAGGACAAGCCATTATCAGAAGAGCTTTCTACCTACATTAAAGGCCACATTAATTCTGAATCGTACAATACTTTGATTTCAGAGTCGTTGGAAAGAGCCAAGAAAGAATTAAATATCATTTCAGACAATAATGGCACCTTGAGTGTTGCTGAGATAGAAGCAAAAGTTCGTAACGATCTTTTTTCCAAAATGTATGAAGATGATTTTGCCAATCAGATGGATAAGATCGTAACGGAACAGCATGATGATATTACAAACAAAATCCTTGATATTATTATGAATTCTCTCGGCGTACAAGGATCAACAAAATACTATGAGCCTGTAAAAGAAAGAATACAGTGCGAGTTTGCTAAGATCCTTGATTCTGAAAATACCGAGAAATACTATCGCAGCCTTATTGAAAGGTATTCCCGTGACCTCTATGAGCTTCTGATCGGTCAGCGTTATGCAGAGGAACGCTATGAAAGGTTCCTGGCAGATATAAGCGGATACTTCAGTCTTGCGGTGTATTATGATGATTCGATAGATCCCAAGTCAGCAAAGGATGCAAAATCTGTCGGAACTGCATTAGCAAACAATGATTTCTGCCGACAGATGCTCTGCCATAACTACACAAGTCAGAAAGTTAATGCCGCAATCGACAGTGTAAAAGAAAGGGTTAGATCCATCGTTCGGGTTGAAAAACTTCCGGAAAGCGTTCTTTCACTTGTCGTTTCAATAGCAAGATGCGATATCATTGGAGCCGGAGAAGCAATTGTCAATGCCCTGAATGGTGTAGCGTCAATAAATGATGAGCCCACAAGAATCGAGAACGCCAAAATGGCACTCAGACAGCTCGGTCAGAACTATAATGGAAACATTTCTGTTTATAATGCTGACCTTACTGACAGCGATACATTCAGGAAGCTGTACAAGGCTTCCTTCGAATCTTCCAGAAATTACAATGATGTGATTTCTTTCGTTAAGGAAGATATTGAAATCCTGCAAGATGTTATGGTCCATTGCTTTGTAAGAGCTCTTAACCTCGAAAAGCCATTTATTGCAAGAGAATACCTGGTTATAGAGAACGTCAAGAAACACGTTGATTCTGATGGTTTTATCGACTTTATCGGAAGAACAATTCCTATGATTCGTCCGGAAGAATACGATAAAATTAAAGACGCAAGCCTTGAACGTCAGATGAACGATGAGTGCCGCAAGGCTGTAACAGACATCATGAACTCCATGAACAACAACTGAAATTGAAAGGAGACCCTCAATGAATTACAAGTTTCTGAACGGGAATAATATTGCTGATGACGCAAATGTGATCAAAAACGACTTTGAACAGCACATGGATATTGTGTACATTTTCACGAAATCCAATACCCCTCTTTATTCGTATATAGGCTCTCTTGAAGATAATGGCGTAAATAATGCGATTATGTTCAAGCTCAAAATCTGCCGTGAAATCAAAGGAATCGATCTCTCTTTCCTTAGAGCTGGAAAGGAAGAACAGAAACTGACATCACTTTCTTCCCTCATTTCTCTGCTTGATGGAACGCCATGCAGCGTTATTGTAAATGATAACGACCGTGGAGTTCTTGCTGATGTTTCTCAGCAGCTCATTTACATAGGCTATCCGCTGACGGCGGTAAACATTATGCTGCGTAAAGAGGCGAAAGACGCCGAAAAGACGCAGCGGTTTATGAATCAGATCAATAATATTTCCACTGCTATTGATAAAGCTGTTACTGGCATAGATAAAATCAGTGCTGAATGGGAGGGCTCTGACAAGCTCCCTGCTGATAAAATGAAAGAGTGCATTGATCTTATCGGCGAGGCAAGACAGAGGTGCCAGACTATTCAGGAAAAGGTCAGAAAGGCTCAGAGTGTTGAAATGACAATTGCAGTTGCCGCTTCCAAGAAGACTGGCAAAAGTGTTATTGTGAACAGCATGATCGGCGAAGAAATTGCTCCTACTAGTCTGCTTCTCCCTACTCCCAATACCTGCATATACAAAAAATCACCGGACGACAAGTATCATCTTATCCTTAACGACGAGCCAAATAAGGATAATGTGATCCAGAAAAAGCAGTCAGTCTTTGCAAGCAGAAAAGACGTGTATGAAATCCTTAAAAAGGAGTTTGATGATTCCGTTAAAGAAAATAAACCAGTGGTCGATATGACCATTCAGTATCCCACTGCAGGCAACAACTTTGAAAGCTATACAATATTCGATACTCCGGGTCCGGATTTTGCAGCTGATGACAATCATGCGCGTGCGGCAAGAGAAGCCATGAAGGTATGCGATGTGGCTATTTTTGCTATTGATTTTACAAAATACCTGACAGACACCGAAAAAGAATATCTGGAAAAGGTTAAGGCTGATTTCAACGAGAATCAGAAATATGCCTCACTGATATTTGCCATCAACAAACTTGACCAGAAATACACTGATGCAAATGGAAGCAAATCCACTACTTACGTCATCGATTTCATAAAGCACCAGCTTATGAATCTGGGTGATATGTATAAGGATTGCATTGTATTTGCCACATCAGCACTTCAGTATTATGATACGATTCATTGTGAAAAGGAGATCGGCAGCGAATTCAGCCAGCTTGACGACCTTTATGATCTGAGAAAGCTAATGAATGGTCAGCCTGAAAACATTCGCTTTGAACTTCAGAACCTTCAGAACATGGCTAGTACATATTCCAACCAAATGGGATTAGATAAAGTATCCCCTGCTGATATGAAGCAGTACAGTGGTATGCCTGACCTTCTCAGTTATGCTGCATATATCTGCAAATCAAAGGCAAGGGATGAGATCGTCAACAACATTACAGTTACCATTGACGCAAATAATAAAGCTCTCCGGGCAATAAGTCAGAATATTGAAAGCATCGAAAAGCTCATCAATGCAGAGGAAGACCAGATTCAGAGAATAAAGTCGGTCATTGATGAATACACTAATTCTGTAAAGGATAAGCTGACTGACGTGGTTTTTCGCAGCGAGCTCCGAGCAGAAAGCGCAAAACACGGAAGCGCAAACGCCGGGGCAAACGAAAATAAATTCAGGTCGCTTGAATTATACTTCGGTAAGATCAAAACTGACAGTTTGTCTTTTGACGACATTAAGAAGTTTACGCATGATAAAATAACAGGTAAGTTCACAAGCGATTCTAATGTCTATGGTGAGATATTTAAGGAAATTGAAAAAAATACCTATGATTATTTCATCAGTGAATTAGATGAATACAAAAATAAGAAAAAACAATTGACTGGACACAAGTTAGATTCTATTCTGGATGAATGCATGTCTGACAGTATCCTCTTCCGCACAATTAATAACTATATTACTGGTAAGGTAAATGAAACACTGGAGGAAAATCAGGATATAATCATCCAGTTGAACAGTGATATCAGTAAACTTCTTAATCAGCGGCTCGCTCAAATTGAAAAATCGTCCGATAAGTGTCGGTGTGATCTTGAGAAGCTTGATGTGCCTCTTGAACTTCCCGAACTTCCCGATTTCGATTTTGAAATGCCGGAAATATCCATATGTCCGAAGATCGATTATGAAAAAGTAAGCTTCCATATAGATACCAATTCATTAAAAGATCTTATCCATCGAGAAAAAAACAAGTTCTTGAATTTCTTTAGAGCTTTGTTTGGATGGAATTTGGGTCAGCAAATTTATTTCTATGATGAAGAACTATCATTTGACAGATACCATCACGAGTTTGATAAACAGTATCACTCAATCGAAGATTCATTAAAGGATGGAGAGGTCTTTAAAGTGCTTTGTTCAGAGAATGCTAACATGGCAGATGAACTTGTAAAAACCATTGATCGGATTTCAGATCATCTGTCTGATATTCTCGAACTTCTTAAAAGCAGCATCAGCAAATTCTCCAACCTTATCGACGATACACGTAAGCATAAGGAAAACATTGATTATCATAACGCAAAGAAAATGCTGATCAATGACCTCATGAATGCATCGGCTGATTTCTCTGATTGCTGGAATATCGTGCTTGACAAAATCGATTCTTCAAAGGAGATGGTTTAGTGTACTTTATTACTTCCCCTGTTATGCTTGATATGGTGAAAATGCTAACTCCCGAGTCAATTGCAAATGTGTCAAACTCACTACGATTTAATAAGCAGGAATTTGTTCAGTACTGCAATGACGGAAAATGCGAGGAAGCAGATAAGATCGTTGAAGAGAACATACTGAAGCTTACAAAATCATCAAACATTTTTGTTTCACTCTCAGAGCTTGCAAGAAAATTTCCATCGCTCAATATTGATGTTTCGGATATAGCTACTTGTAAGGATATGACACGAATTATCGGGCAGTATGCAGACAAAATGCTTGCCATAGCCAGGGAGCAGAGAAGCCATGATAATTAGAAAAAACACTGTTGAACATGGGACACTACATTCATCAGTCCGTCTGAAAAGGAGGGGTTATATGCCTTGGTGGATATGGGTACTTTTGTGCCTGGCTGGAATAATAGGATTTGCTATCTGGTTCTTGAATAATAACCGCATTTCAAGGACGCCGCATTCAAGCAAAGCTCAAAGCTCTTCTAATTACATTTCTGATGATGAGATTCAAGCCATTAAGATCATTCGTGAATTATCAAGAATGTATGATGAAGTTGATAAGCGTAAAACCAGAAAGAAATAACCGTTTTTACATTTAGTGGCATTCACATATCATAGCAACAAAAAAACTTGGGCAGATCACTCATTAGGTGGCTGCCCTTTTTTCCGCATAATGTAGTCTACGTATAAATTCTATAGCGCACTCAAATAGAGGAAAATGCGCTGAACAGGGATTCTTACGGCAAAAGAAAAACCGCCCAGCCCTAACGGTTAAGCGGTTTTCTATTGGCACGCCAGGAGAGATTTGAACCCCCGGCCCTATATTCGTATAAATAAATACTGTGGTTTGATCCAAGTGCAACGCTCAAAAATCGCATAACAAAGCCATTTTTTCTTTTGAGTTAATCGTTCGGAAACCTCGTAAATACCGTTTTCCGGACACTACTGTGACCAAAGTGTGACCAAGGAAATTGATTAAAAATCACACATAAATCAGCCGGAATTACTTCAACGACAAATTTTTATATAGAATTTTCATCAAGCAGGAAGTCAATCAAACCCATATTCAGCACTCCCCTGTCATCGTACCAGCGTTTTCTGATATCCTTTCTGATTATAACCTTGGGGAAACTATCGCCAGTCAGAGCGAAAGGTTTCATTTCCTGCGCTGCCTTTTCCTCGTCTGGCAATGCAAAAGCCGACTGAATATACACTTTCCTGCCGCCCTTAACCGCAACAAAATCGATCTCACGAGCCACCTTCGAATAGTTCCCGCTGCTGTTCTGCTCTCTGGAATACACAACACCCACATCAACCGAGAATCCACGAACTATCAGTTCGTTGTAAATGATGTTCTCCATGATGTGAGTCATCTCCTGCTGACGGAAACCTATCCTTGCGTTACGCAGACCAATGTCCTCACAGTAATACTTATATGGATACTCAAAATAAAACTTCCCCTTGACATCATAACGTTTGCTTTCAGAAATGAGAAACGCGTCCTCAAGGTGTCCGATATATGAGGTTATCGTGTTCTGCGAAATAGATGTATTCGTCATCGAACGAATAGTGTCTGAAATCTTTTTGGGATTGGTAAGCGAGCCTATCGAGGAGCATATCAAGTCAAGAACCTGTTTCAGCACATCTTCGTGCTTTATGCCCATACGCTCAACGATATCCTTGATATATACCTCATTGAACAGAGATTCAAGGTACTTCATCTTTGCGGTGTCGTTCGGTCGTGACAGCACGAATGGCATACCGCCGTAGAATGCATATTCGTCAAAGGCGTCGTCCTTATCGCCGCCGACTGCCAAGAAATACTCCGCAAATGACAGCGGGTGAACTCGAATCTCATCGCTGCGCCCTCTGAACTCCGTCAGGATATCCGATGACAGCATTTTCGAGTTGCTGCCTGTAACGTAAATATCAAGATTTTCAAGCTCACGAAGATCGTTCAGAGCGTCATAGAAAGTGATTTTCTTTCCATCCGGGTTGTAGGGATTATTCACCTCGTCGGACATTTGGATTTCATCTATAAACAGATAATACCGCTCCGGTTTGCCCTCAACATATCCACGAACATACGAAGCCAGCTCCAGCGGATTTCTGTACTTTATGTCACGAACCTGGTCAAGTTCAATACTGATTATCCGGTTTTCAGCAACACCGTTTTCCAGCAAATAATTTCTGTACAACGTTCTCAGCAGGAATGACTTCCCACAGCGGCGGATTCCCGTAATTACCTTTATCTGACCGTCCCACTTATACTGTATTATCTCATTCAGATATGCGTCTCTTTTTATCTCCATCTTATCACCTCAACTGAAAACTTAGATACACTACGACTTTATCTATCAATATTATACCGTCTTGCATGTAATTTGTCAAGAGTTTCACTGAAAAGTATGGTACATTTAACACAAACTATTCAGAAAAAATATTTTGGACTTTATTTATATCGCCATCTATGCATAAAACAGGTAAAGCTTTTTCTTTCAAATATATATTATAATAATGTGTAGCTATATATGAGCTATCCGTTTATAACGGCAAACAGAAATTTCCCCGATGCGTAAATGCTTCGGGGATTTTTTGTGTCCGGGAAAGGAGAAGAAGTATGTTCAACAATCAGCGTTATGCCACCAAAGGCATAACAAACACCGTGCCGCTCGTCACTCAGATAATACTCTGGGACTGCATTGACAGCATGAAAGTCGAGCGGAAAGACTACCTGCAGGTTTTCAAACTCACGGCAAAGAACCATACCCAGCACGTCACGCACAGTCAGGAGGAACCCACTTACGAGCGAACATTTACGTTCCCAACTGACGAACCAATCACAGCAAAAATTTTCGTCATTGATGACGAAACTCACACCACAATGCTTTTGGCAGAAGAATACTGATTAGGAGGAACACACCATGGACAACAACGAAAATACCAGCCACGTTTGTAGCTGCTGCGGAGCAACAATTGAAACCGATGACTACTACACATTTGATGGTAACATTCTTTGCGATGACTGCTACCACAGCGAAACCGTTGTTTGCGAGCATTGCGGCGACAGAATCTGGGATGACGACAATGCCGGCTCAGACAGTATGCCGCTCTGCAATTCATGCTACGATGATTACTACACGACCTGTGAATGCTGCGGCAGAATCATTCATCGTGATTATGCTAATTACGACGATGACGATGATTACGCCTATTGCGACAGGTGTTACGAGGAACGTCAGAACAGCTCCATCCACGAATACAACTACAAGCCCGACCCGATATTTTACGGTGACAGCAAGCGTTATTTCGGCGTGGAACTTGAAATCGACGAGGGTGGCAAGAACGGCGACAACGCTGATACGCTTCTGGGTATCGGCAACAGGATTGCGGAGCATATCTATATCAAGTCCGACGGAAGCCTGTCAGATGGCATGGAAATAGTTACTCATCCTATGTCGCTCCGCTATCACAAGGACAAAATGCCTTGGGCAGAGATAATGAAATCCGCTATACACATGGATTACCGCAGCCACAAAACAAGCACCTGCGGATTACACATTCACGTCAACCGAACAGCCTTCGGCAGTACCCGGGAAGCACAGGACGAGTGCATATCCCGGGTTCTTTATTTCGTGGAGCACCACTGGCTGGAACTGCTCAAATTCAGCCGCAGGACGGAGTATCAGATGAACCGCTGGGCTGCACGTTACGGCTATAAGAACAGCCCCAAAGAAATCTTAGAGGACGCCAAGAAAGGCTGCAATGGTCGCTATGCTTGCGTAAACATCACGAATTATCACACGATAGAATTTCGTATGTTCCGCGGTACGCTCAAGTACAATACGCTGATTGCAACGCTGGAACTCGTGGACAAAATCTGCGAGCTTGCAATGAATCTGACCGACAGCGAACTGAAATCAATAAGCTGGTCTGATTTCGTAGGTTCGCTGGACGACAGCACGGAGCCTGAGCTTATTACATACCTGAAAGAGCGACAGCTCTATATAAACACGCCAATCACAAGTGAGGAGGACGATTAATTATGTGTGCAATATTCGGTTTGATAGACTACAATCACACACTCAATGCGAAGCAGCGTGAAAAACTGCTTCGTGTACTTTCCGAGGAATGCGAGGAGCGAGGCACAGACGCTACCGGCTATGCATTCAACCACAATGGCAAACTCACCATTTACAAGCGCCCCTATGCTGCTCACAAGGTACACCTGCACCTACACGAGGACAGCAATGTTATCATGGGGCATACCCGAATGGCAACCCAGGGAAACAAGCTCGATAACCGCAATAATCACCCGTTTCCTGGAATGGTGAACGGAACGCATTTTGCACTGGCACATAACGGTGTACTTCATAATGATGTGAGGTTACGCAAGCAAATGTCGCTGCCGAGTACGCCAGTCAAGACGGACAGCTACATAGCGGTTCAGCTTCTGGAGCAGCAGGAATCCCTCGACATACAGTCCATCAGCGAGATGGCTGAACTTGTCGAGGGTTCTTTTGTGTTTACGGTTTTGGACGAGCACAACAATGTGTATTTCGTCAAGGGAGACAATCCGTTAGCTCTGTACCACTACGATACCTGCGGACTGTACATCTACGCCAGCACAGAAGCAATCCTCGACCGTGTACTTACGCGCCTCGGAATCATAAGCATAGAGCACCAGAAAATCAACACTACTTGCGGTGACATTCTGAAAATCGACAGCACCGGTGCAATGGAACAGGGAATGTTCGATACTACAAATCTGATGATGTACGATTACCGCTATTTCCGTAGGGATTGGTGGAATGTCCCTGAAGCCTGTGAAAGTGAACCGCAGGACGTAAAGCAGCTGAAAGACTTTGCAAGCTCCATAGGCATATCCCGGGAGGACATTGACCTGCTCCTAAGCTACGGTTATTTCGTTGAGGAAATCGAAGAAATGCTCTATCAGCCCGGCGTAATCGAGGAAGCATTATGCGAAATTCTGAATGAATGCGCATACGACTACTGCGGTGAATTCTGATGAAGAATTTCGTATTCGGATACGCACGAGTATCTACGGAACAGCAAAACCTCGACCGCCAGCTTGATATGCTCCAGAAATACGGCGTGGATTTCATCTACAATGAGAAGATGACCGGCACAAAACGCAACCGACCAGAGCTTGAAAAGCTCCTTGAACGTCTGACCGAGGGTGACACGGTAGTCGTGGAATCCCTCTCCAGGCTCGGCAGGAGCACTAAAGATCTCATCTGGCTGATGGAAACTTTCAACGCGAAGGGCGTAAATCTTGTATCGCTGAAAGAATCCATCGACACCACGACCAGCACTGGAAAATTGTTGTTCACGCTGATGTCTGCACTGGCGCAGTTCGAACGTGATGTCCTGGCTGACAGAACCAGGGAGGGATTAGCCGCCGCTCGTGCGAGAGGGCGTAAAGGCGGACGTAAGCCAATTGACAGTGATGCTGTTCGCAAAGCAGTGAAGCTCTACAAGACCGGTCAGTACACTGTCAGTGAGATTACCGAGCTGACAGGTGTAAAGAAAACTACGCTTTACAAGAATCTGCATTGATAGCAGAGAAAAATAAGTCTGTTTCACTACAGGCTTATTTTTTATTATATTGCTCAAAATAGCACTTACGCTTGTAATAAGTGTGATTATTATAACTTAAAAATGGCTTTTTTACTTACGCTGATGAAGGGTGATAAGGCGGTCGAGAGTGCGGAAATAAGTGC
>ENA-OPSJ01000759-OPSJ01000759.1-human-gut-metagenome-genome-assembly--contig:-NODE-759-length-27790-cov-4.010528_pt1 | contig 27790 bp, 25 predicted proteins | sample MGYA00241801_ERZ501893 | MGnify/ENA primary metagenome ERZ501893 (study PRJEB25962, sample SAMEA2042219) | human gut metagenome | biome: human gut; feature: human-associated habitat; material: faeces...
TTGCCAGGGTAGGCTGATAACCTACGGCAGAAGGCATACGTCCAAGCAGGGCGGATACTTCGGAACCTGCCTGTACAAAACGGAAGATGTTATCAATGAACAGAAGCACATTCTGATGTTCTACATCTCTGAAGTATTCTGCCATTGTAAGTCCTGTCTCTGCAACTCTCATTCTGGATCCCGGTGGCTCGTTCATCTGTCCAAACACCAGTGCTGTCTTATCAATAACTCCGGATTCTGACATTTCTGTCCAAAGGTCATTACCCTCTCTGGAACGCTCTCCTACACCGGTAAAGATGGAATATCCACCATGCTCGGTTGCAATATTTCTGATTAATTCCTGAATAAGTACGGTTTTACCTACACCGGCACCACCGAACAGACCGATCTTACCACCCTTTGCATAAGGAGCAAGAAGGTCGATAACTTTAATACCTGTTTCAAGGATTTCAACAACCGGACTCTGATCTTCAAAAGAAGGAGCTTCTCTGTGGATTTCCCAGTGTTCTTCCTTGTCTAACTGTTCGCCGCCGTCAATGGTATCGCCTAATACGTTGAACAGACGTCCCAGAGTCTTGTCACCAACAGGTACTTTGATACCTGCTCCGGTAGCTGTGACTTCCATATCCCTGCAGAGACCTTCACTGGCAGAAAGCATGATACATCTTACGACATTGTTTCCCATATGCTGGGCAACTTCCATCACACATCTCTTGCCATTATTGTCTACTTCAAGGACATCTTTTATAAATGGAATATTGTTATCTTCAAATTCCACATCCACTACAGGTCCTGAAACCTGGATTATTTTTCCTTTTACCATAGCATTTAATCTCACTGTAGTGAGGAAATCCTCCTCTCTATATTAACTCTTTTTCGATTTTTGTGCTTTTGCACCACTGATAACCTCAGTAATTTCCTGAGTAATTGCCGCCTGTCTGACACGATTGTATACAACATTTAAGTCTCTTAACATCTCGTTGGCATTATCCGTAGATGACTGCATCGCCATCATACGGGAATTCTGCTCACTGCAGTATGCCTCGACCAAAGCACCATATACCAGACCGGAAAGCCAGTTTGGTACGATTGTATCAAATACGACATCAGAGGATGGCATGAATTCATATTCCGTTCTCTCTCCTGTCTCCAGAAGCTCATCTGTTTTAAAGTCTCCCTTATCCATCGGCAGTAATTTCAGCATTTCCGCCTCACTGGATATAGAATTAATCATCTTGGTATAGATAATATACACTTCATCGACCTTATCTCTCAGATAGCTGTCAAGCAATGTCTCTGCGATACTTCTGGCACGGCTCAGGGTAGGATTCTGAATCGTGTATTTAAAGCTGTGGCTGAACTCAACATTACGATGTTCAAAGTAATGCATACCGACCTGACCAATGATATAAATCTTACTGTTCGGATGTTTCTCAATCTCTTTCTCAGCAATCTTAATGACATTGTGGTTGTACGCACCTGCAAGACCTTTGTCCGCAGTCACTACGATATATGCTTTCTTTCGTTCAGCTTCCGGCTTTGTCATACCTTCTTCAAAATACTTCTGTCTTACCTGCGTGCTGTCCGTATGCTCAAGAATCTTGGCAATGGATGACTGGAGTGCAAAGAAATATGGTTCTGTATCACTAAGGGACTTTTTTGCTCTCTTTAATTTGGAAGAGGAAATCAAATACATGGCATTTGTGATTTTCTTTGTATCATTTATGCTCTTTATTCTGTCCTGAATTTCTCTTATATTAGCCATAGAAAGCCCTCCTATCTGCCTTTATATTCCTTTGCCGCATCTAAAATAGCTGCCTTCAGTTCATCTGTCAGCACCTGTTTCTCTTCGATTTCCTTTACGATTTCCGGATGTGCGGATTCATACCATGCCAGCATATCAGCCTGATATTTCTTAACAAACTTCACATCCACATCTACGAACACCTTATTTGTAGCCGTTACAAGTGTAATAACCTGTTCATGCAGGCTTAATGGATGTGTCAGCGGCTGTTTCAGCAATTCCATCAGACCTTTTCCGTACTGGAGCTGTTCTTTGGTTGCATCATCCAGGTCAGAACTGAACTGGGTAAATACTTCCATTTCTCTGTACTGTGCGAGGTCGATACGGATACTTCCGGCAGCTTTCTTCATTGCCTTTGTCTGTGCAGCACCACCTACTCGGGATACAGACAGACCAACGTTTACGGCCGGCCTCTGACCTGCGTTGAACAGGTCACTCTCTAAGAAAATCTGACCATCTGTAATAGATATTACATTAGTAGGAATATATGCAGATACGTCACCTGCCTGTGTTTCGATGATCGGAAGTGCAGTAATGGAACCGCCGCCCAGTTCATCTTTTAACTTTGCAGAACGCTCTAATAATCTTGAATGCAGATAGAATACATCACCAGGATATGCTTCACGTCCCGGGGAACGTTCCAGCAACAGGGACAATGCACGGTATGCTACAGCATGCTTTGACAAATCATCATATACGATCAGTACATCTTTGCCCTTGTACATGAAGTACTCAGCAAGGGAAGTACCGGAATATGGTGCTATGTACTGCAGGGAAGCCGGTGCACTTGCTGTTGCGGATACAATGATTGTATAATCCATTGCACCCTGTTTGGATAATGTATTTACAATCTTCGCTACGGTAGAAGCTTTCTGACCGATCGCAACATAAATACAGATGACATCCTTACCCTTCTGGTTAATGATTGCATCTGTTGCGATAGACGTCTTTCCTGTCTGTCTGTCTCCGATAATTAATTCTCTCTGTCCACGTCCAATCGGGAACATGGAGTCGATTGTTAAAATACCGGTTTCCAGTGGCTGATTTACCGATTTTCTGTCTACGATACCAGGGGCATCATTTTCAATTGGTCTGTAATCATCCGCGTCGATACTTCCTTTTCCATCGATTGGAGCACCGAGGGCATCAATTACTCTTCCTATATAGGCATCACTTACCGGGATACCTGCTTTTTTCTTGGTACGGGATACTTTTGATCCTTCTTTTAATCCTGTATCTTTACCAAGGAGGATGATACCGATTTCGTTTCTCTTGATATCCTGTACCATTCCTTTTACGCCAGTGTCGAATACTACGATTTCGCCATACATTGCATGGTCTAATCCGTATACTGTGGCAATTCCGTCACCAATCCAGATAACGGTACCTACTTCCTGGCCTTTTGTCTCTAATTCATAATTCTCAATTTCACTTTTTAATACTGAAATGATTTCTTCTGAACTGATCGAACTCAATTAGCTCACCTCCAGGTCAATTTTTGTTTTAAATGATTTAAACGCCCTTTCATACTGTAATCAAATTCAGTATTATCTACGTTTATCAGGAATCCGCCCTTTAAGGACTCATCCTTTTCAAAGACAATCTCTGCTTCCTTCGCACGAAATTCCCTGCAGAGATATTTCTTCATATTTGTTATCTGTCTTTCATCCGGCATGGTCACATAGTAAAACTTTGCAACGACAATACCATTGTCTTCATTATAAAATACTGTATAACTGTCCAGGATATCCATAATGTCATTCATTCTGTGATTTTCACATACCTGTTTTAAGAAGTTCACGAAAATCTGCGGAAAATCTCCATCCTGTCTGAAGATTTTATCAATGATATTTTTCTTGCTTTTTACTGGGACTACCGGATTTACAAGTGTTTCCCGAAGTTCCGGTGACTTTCCAAAGATATCCTTTGCCTGTTCCACCGCTTCCTTCGGCACTTTCAGGTCATATAAGACCTTCGCATAATTTCTTGTAGTCTGGGTCATCTCTACCTCCAGGTTCTCACACAAACAGTTATGGCTGTTTATTTGTCATCTGCATCTACATCTGAAAGAAACTGGTCAATCAATTCCTTGTCGGACTCTGCTGATGCCTTTGTTCCTGCCACTTTATCAACCGCAAGTGCAATGAGATCTCCGATTTCTGTTTTCACTTCTTTTAATGCCTGTTCTCTTTCCTGTTCCATATCAGTACGGGCCTTTGACACTATCTTCTGTGCCTCGTCATCTGCTTCACCGACAATTCTGTCATATTCTGCCTGGGCATTTATCTTTGCCTTATTCAGGATGGAAATAGACTCATCATGAGCATTTTTCAGACTGTCCTCGTACTTCGCTTTCAGGCTTTTTGCTTCCGTCTCTGCTGCCTCTGCCTCTTTAAACTGGGAATCGATCATATTTTCTCTTTTCTCAATTACATTCATCAGAGGCTTCACAAGAAACTTCTGCATGAGCAGAAAGAGTACCAGAATATTAATTACGGTAGCGAGTATATTAAAGAAATCTATACTAATCACTCTTACCACCTTCCTTTCGTTACGTTATCTCCGGTAATTACATTACGATTAATAATAATCCGATAACGAAACCATAAATAGCGGTTGCTTCTGCAAGTGCGCATCCTAAAAGAAGGTTTGTTGTAATCTTGCTGCTTGCCTCCGGCTGTCTTGCTGTTGCTTCTACTGCCTTACCTGTTGCAAGTCCGATACCAAGACCTGCTCCAATACCTGTGAATACTGCGATACCTGCTCCAATTGCTGCTGTCATAATCTTAATCTCCTTTTAACTTATAATTTTTTACTTTTGCAAATCATATCATTTCCTACAACAAAAACATTCTGATTATTCAAGGCCTTCACTCATAAACAACGATGTCAGGAATACAAATACATATGCCTGAATCAGACCGTCAAATATATCAAAATACAAACAGAATGGTACTGGTAAAATAAATGGACAAATATATTTTAACAGTTCCATAATAACAAATGCTCCCAATACATTACCAAAAAGTCGCATACACAACGATAACGGTCGTATACCTAACTCTAAGATATTAATCGGGGTTACAATCGCGATAGGTTCTGCAAAACCTTTGAGGAACTTCTTTCCACCCTTATGTTTCAAAGCGGATACTTCTATCAGTACGATGCTCATCAAAGCCAGTGCTATCGTGACGTTCAGATCCTTAGTCGGTGACTTAAATCCAAAGATACCTATAATATTCGCCATGCCAATGTAAAGTATAACCGTCATCAGATAACCGATATACTGTTTGCCATTCTCACCGAGAATATCATAGAAGAATTTATATCCCATACTAAAGACTGACTCCAGAAAGAGCTGAACCTTTCCTGGGTTTTCAACTTTGAGATTCCTTGTCAGAAGAATACATGCGATTACAATTACAGCCATAATAATCCATGTTACTACTACAGATTCATAAATCGGAATACCCGCTATTGTCAGGGTTGTTTCCACCTGCAGTTCTTCCATCAGGGCTTCGCCTAAATTACCCGTATGTTCCACATCCTTTCTTTTTGTATTTACCATGCAGAAGTTCTCCCTCCGAATGGCTAGGGTTATTATAAGTCTGTGTGAAAAAAATGTCAATCAGTGAAAATATTAATTATAAATACTTTCTCGGCAGATTTTTTGTACATTTTCCAATAAGCAACACACTCTGTAAAATTGTTTAGTTTTACAAATTTTCTTCTATATAAATCCTGTTCTGATCTTTACCTTGCCTCTTTGCCTTGAACAATGCCTTATCTGCATGCTTGTACAGCGACACAAAATCCGTTCCGTCCGCCGGGCATACTGCCGTACCACTCGAACAGGTAATCCATATATCTCCCACCCGAAAACGTATACTATTATGCAGGGCATCCAGCCGTTCCATCAGTTCTTTCTTATTCATGCCGGCTTTCAGCAGGACTGCAAACTCATCCCCGCCCATACGGCAGAGCAGATCTTCCTCGCGGAAACATTTCTTTAATTTATCTGCGATATGCTGTAACACTCTGTCGCCGGTCAGATGTCCCATTCTGTCATTGATTAATTTGAAATTATCAATATCAATCATAACAAAACTACATTCCTTATCACTATATTCTTTCAGATAAGTCTCCACCTGTTTTACGAAATATGCCCGGTTCCACAGTCCGGTCAGGAAGTCTGTCATCGCCATCTTCTCAATGACACTCATACGGCTGCGGATCTCTTCATCCTCTTTCTTGATTCTGCTGCTGAGATCTGCCAGCACATGGTTTACGCAGTGGAATGCATCTTCCCTGGTAAACGGCTTGGTAACGAAGTCTGTCGCACCCGCCCGGATTGCCCGGATAATTGTCGAATCATCCGCCTGTGATGCCACGATAACCGGAATATCCATCGTGCTGCTGTCCGCTTTCAGCTTCGCAAGCACTTCAAATCCATCCATTCTCGGCATATAGATATCCAGCATAATGATATCCGCCTTGCCGCCCCGTTTAAAATAATCCAATGCACTCTCGCCATTCGTTGCCTCTACAACAGAAAAACTGTCTTTGAAATAATCCGCCAGAATTGCCCGGTTCATGGACTGATCATCGATAACCAGCATAATCTGGTCTTTATCGTAATCCCGCACAAGAATCTGTACATCATCCCCGGTAATTTCCTCTGCATCCGGCATATGGCTTACTTCCGCATTTTGCAATTTATCACCAAAATCATTTTCCGGCATCGGTTTTGCAAAATAATATCCCTGTGCATAATTACAGTCCATACTCTTTAAAAGTTCGAGCTGTTCCTTCGTCTCCACACCTTCTGCCACTACATACAGATTCATCCATTTTGCAAGCCCCATAATAAAGTTTATAATACTTCTGGTTCCGTTCTGCTGCCCGTAACTCTGTATAATCTTCATATCCAGTTTCAGGATATCGATCGGAAGTTTTGCCAGCATATTCAGGGAAGAATATCCGGTTCCAAAATCGTCCATCTCTATGGTAAATCCGGCTTCTTTCAACTGATTCACTACTTTGATCAGCTGTTCCGGATCTTCCGTATATGCACTTTCCGTAATCTCGATGTGCAGATACTTCTGTTTCAGATGATATTTCTTTAATAAATTCAGGAATACCTCCGGCAGATTCTGTCTGTATATATCCTTCCGGGAGACATTGACCGATACCGGTACATACTTATTATCTTCCCGTATCCATTCATTAATGAGTTCACAGGTTTTATCCCAGACATACATATCCAGTTCGGTAATGAATCCGTTCTTTTCAAAAATCGGAATGAATTTATCCGGCGGAATGATTCCTTTTACCGGATGTACCCATCGTACCAGTGCCTCCGCACCCGCCATCTTCTCTGTGAAAATGTCGTATTTTGGCTGAAGATATACCTGAAACTCCCCATTGTGGAGTGCAGGTTCCATATCATCCGTAATCTGCTGTTCCCAGAACAGTTCATCCTCGATGGACTCGTCATAATAAACAACATTCCGGTCATACACACCTTTTCCACGTTTCATGGCACATACAGCCAGGTCACACATTCCGGTCACTTCCATGGTATAGTCCGTAATCTCGTAGACTCCGAATTTCAGATGGATCTTAATATCAGAAGGATACTGTTCCATATCCTTCGTCAGTCCTTCGTATAATTTCGGAAAATAGTCCTTCTTCCGCTCACAGATAATCAGGAATCTGTCCCCATATTCCCTCGCACACAACGACACCTTATCAAACAACAGTTCGATTAATTTCTCTGCAATATGCCGCAGCAGCTTATCCCCCTCTGCAAATCCGTAATAACTGTTATACAATTTGAAATGCTCAATATCGATTACAATGACATCGAATTTCTTCTCAGAATACTTTTCAAAAATATTTACCGCCCGGTTATTGAAAGACACTTTATTATACAATCCCGTTACCGGATCTTTCTCCAGCACCGTAACCTGCATCAATGCTTCATGCATCCGTATCTGGTTCTTAATCCTTCTCTTCAGTACCGCAGGATTATAAGGCTTTGACACATAATCTCCCGCACCCAGCAATAATGCCTGTAATTCCGAATCATCACCAAAACGCTGGCTCGCCACCAGCACAGGAATCTGTTCGAGAAGTTTCCTGCGCTCCATGGCTTTCAGCACTTCGTATCCATCCATTACAGGCATAACTATATCAAGAAGAACCAGGCTCAAATGCCGTCCTTCCCGGTTCATAATGTCCAATGCTTCTTTTCCGTTTACTGCATATAAGACATCGTATTCACTTTCCAGTATTTCTTTTAAAACCGCCCGGTTGAGCTTCTGATCCTCTACAACCAGTACCTTCCTCTTTCTCATATGTTATGGCTCCTCTCCAGTTTTTTACACGGAATCTACTGTATCCATTATATTACAATCTGCTTTATTATGCAAGCCGATTCCTTTGAGTGCCATGTTCTTCTACGATATATCTCCATCATGCGGTGGTACAATCGTAATATTGCGGTACTCATAAAGGCTTGATAAATCCATATCCGTACCATCCTCGATAATACGCACCTTTGGCCTCAGCGGGCTTTTTGTTGCCTCCACAACCAGGGCTTCTTTTCCATTTGACAGCTGCACCTGCGTTCCCTTTGGATACAGGGATACGCACTGTAAAAATGCCTTTACCACTTCGCGGTCAAACATACGGTCGCAGCTTCCCATAAGATACTCTGCCGCTTCCGACTGTGCATAAGCTTTCTTATATGGACGTTTTGCAGTCAGTGCATCAAACACATCTGCCACATGAATAATCTTTGCATAGATAAATATCTGATTTCCTTTCAGGCCCTTCGGATAACCGCTGCCATCTTCATTTTCATGATGCAGCAGAATCGCATTCTTTATCTTCGCCGACAAATCAATTCTTGATTTTACCATCTCATATCCATATTCCGAATGGCGTTTTACTTCTGTATATTCTTCCGGGGTTAATTTACCCTTCTTATTTATAATCTTCGGATCAATCCTTCTCTTTCCTATATCATGTAAGATTGCCGCAATACTCAGTTCGTCCAGTGCCAGCCTGTTCAGCTGCATATTTATTCCTATCACGGTAGAAATTACAGCAACATTCACAGAGTGTCTGTATGTATAATCATCATAGGACCGCAGATCGATCAGATCCAGTGTAACTCTTGGATTCTGTATAATCTCGTCCACAATTCTCCTTCCCACACCCATGGCTGCATCCACATCACCATTGCGCAATGCTTCTGCACCTTCATTTCTCAGTTCTTCCGAAATCGCTTCTTCAATCTCAATATCCTCTGCAAGCTTATCTTCAATATAAATTCCCGGCAAGCCACGATCATAGAGCTTATCAATATATTCGTCTGTAAGTACAGTTCCACAACTCAGCAAAACTCTGCCTGTATTATCATAAACAGATCGTGCCAATATCATATCCTGTTCTGTCTTTTCAATCGGAATGTAACGCATATGCCTCCTCATCTATTGCTCAACAGCAATTTCTATTATCCAAAAATCTTGTGTTTATTTAAGCCAATACATAATACTAACACATTTACAGTCAACACGCAAATAGTTTTTATATTTTATTTTCCAAAATTTCACTTGACAATTTTAATATATCGATGTATCTTAATGATATCAAAATGATATCACATTTTAAGGAGGAATACTTATGAACGAAGAACAAAAAAACAATATAACCGAAAAAATCCTGAAACCGGCAAGCGGCGGACTTATGCTTATCCTTCTGCTATGTGCACTGCTCATTACCATCGGCGGCATGGTGGGCGGCAGTATCCTGCTCGGTAATCACGCTTACGTCAGCGGAGGCATTCTGCTTGCAATATCTGTCATCCTTTTTATTGCAGACTGTATCGCCCTTGCCGGATTAAAGATCGTCGGACCAAACGAAGCCGTTGTCTTTACCCTTTTCGGTAATTATTACGGAACACTCACCAGCCCTGGATTCTATTATGTGAATCCTTTCGTGGTATCTGTAAACCCTGCTGCAACCCAGGCAGCTTCCCTGTCCATCAGCACCAATTCCGCCACCGTTTCCACGGCGGCAAGCAAGAAAGTATCCACAAAGACCATGACTCTGACAAATGAAAAGCAGAAGGTCAACGATATCCTCGGAAATCCTATTATTATCGGTGCTATCGTTATCTGGAATGTGGAAAACCCAACCAAAGCCGTTTTAAACGTGGAAAACTACATCAAATACCTGTCCGTACAGTGCGATTCCATTATCCGTAACACGGCAAGACTTTATCCTTATGATAATATCGATGTGGAATCCGATGAAAAGACACTGCGCGGAAGCTCACAGGAAATCGCCGATATTATGAAGAAGGAACTTCAGGAAAGAGTGGACAATGCCGGTCTTAAGATTCAGGAAGTCCGTATTACACACCTTGCCTATTCCGAAGAAATCGCCGCCGCCATGCTGCAGAGACAGCAGGCTTCCGCTATCATTGCCGCAAGGCAGAAGATCGTGGAAGGTGCAGTAAGCATGGTCAAGATGGCGATCGACCAGCTTGGCGAGGAAGAAATCGTTGTTCTCGACGAAGAACGCAAAGCCGCCATGGTCAGCAACCTTCTCGTTGTATTATGCGGTAACAAAGATGCACAGCCGATTGTAAACAGTGGAAGTATTTATTAAGGAGAATACCGCCTATGCCAGAAGATTTAAACGCAAAAGAAGCCCATCTGGAAGAACGCTTAAAGAAAATCACTGAACTGGAAACGGAAATTAAAAAACGGGAAAAAGCCATAAAAGAAAAGGAAAAGGCGAAGAAGCAGGTGCTTCTGCGTCTTTCCCCGTCACTCTGGGATGATATCGCCGCATGGGCGGAAGAGGATTTCCGATCCATCAACGGTCAGATAGAATATCTCCTGACAGAAAGTGTACGAAATCACAAGAAGGGACGTTAAAACGTCCCTTCTTTTTTACTGTGCTTCTGCCGGTTTGCTGTAATCAAAACAATTCATCTCTATCGATGACGGAACCCACTGACCGTCCCTGCATACGAATCTTACCACTGCTTCGCCCTGTGCATTCGAGTTATAACTCTTACGCACACCCGACATCTGGGTTCTGGCTTCTTTCGCTGTAAATGTTGTTCCAAATGTAAATCTCACACCGAATGTCTGACCATATACATAATCTATCACTTCTGTATTATAACTGTCAAATGTCATGGAAATCAATGTACTTCCATCATCTCTATTTACCTGTGACATCAGTGATGCATATACCACATCCACTCCGGCTTTTTCTTCATCCGTAGTCATATATTCCTTCACCGAATCACAGCCGGCATTGGTAAGAACACCTGTATACATTCCGATAATCATATCGATCGCCTTATCGGAGCTGAGTGTTATCACATCATCATTCAGCGGAATATCCGTTGCCTGCACCGTATAACCTGACCTGCTGCTCTCCCAGATAAAGCTTTCATAGACACTCTTTGTCTGTACTCCGGAGATTTCCAGCCTGTGTTTCCCCGCCAGCACCTGTCCGAGTGTGTACGTCCGCAGTCCGGTATCCGGATCATCGGTATATTCCGCATCGGAAAGGCTGATGCCATCCAGTGCAAGATTCATTCCCGCCGGTGCCGTAACCGTGCAATCCCGCAGAATCTCACTGCTCAGGCACACTTCCCACTGATTCAGAATCAGAAGTTCTTTCTCTTCCTTCTTCTTCAGCTTCAATGTCATGGTCTGCTTTACATCGCTGCCCGTCTCCTGATAGACCACATCAATAATATTATAAGTTCCGTCCGTTCCGCGATCTACGAATTTATACTTGTCAGATCCACGGTTTGGAACGATATTACTCATCATTTCTCCAAACGAAGTCTCATTTATGTATTTGGAAGTATCCAAATCCGTTTCCCCATACATCAGACTCCAGCTATGTGTCATAAAATACTTAAAATAAGTCTTTGCATATGTCATGGAAGATCCTTCCGTCTTTGCAAATGCCGCAAACACACCGATTCCTCCTGCTATCGCAAGAATAAGTATGGAACTGACGATCTGCCAGAGATATGCTCCAAATTTTGTCTTCATGAATTTCTGTATGTTTAATTTTATTTTCATAACCATAATTTCAATACGATCTTTTTTACTGGTATAGTTATTCATCGTGAACTCTTTCCCTTACTATATTTGCCTATCCATTATAGCACTATTTCCCGCATTGTACAAAGAAATTTTTATAAATCTTGTATTTTTCTTTCCGAACCATTATACTAACAGAAGATTAGAATTAAGTGAGGTATAATACAATGGATAATAATGAGAAAAAGAAAGCTTTTCACGAAACACTGGCAGAACTGATCGAATATGCCACAGTTTCCGGAAACTGTGTAACCAAAGAGGACGTACAGCGCTATTTTCAGGATCTGGTTACGGACGAGAGTATGTATACACTGATCTATGGTTATCTGACAGATGCAAAAATCAATGTGGAAGGATTTGATGCACCACAGCAGAAAAATCAGGATGCTTCCGCCAACACCACTGATATTCCGGATGATGCAGATCCGGCAGATTCGGCAGCCGGCAGCCAGAAACAGAAAACCCCGGAATCAAATGAAGCCTTATTCTTCCATGAAATGTATCTGGACGAGCTTGCAGCCCTGACAAAGCATGAAGATTCACAGATTAGCGGCTTTCTGAAGGATCTGGTCTCCGGAGACCTTTCTTCCGTCAGTGCAATCACCGAGCATTATCTTCCGCTCGTCATCCGGATCGCCGACCGCTTCGATGATCTCGGTCTGTCACACAGTGATCTGGTCGCAGAGGGAAATCTCGCATTATACGAAGCCATTCTTGCCTATCCGGAAACACAGACCAGCACTGACCTGTCCGACTTCGAGGCATTTCTGGACAAAGAGGTATACGATTCCCTTCAGAAAGCCCTGAATATCGAAATCGGCAGCAACCGTGTGTCAAACCATCTCGCAGATCAGGTCAATGCGTTAAACGATGCCAGCACCGAGCTTGCCAAAGAACTCGGACGTGAAGCCACACTGGAAGAACTCTGCGAACGGCTTGCCCTCAGTACCGATGAAGTAAAAGAACTTATGAAAATCTCCATCGATGCGCTGACCGTCATCCAGTCCGATGATGAATTGAAAAATAATTAAAAATATAACGGAATACTGCAACAGCCTGCCGTTTTTGCCGGCAGGCTGTTATTTTCATGTTCATTCATGCATTTTGTAATTTTCGGATTACAGAATTCTGATTACAGATACTTCTTTAATAAATCTACTTTATCGATCTGTTCCCACGGCAGATTCAGATCCACACGGCCGAAATGTCCGTATGCTGCTGTCTGACGGTAAATCGGTCTTCTCAGATCCAGCATTTTAATAATTCCTGCCGGTCTTAAATCGAAGTTCTCTCTGATAATCTCTACGATTTTTTCATCTGCAAGTTTTCCTGTTCCAAATGTATCTACCATGACTGAAGTAGGATGTGCTACACCGATTGCATAGGAAAGCTGGATTTCGCACTTGTCTGCAAGTCCTGCTGCCACAATATTCTTTGCAACATATCTTGCTGCATAAGCTGCGGAACGGTCTACTTTCGTGCAGTCCTTTCCTGAGAAAGCCCCGCCGCCGTGACGTGCATATCCGCCGTAAGTATCTACGATAATCTTACGTCCTGTTAATCCGCTGTCTCCGTGTGGTCCGCCTACTACGAAACGTCCGGTCGGATTGATAAAGAACTGTGTCTTTTCATTTACAAGTTCCTTCGGAAGAACTTCATCAAATACATATTTCTTAATGTCCTCATGAATCTGTTCCTGTGTCACATCCGGATCATGCTGTGTAGATAATACTACTGCGTTCAGATGGATTGGCTTTCCATTCTCATCGTATTCTACAGTAACCTGTGTCTTTCCATCCGGACGAAGATAAGAAAGTGTACCGTTCTTTCTTACTTCTGTCAGTTTTCTTGCAAGCTTGTGAGCCAGTGCGATTGGATATGGCATATATTCCTCGGTTTCGTTTGTTGCATAACCGAACATCATACCCTGATCACCGGCACCGATTGCGTCGATTTCAGAATCTGTCATCTGATTTTCCTTTGCTTCCAGTGCTTTATCGACACCAAGTGCAATATCTGCTGACTGCTTATCAAGTGATACCATAACGGCACATGTATTCGCATCAAATCCATATGCTGCATCTGTGTATCCAATCTCTTCTACGGTCTTTCTGACAATCGCAGGAATATCTATATTTGCTGATGTTGTAATCTCACCCATTACAAGAACAAATCCTGTATTTGTACATGTTTCGCATGCTACACGGCCATTCGGATCCTGCTCCATAATTGCATCTAAAACGGCATCGGAAATCGCATCGCAGACTTTATCCGGATGTCCTTCTGTTACTGATTCTGATGTAAATAATCTCTTTTCCATTGTATCTCCTTTACATAAAATGTGGTGTTAATGGCAGACTCATTCTGCCTGTGAAACAAAAGAAAAAGCCCACATGACATGCGGACCTGACTTCAAGGCAATCAAAATCCTCTTATTGTTCGAACTGCTGCTGCAGTATATCTCGCTCAGGTTGGCACCTTCCTATCGGGGTTGCCGGGCTTCACAGATCCTTGTATCTCCACCGCTCTGAATAAGAAAGAATATGTTTATGAACTTTATCTTCTTATATACTACTTCTAATTTATGCTTCTGTCAATAGGAATTTTTTTCTTTTATTTCACTTTAAGATATTCTATTTTCTTTCCACATTCCGGACAGATTCCATCCCACGATCCCTGCACATATCCGGTAAATGGATGATGCTCATTGTGATATCCCAAATCATCCTTCCACCATCTGCAGTACGGAGAGTTCATCAACGATTCTTCCTTCTTTTTCTCTTCTTCTTTTTCTTCCGCTTTATTTTCCTCCGTTTCATTTTTATTCTTTTTTTTCTCTCTTATCTCTTTTATCCCGATTAATACAAACAATCCAATTCCGATATAATAAAAGCACCACAGCAGCCCAAAAAATCCACCGACTCCATCGCTGGAAGAGTCAAGTGTTTCTACTGTTCCTCCTGTAAAGCAGAAATATATTCCTTTTATACCATAAAATAATGCTGCTACCCCCAAAATAAACCAAATAATTTTTATCAATAATCTCGACATATTTTTCTCCTCCTGACTTCCGAGTTTTGTATCCGTTATCTCATCTCACATATTATTTCTAATACAAAAATAAACAGCATTAATGTTCCCACCACTTTATATGCGATATATTCACTATAACCCACTATTTTGTTATGATCTTTTTTCTTTATCAACACGCGGTATTTCCTTCCTTTTCTCGGGAATCCGACTGCAAATCCCCAGTTTTTATATGTTACTGTTTCTCCATTTTCAACCAGTTCATATACATATTCCGGATGATATGCCATTGAGCGACCAGTCAGATAATCCAGACATATCGCTGTCCATTCAAAAAATTCCAGTTTATAATAGATTACATAACCATAGCAGTAAATTACTGCTATTAAATATAAAATTATTATATCCATATACGTCCTTTCTGCAAATATATAGGTGGTATTTGCGAAATCCCAATATCGGTATCTTCTGAATAGATATTAGGAATTTCGCAGTTACCTGAATATATGTGCTATTCTACTTCATAACTAATCTTATTAGACAGCCTTAGTCCTAACCGATTTGCACATTTTTTTATATCCCAAATTGAATTATTGATATCTATTTTTAATTGTTCAATATTATTAAAAGCATTTACTATTCCACCTATCAATCCTGTTTTTTCGATATATGCATAATATTCCTGTTCGCCAAGTATTCTTAACTGTGCCAGATTTTCCATATATCGCATAACATCTATCAGATTTTCCCGTTTTTCACATACATAATATTTTCCATTCTCTTCTTCATCAATCACTTTAAATAACGCATTTATATAGGCATCACACATTTCACTGTAACACAGAATCTTATCAAACAGAAACAGCATTAATGTTCCCAGCACTTTATATGTGATATACTCACTATAACCCACTATTTTGTTATAATCTTTTTTCTTTATCAACACGCGATGTTTTCTTCCTTTTCTCGGAAATCCAACTGCAAATCCACGGTTTTTATATGTCACTGTCTCTCCATTTTCAACCAGTTCATATACATATTCCGGATAATATGTCATTGAGCGACCTACCCTATAATCCAGACATATCGCTGTCCATTCAAAAAATTCCAATTTATAATAGATTACATAACCATAGCAGTAAATTACTGCTATGGTACTTACAATTTCTAATTCCATACAATTCCTTTCTTCAAATATTCATCATTTTCAAAAATCATTAATACTTAAAATCTTCAAAGAAAAATCGATACGCCACTTTTTTTTGACCATTAAAATTAATTAGCTCAATTTTTATATATTCCTCAGTACATTCAATAATATAATTTTCATCCGACAACTTCTCTCCCTGGTTACTAATTCCTGTCTTAAAAGAAATCATATGAACTTTATTAATATGGTCAAAAATAGAGATTTCAACCTGAGTGTCACCATCAAACATTGTATTACCTATCTCTTCACCAACAATCACATAATCCCCACCATTAATACTCTCCCTAAACCACTCTCGTGCCGAATAATTGCAAAGCCAATGCATTATAGCGTATGAGCCTGCAACCAGCACCAAAAATAATAAAACAATAATAATACTTATGTAAGCCTTTTTATTCACTTTTTCTCCTTTCTAATACAAATTCCACAAATGCATCCCGTGCTGCTTTGGATTGATTTGCTTTGAAGTCATATTTAAACAGTGGCCAACGAATTACCCCCATATACTTGTTTTTTGTATAAATATATGCAGTATCTTTTACCTTTGCTTCACTCCAATTATTAGTAAACTCAGTATATCGATTCCGATAACCACCCTTATAATAGTTATCCAAAGCTTCTTCCATTGTTTTACCATTTTTTAATAGTTTATATACATTATATGCATCTGTATCAGCATAAACATCATCCATATCAAACGTATGACTGTAGTTGGAATATACATCATCCACTTCTGCATTATAACCAATCAAATTCAACATTACTTTTTTAAATACATTATAATCATTTGACTTATTTGTTATTACCATAGCATCATTCATAGCAGTTTGCAGATCTCCTGCCCAACCTGATAAATTGTTGATATGGTATTCTGGCATAAGACCAAATTGTAATCCATCTCCTAAATCAGAATTATATATATATCCGGTTGCTGTTGCCGCTAAATGATACAAATCACCTGTTTCTCCAGTAGCAGTTGCATAATAATCGGTTTTACTTTCAAAATATGCATATAACTCTGCATCTTTAGCTTTTACATGATTAACAAATCCTGTATCAATGTCCTTTCCTGTCCCATTCCAATTTCCCCCAATATAACTACTATTAAATTGTCTGATAAACATAAAAGTTAACCAATCTTCAACTTTTGTATTATATTCTGCTGAACTATATTTGTTCTGATTTTTATACGCTATTGCCAAATCATTTAATTTTGATATATTATAACACAGCAAATCATTCAACTGATAGTCAAATGGCTCAGGATCAATCGAATCAATATCCAAATCACCATCTGTATCAGCATTTATAGGACTAGATAATAACTTCCCTGTAACTCTTACTTTCGTTTTATCTTCATTATATTCATACCTTAACTCGACAACTTCTTGGCCATCCATTAATCCATCATCATCTGTATCGGGATTATTCTTGTCTAACTTTATTTTTACATTATTAAATAAAACCATATTATCTTCATAATAATCTGCAATGCCATCATTATCACTATCTGTTTCAATGTCAATTTTATCATTTATATCACTATAAATATCCTCTAATTGATTTGCATCAGATGCTAAATAAAATGTGCCTGCTGTATTATTTGCTAACGGCTTTAAATATTGTGTAAAATAACTCGAGCTAGAGTTTCCTAAACCCACGGTATATATCTTAACACCCTTATTGCTAGCTGTTTTAATTATTGATGAATGCTTACCAATGTCTGATGTTTCCCCATCACTTAACACTACCATCATTTTTAAAATATTGTCTTCTGTTGTTTCAAATAGTGAGAATGCACTATTAATTGCATTATACATATATGTTCCACCCGATGAACGAAAATAATTAGTTGTCAAATAATTTTTAGCTACTTCTTTATCCGATGTTATGTTCGATGTCAAAACTGTTGTAGAAGATGCAAATTTTACAACACCTACTTTACTATTACTTGGCAAATTTTCTATTAAACTTTGAGCAACTTCTAATCTCTTATTATAACCATCATGCCATGTCATGCTACCAGAATCATCAATAACAAGAATCACCTCCACACCAGAATAACCTTGTGAATCCCATACATCAATCCATATTTTAGATTCTTCAAACACTGTTCTATTAATCAGTATATATGTAGAAAAGTGATTGGTCTTTGCACTAGCAATATTACCATTAATGCTTGTTTCAAGTTCCTCTAATTGTTGTTCTTGTTCATTGAAATAGTATATAACAGGATCAAATGTTTCATCTTCTAACAATTTTTCATTAAACTGAAAGCTTAATACTGCCTCTTTAAATGTTCCATCAACACTAAAATTATATGCCGCACCTATATACCCCGGAATAGTATTAGGAAATAGTATTTCATCTTCCACAATATTAATATCTAATGTTTCTACTTGCTTACCAGTAAGTTCAAGCGTCACTGATGGAAGAACACTATCGCCTAAATCTAGTGTTTCCGTAATCATAAATAAGGCTTGATATACAAGTGGATTTGTACCTAATTCAATCTCCCTTCCATCAGATACACCATCAGTATCTGTATCAACTAAAATAGGATTTGTACCATACTTATTCACTTCATCATAATCATTTAGCCCATCTCCATCTGTGTCACTTAAAGTCGGGTCTGTACCTAGAGTTATTTCAAACTTATTTGTTATACCATCTCCATCATAATCTTCATCCCCATCCTCAATACCATTATCATCAGAGTCTCTTCTCAATGGATTAGTATACACTTTCTCTATTTCATCATAATCACTTAACCCATCTCCGTCTGTATCAACACTATTAGGATTCGTACCTATTACAATTTCCAATTCATCAACGATTCCATCCCCATCAGTATCGGTTGTATTAGTATAATCCAACCAGCCTGCATACAAAGTAATATTATCCTGTATCTGTGTATTATCAAAATCAAATAATTGTTTCTTATCCTCATCTGTATACCATCCAGTAAAATAGAAGCCCTCACGAACCGGATTTTCTGGTTTTTGTGCGTATTCCCCTGCACAAACCAGTTGTACTCCTGGTATGTTACTAACATCATCTCCGCAAACATCAAATACAATACTCTTTTCTTCTACAATATTATTATTATAAGCATAAGAATATAAATTGTAATTTTGAGGTTCTTCTAAAGATGTTCCGCCAGTTCCCTGAAATCCAAAATACACATCCTGTCCATTTGAAATATTTGCATTATATCCAACATTTCGTATCACATAATGATTCCCTTCATGCGATTCTATAACTGCATTCCAAACAGATGTAATTTCTCTATTATAATCAAACTCCAATATCCAGTCTTCTATCGTTCTATCTGATTTTGCACCTATATTTATCGTAGCTGTAAAGCCAAGCTGCCAATCATTATCAAGGTGGTAATTCACTGCATAACACTGCGTATCTTCTTGCTGGATACCGCCCGCCAATTCGCATTTCTCCGGAAATCCATCGAAGTTTTTATTTCCGCTGATTCCAAATTCCACATATCCACCCTTTGGAATATCCTGATTCCAACCAGCATTTTTAATAACATAACCCGTTTCGGTTTCCTCATATATCGAACCATTCCAGATATTAAAAAGATCTTTTTCTGAATCTACCCGTAAGTACCAGTTATGAATGGCTTCCTGACTTACATTGTCAATTCTTATGCTTGCATTATAACCGCCTTCCCAATATCCTGACAACGTATAAGTAACAGTGTAACCATCTCCTTCATAGCTGTTTGTCATTGTTACTCCATCCCATTTCGCTTCAGCAGATAAAATAGTGCCATCTTCTGCAAATGCCTGTAGATTTACGGACGTACACATTGTAACAGCTGCCAACCCTGCTGCTACTATCCTTTTCCAACTTTTTCTCATCTTTGTTCTCCTTACCTTGTTATTTTGTAAAATCAAACTTGATGTAAAGTAATTTCCCACTACTGTCCGGCATATATAAATATAAAAATAGCCCGACCACATGATACAGGTTATTACTTCCTTTCATTGCGGTCGGACTATCTTAGAAATATCTCTAAATACGTTATATAATGTCTTATTATCTTTATCCCCTTAGACTCCCAACTTTGCGTCCATATGTTTCCACATGTTTGCCCTCATCAAATTCATTTCCTCTTTAAAGATAGCATATTTTGTATAATCTTGTCAAGAAAATAATTTTATAAAATTCTGTTGCCTGCAGTCCATTCATATATGGCAGTTTAATGTCCATAAATACCACCTGATATTGTATTTTTTCATACCTTTCCAATCAATACTTTTTTTCCTTCAAATGCAAATCCATAATGCCGGATTCTCTCTTTTTCCATGCCAAGTGAAAGCAGCTCTGCATCGTAATTTTTTTCGTCAATCTGTTTTAATGCTGCCGCCACAGTTTCAGACAGTCCTTTTTCCTCATCCTCATCATATACCTTAAATTCCATTACGATAGCATCTTTTTCCCGGCTCTTCGGTATCAGCATCACATCATATCTGCCATACCCGCTTTCCCGGTTGGATTTCAGCTGGTATTCGTCTCTCAGCGATACGAGAAGTCCTAATACAAATCCATGATAGAACCGCTCCGGCTGCGTCCGCTTTGAAGCACGTCTGCCCGTGTCAAAATTACTGAATGTTTCCAGTGCCACATCATTCATATAATTAGTCATGGCTTTTACATTTCCTGCGAGCAGTGCATTGACAAACTCATTATATTCCTGACGCACAACTTCAAACCATCCGCGGAACAGATTAAAAAACATACTGCTTGTTTCTTTATTTGTAATCTTCAGATGATACCACGGTTCCATAAATTCTCCCCTGTATTCCACATCGACCGCTTTTAAATAGCCGCTTGTCAGAAGCAGACTCCAGATTGCCCCTTCATTCCGATCCAGCTGGTGAAATACAATCTGTTCATCAAAATTCTCCACAATTTCTTTTCCATGGATCAGTTCTTCCATTTTTTCTTTGATTTCAGGAGATGCCGTCTGAATCAGCCTGCTTACCATTTCAAATGAAGCAGACGCATTTAAAAGCGAACTTTGTTCGCAAGCGTCTGCGTAGGTACTAAGGAATCCTCCCAACTTCGTTGGGTCCTTCCTTAGTACAAGTTTAGAACTTGTCGAAACCCAGTAAGTCCTATATTCTTTCTTATCCAGAAAATTTGTAATTGACCACGGATTATAGATATCTTTTACCGGTCCAAACACAAACCCGTCATACCATTCTTTTACCCGCTGTTTTTCTTCTGACATGTCATAACTGTCCAGTGCATGAAACACTTCTTCTTCTGTAAATCCAAAACAGGCTGCATATTTTTTTGATGTTATCGTTGCGACATTCAGGTTATTCAAATCAGAAAACATGGATTCCTTTGAAATCCTTGTAATGCCCGTCATAACTGCACGTTCCAGATAAGGATTTGTTTTAAATGCAGCATTAAGCAGGCTTCTCATAAATCCGGTAAATTCTTCCCAGTAACCATTCAGATATGCTTCCTGCATCGGAGTGTCATATTCGTCCAGAAGAATAATCACTTTTTTACCATAATAACGTTCCAGATAACCTCCCAGATCTTTTAATGCTCTTTGTGCCGTAACATGATCCATCATTGGATTTACCATCTGATACTGCTTCCTATCTGCTTCTGTAAATATATCACTCTCCATAATTTCTCTGTTCTCTTTAAAAACATCCGAAAGAATACTCTTTATCATTTGTATTGCATCTGTGTACTGCGTCTGCTTTACATCCGCAAAACTTAAAAAGATTACCGGATATGTCCCCTGCAGCTTCCGGTAGCTTTCATCGTTCCAGACAGCAAGCCCTTCAAACAAATCCGCCCGTCCTGCATATTTATTGGAGAAGAAACATTTCAACATATCCATATTTAAAGTTTTTCCAAAACGACGAGGTCTGGTAATCAGAGTTACAATATCCCTTGATTCCCACCATTCCCTGATAAAATCTGTTTTATCCACATAAAAGTTATCATTTACCCGAATATCTTCAAAACCCTGATTTCCAATGCTTATTATTTTTCTCATCCCTGCACTCCTTTTTAATATCACATATTTTTCAGCTGATTTCTAAAAAAATTGTACCATATGAAGATGACAAAAACAAGACAAACCCCTGAACGTCCTACCCCAGCACATCTTTTTTCCGAATAATAATATTCCCGGCTAACACTTCGATTCCCCACAGGATTCCGCAGAATACAATACCGAATATCAGTTCTATTCCATCCTGACGGAACACAGCGGTACGAAGCAGCATAAAATTATTTCCCATCATAAACCATTTAACATAATATGCCGAAGCTGTAATTACTGCGATATATACAACATATCCAGCCACAGGAGACAGACACATCTGACACAGCACAAGAAACTGGCTCAACGCAAGAAGTGTAACATATCCGAGAATCCAGATATAACACATAATAAGAACATCATCAGAAATAAGCAGAGGTGCTTTTAAGAATGGCAGAAATTCTTCCCTGATTGCGAATCCACCCGTTCCCATACACGCAGCCACCGCAAAGATGGCAGCATATGCCACCAGATAAACACAAAAACTCTGAATAGCACACCAAAGACATTTTGACAGCCACCAGAGATTTTTGGAACGATATCTGGACAAATACATATTTCCCCGCAGCCGCCATTCTCTTCTCGGATAATAGACCGCAAATATCCCTGCCAGCAATGTAAACAGCAGATATTTCATGGGGATTTGAAATACTTTTCCACCCTCTACATATTCATATTTTTCAAAACCTTCAAATACTTTTACCGATAACTCCGATACATTCGGCAGAAAGCCCTGCATTTTCATCGGTATAAGTTCATTTACTGCAATAATTGCAACAAAAACCGCCTCCAATACATACAACGGCCACATTTTTACTGTTCCCTCCCGCAGATCATACCGCAGACAATGTATTAATTTTCCCATCACTCCACCTGCTTTTCTTTCATAAGGAAATCTCTTTTTCCTTTCATCAGACCAATCACCGCTATCAGTACCGCTGCCGCCGCCGGCAGAAAAAACTGATACCTTACATCAATTCCATCATATATATTTCCATAGAATACATTTCTTTTGTCAGCGGCAAACAGCATTGCAACATCTGTCTGCAGACAAAGTGCCGCCACAATGATAACTCCTGCCAATCCGCTTCCTGTATACCATTGAATCAGCTGTGCCAGCAATGCCGCTATAAAGATGGTAAAAAAACATTCTGCCGCATACGTCAGAAAAATCATCCCATAATCTATACTGTCCACTGTTTTATTTGCCAGGAAATACATATAACTGTCTTTCTGATTCCACACAAACAGCTTATCCGACAATATTCTCCCTACCGCCAGTGTTTCCACAAATACACAGATTGTAAAAAACAAAGCGGCAATTCCCGTTTTTATTACTATGTAATTCCATATCCGCGGAAAGCTTTTCTGCCGCACCACCCGATCTGCCCGGTAATTATCTTTTCCTGCTGCAAATATAATAAGCATTGTAATAATTCCAACAGTGCCTGTCATACGTCTTGAAGCAAGTGCAAATGCATCCATAATACAGGGAGTACATAAACCGGCACCCGTTCCCAATACAGAAAGTGCATATATACAGGCAAAACAGGCACACACACCACCCAGTACCAGCCTTCTTTCCGTACATAATTCCTTAATCGCCCGTTTTATCATCCTTTATTATCCTTCCTTCCGATATCTGAATGATTTCATCCGAAAGTTCCTGCAGTTCCTCTGCATCGTGACACGCAGTAATAATAACTGCTCCTCTTTCTTTCGCCTCATTCAGCATTTGTTTTACATTTTTCACACCGGCTTCATCAATCGCATTAATTGGCTCATCCAGTATAATAATATCCGGATTTTCCATAAATGCAGATGCGATTCCCAGTTTCTGCTTCATACCCAGTGAATATTTACGGTATTTTCTTTTATCATCCGGATTAAGTCCCACATCAAGCATAGCTTTGCGGATTTCTTCTTTTCCTATTTTGTGCTGGATGGATGCCAGCAGTTCCAGATTCTTATATCCTGTATAATTCGCTATAAATGCCGGATTTTCTATCAGGACTCCTATGCTTCTCGGAAATGAAATCTCTTTTCCCAGTGTTTCCCCGTCTATCACTACTTTTCCCTCTGTTGGCGATATCAGCCCACTGACTGCACGCATCAGCATAGTCTTTCCTGAACCGTTTTTTCCCTTCAGTCCATAACATTTTCCTGATTCAAACACCAGATTCACATGGTCAAGAATCGTAACTCCTCTGATAATTTTTGTATAATCCATTACTTCTATTTTCATAGCCTAATTCTTCCCTTCATAATAAATATAATTTTTACCCGGATAATATGAGTATACCACTTTTAGCGGACTTTTTTCCAGTTCTTCTTTTGTCATATAATCGCTCCATATTGTGTATACAAGTTTTATCTCTTCTGAATCCCCCGCCTGAAATGTCCTGCTGTAATCCGGATTAAGACTGGAAAATATATACGCATCCACACCATTGGAATTTAATCCGGCTTCCAGTATCCATTGTGCCACGCCTGTTTTTCCCATATAAACAGTGTCCTGTGTGTTATTTGTCATTTTCACATTTGCCACAATGTAGGTCGAATCACTGATATGACTGTCATCCAGACCGTCCACCTCCAGTTCGATATCTGGATATGCTGTCTGCATTTCTTCCTTATTATATATCTCCACATCCCCCACAGTTCCCTCCAGTCCCTTGTAAATGAATTTTTCACCAGCAGTAACCGGCTTATCCTCCGGACCCGGAAGTGCTTTATTCAGGCTGACAATCCGCACCGCTCCCAGTGCCAGCACGACTGCTGCCAGTCCACACAACAAACCCTTATAATGCTTCATGTTTTCTTCCTCCTCCCAATACATAACCGCCAACACTTACCACAAACAGCACCACTATCTCAATCACAACAACTCCGAAATTTTCCAAATCCGGCTGCACCGGCTGCATAATAGTATATGGACCGGCTGCATTCCATTTTGTATACCCAAGTATGGTCTGCAATAATATAAACAGGATAAACGGGAAAAAATATAACACATACCTGTTGTACAGCAGTCTTGAAACCATCAGTGCCATACATGCAAATAATCCCGCAATAAAAAAGTCTATCAGCAGATAAATTCCTATATATACCATCGGGTGTGAATAGAATATATCACTGAACATTGCCTGTGCCACTATTGCAAACTGCCTTGTTCCCGGCTGTGGAATTAATGCCGGAATCAATAATGCTGTCAGGTACAGATTTAAAACAAGGGGTATTACACAAATGCTTCCCGCACTCAGAAACACGGCAAGATACTTGCCAGCCAGATATCCGTTCCGGTTCATTCTTGTATACAGATTTTTGATATATCCCCCTCGTAAATCCGTATAATAAGAGATGCCATATGCTATCGTTCCCAGAAGAATCGACGCATAATAATACAAATATCCATAAAATCCCGCAAAATTAAGCATCAGACATGTATTATACAGGGATGGCGGGTAGGTTATATTATCGGCTTCACCCGCATATCCCCCGATCAGCGGCACTGCCTCCGCAATCACCTGGGCAATCGCTATCAGACAGGCTATAACAAGTGCAAAAACATATGTCCTGCTGTGAAATGCCCTGTATAATTCTAATTTAATTCCCTCTTTCATTTGTTATTTTCCTCCTATACTTCCTCTATCTGCGGCAGTTTCAACAATTTTACCTTGTCCGTTGCCAACTGACATTTTTTCTTTGCATCATACATCGTATCAAACACCAGTTCCATATAAATATCTTCACTTAATTCTTCCTGTGGTATAATATATAAACATCTTACCGGCACAGTTTCCCCCGGTTCCATATCTATAAAATATGCTTGTTTTCCTTGATTCTGCTGTTTTGTACAATCCACCCAAAACTCTGTATATGGCATTACTATTTCTACTTTCGTTTCTGGTAATCCATAATTTTTTCCTCTTTCATCAATCACACATTTCCTTAAATTCATAAAATTAAACAGGCAGGGACTTTCTGTTTCATCCGCATAATTTGTTAATTCAGCCTCTACACACAGATACATGAGCGGCGAACCATTATATGTATATGATACCTCCTGTTCACAAACCCGAACCGCCTCTTCTATTTTACTCTGCCACTCCATAAATGGCTCTCCAAATGTTTCCAGATGATCAGATACCTGCACCTTTTTTATAAAAATTCCATACTCCGCATCTGTATAACTATCATAAAACTTTTCTTCTTTATTTTCTTTGTAAAGGCAATCCTCTTTTACAAAAGAACTTAATTCATCCTTATTCAAATTTTCCTCTTCCCCCGATATGACAGACGTTGTTTCCGGTACTGCATGACTCTCCGTTGTGACAGTTTCCTCTACCGAATTATAATGAACATTTTCTGCTTTTGCACAGCCTGTACACAATAAGACTGCAGACAACATGATCAGTTTTCTTTTCAATTTAATCCCCTCTTTTCCTATTTAATATACTTCCTCTATCTGCGGCAGTTTCAAAAACTTTATATCCGGACTGTTTGATGACACTTCACATTTTAGTTTTGTATCGTATTTTTTTTCATAATACAATTCCATGTAAAGATCTTCTTCCAGCACTTCCGACGATATAATATACAGGCATCTTACCGGTACAGTTTCCCCCGGTTCTATATCTATAAAATATCCGTTTTTTATCCCCTCCTGCTGTTTTGCAGAATCTACCCAGAATTCTGTAAATAGCGATGCCTCTTTTATTCTGGTCTCAGACAATCCATATTGTTTTCCCCTTTCATCCGCCACACACAAATATAGTCCCATAAAATTTCGCAGGCTTGGACTGGTCATTTCTGCCGCATAACTTGTAACTTCTGCTTCTACACAAAGATACTTACACGTCTGCCCATTGCTCAAATTATTTTTTTCACAAAATTCTACTGCTTCATCTATTTCTGCTTTATTCTTTTCTTCTGCAAATGAGCCTCCAAATGCTTCCAGATTATCAGACACCTGTGCACTTTTTATTACAATTCCATATTCGTTGTTCTTCGCTATATCGTAAAACTTCAATTCTTCTGACGTATCATAGAATTTATCCTTATCCACAAAGTATCTTAATTCATACAGATCCATTGTTTCTCCTTCTGCAGCCTCTGTTGTTGTCGGCACTGCATGACTCTCCGTTGTGACAGTTTCCTCTACCGAATTATAACGAACATTTTCTGCTTTTGCACAGCCTGTACACAATAAGACTGCGGACAACATGACTAACTTTCTTTTCAATTTAATCCCCTCTTTTCGTATTATATTTTACATTTTCTTTATGTCGTTTTTTGTAAATAAATGTTTTTACAAAATCTTTGCTGTTTTACCTACACTTTTTTTTGCACATTATACCCCTATTTCTTCAGCCAGTATAAATACACATCTTCCAGGTCCGGTGTTCCCAAAGCCCGTGTAAATCCCTCCGGACACTCGTCCTGTACAATGCGGTAATGGATTCCTTCCACTCCCTGCGAAACATTTCCCTTCGGATATT
>ENA-OPSJ01000765-OPSJ01000765.1-human-gut-metagenome-genome-assembly--contig:-NODE-765-length-27646-cov-4.088326_pt1 | contig 27646 bp, 31 predicted proteins | sample MGYA00241801_ERZ501893 | MGnify/ENA primary metagenome ERZ501893 (study PRJEB25962, sample SAMEA2042219) | human gut metagenome | biome: human gut; feature: human-associated habitat; material: faeces...
CGTCATACCGCTGTGCCAAATTGTTCAGCCTACTTATCTCTTCAATGTGAATGTTTGGTTTATGCCATATCTCACGGATCTCAGGGCAATCGTTATACGAAACCAAAAATCTGCCTTTGATGTCAAGCAGAGCGTCACGCAGTCTGATATGGTCTTTTGCAGTAAAACCTACGTCCTTGTAGTAATTTTCAGTCGCAAAATACGGCGGATCACAGTAAAAAAAGCTGACGGGTCTGTCATACTGCCTGATAAGCCTTTCAAAATCCTTGTTCTCAACAACTACTTTCTGTAATCTTCTTGCGGCAAGGTCGATCATAGGGAAGTCCGACCACATCGAATGCGGCTGACTTCCAAAGCTGTCAAGACCGCTTGCATAGCTGTAACGTATAAGCTGATAAAACTTTGCCGCTCTGTCAACATCATAAAGTCGAGGCAGAATGCCACGCTTATGAAGTAGAGCTAAATACTCAAAATCCTCTCTTGAATCAAGCACATATCTCAGCTTGTATTTCAGCTTTGCAGGTTTATCACGAACGCAGCGGTAAAGATTCGCAAGGTTTGAATTGAAGTCATTGTACACCTCGAAATCCATACCGGGCGGCTTGTGAAACAGCACCCAGCCTGCACCGCCAAACACCTCGATATATCTTTCATAGTAAGGCGGAAATCTTGCAAGAACCTCGTCACGAAGATTTTTCTTTCCCCCTACCCATGACATAAAACTGTTCATGTTTTTCCTTTCTGCCGTTAGAACCAACAGCAGAAAAGTCGCTTTGCAAGCACCAGATTTTTGATCTGCTGTTGGCAAAACGACCTTAATAAATATTAGATTTTACGCTGTTTTCAGCCCTTGATTATCGGGTCAACATAGCTGAATATGATGCGTTTCTGTTCAAGATAGCCGTTGGCTTTATTGACCTCGTTGCACAATTCCTTGTACTGCCTTTCCGAAAGTACGGGCTTTGTGGCTCTCAGCATTGCAGGAATACTGCCGAGACAAAACTTGAAGTCCACTTTAGCTTTAATTCTGTTTGTGTGCATCACTTACCTCCTTGTCCAGACGTGCGATCTCTTTTTCAGCTGCCTTAAAAGCCGCAGCAAGGCTGCCGACCGTCAGTCCGATAATCCCTCCGATTATCATTCCTATGAATAAATACGTCATTACATCATCTCCATTTCTAAATCTTCGGTTTCTTCCATAGAGCAGTAATCTTCATTGCTCATAAATTCCGTAAACGTTCTTGTTTCACCGATAAAATTCGGTTCGGTATCATCGGTCAAAGGAATGAAACCATTTTTACCGAGATCGATCGGCTCTTTGGTTATGACAGAGCCTCCGTGATTTACTGTAACAATTTTTTCAATGGAACAAAATCGCTCACCATCGTCTGACTGCCGCAAATCGTAACAATACGTTCCTTTCGGAATATCTGCGTCTGTTATCCTGTCGTCAGTAAAAAGTGCAGGCCGTCCGAATAGTTCTATAAACTCATATTCATCATCACTCTCAATATTGACGTATCCTGTTTCCGAGGCATTGAGATACAATCCGTAATCAACCGCAAGATCAACGTCCATAACCCTCGCCGCAAATTCCAGCCGATCCTTTTCGCTTTCGGGATAATATTCTTCAATGCGATCTCCGTCATAATACGCATTTCTGCCGCAGTTCATGCCAATGTCCTCGTCAGCCCATTCATGAATAATTTCGATTTCGGGGAACATCTCCGAGAGGCGTTGAATTACAGGATGTGGAGCTGCCCAGGCGGTCAAAAAGCGCAGTTCTTCGGCAATTGAGTAATCACGGTCTTTCTCATAGCCATAGGCTGACCACTTCGTACCCCAATTTGCAATGCACCAATCATACCACTTATCATCAACATTTTCAGGTATAGGGATGATCTTGTTAAAGTCTATCGTTCCAAGTCCTAACTCATCGTTTTGGATCTGCTCCATAAGTTTCCGGATCAGCTTTCTGTCTCCGGTTAATTTGATTACGTTTGTCACATGATTTGGCATTCGATTTCTCCTTTCCGCAATTGTTTTTCAGTTGCCATCACCGCTGTTCCAAACGAGCCTATGGCAGCTCCTAAAATATCGCCTGTCAGCATTCCTGTAACTAAATACATCATTACATCATCTCCATTCCTAAATCTTCGATTTCTTCATATTCTTCCTCATCAACCGAAGTAATTTCCACATATTCGTCAATAATGCTTAACGCCTCGTCATAGCTGCCCGAGGAAGTGATACGGTCGCACATTTCCTTTGCCTCGTCTGCCATACCATTCTTTTTCAGCGTTTTTGAGGCTATCCCCATAAGATTGAAGATATTTCCGTTCTGACCTATCAGCCGACATTCAGGCTTCTTTTGTTTTTGTTCTTTTTCCGAAACAAAACCGCCAAGTCTGTTCGGAATATACTCGGAAAGCCATGTACCGCCGAACTGCTCGTGAGTCTGCAATCTCCACATTGCAAGCTTACCGATATCAAGCTGAACGTCATCAAACGGAAACAGCAGACAGGTGAGTTCGCCGTTTTTAAAAGTATATGCCTTTTCAAATCGATTTTCATTCTGCAATATTCCGCTTTCCGTCAGCATATCGTTTATGCCGTGAATCCATTCTTTAAGGTCACCGCCGCAGCCTTGTAGAATAAGTCCCTCGCTGTCATTCATTTTTCTCAGATCGTGTAAAGAAACGCTTATTATCTCCATTACTGCAAAACCTCCTTCCCATAATATTTTTTCAGCAAATTTATGACGAACTGCTGTCCCTTGCCCGTAACGAACGTCTGCTGATAGGTCTTTGTCATAGTCGGAGTTTCAAAAACCGACTCCTTAACAGCAAAATATCCGCAGTCGATAAAAGTCTGATAGGGGAGATTGTTTGCCATAAGCACGCCTTTTCCTTTCAGCCAACTATAGAGCCTGTTTCTGCCGACAGGGATATTTTCGGCTCTCGCAAGCTTCGCCATAGCGTTCATGTCAATGAGATTGGTTGTATCAGAAACCTGTTCCGCAAACTCCACCAACGGTTCGTCGTGGCGGATACGCTCGTTGAGCTGATTTATCGCCATCATCTGCAGACGGAAAAGATTCTGATACGGCTCGTCGAGGAATGGGAGATAGTTATCGATAAACATATCTTCGTTAGCTACGTAGCCGCCTGTTTGATTGATTTGAGGCAGGATCTTATCAAATATCCACGACTCAAATTCCGCAGCTCTTGGCAGTTTGCTGTGTGCGACAAGTCTGTAAACATCGCCCTCAGGAATAAAAATCATCTTAATGGTCTTGCTTGGGGACTGCGGATGAGGTAGGTCGTGTTTCACGCCCCACCTGCAATGCCGCCTTATTGCGTCCTTTGTGTTGCTGTAGCCCAATGCAGAAGCCACATCCTTGCCGCAGAACATGATTCTGCCGTTATCTTCCTTTAAAATTCTGAGCGAACCAAATTCCTCATTTTCAAATATCTTTATCATATTATTCATTTGCATTCTCCTTGTCAATTTCTAAAATAAACCTTGCAAGAGCCTCGATAACATTCGTAGTCACGGCATTTCCTGCCTGCTTGTAAAGCTGTGCGTCTGACATTCCGGTTGCCGCCACCTTGTTGAACTGCTCGTCTGTAAACCCCTGCAAACGCCAGCATTCCAAAGGCATGAGCCTGCGGATATATCCGCAGTAGATCACCCCGTGTTTATCGGTGACAGTTATCATAAACATCGGCTCGTTTGGAAGTTTAAATCTTCGCCCTTGCTGACGAACTTTCTCCTTTTCGGGAGTAAGCACCGCAATCGGATCGCTAATCACGATCACCCCCGACTTTTCTCCTTTATGGTGACCTATACCGCTGTCCTGCCTTGACGTTATGCACCTCGCAAGCTCTGTAACTTTCGGTTCGGGATTCATATCGATACACATAGCGTAATATCCCTGATTACAGCTTGTTGTCAGCGTGTGTGCTACATCGTGACCTACACGTCCTCGTCTTGAATTAATGTTAGGGTAGGCAAGATCAATACTGTCGCCGGGCAATGCTAACTGATAGCCCGACTTGGTTTTGACCTTGATCGGAAGTCCTATGATCTCGTAAAGTCCTGTCTTTCCTCCGAAGCCTCCTGCCGTTCCCGTAAGCGTTATGCTCAGTCCGTCGGCTGAGTACACTCTGCAGCCCTCTCGTCCGGGTATGCGTTGTACAAGAGTTTTTGGATTTGCGTCCGTGAAAGACAATACTTTTCCGGCGCATTTTTCTCTAAGAAATCCGATAATGAACACTCTTTTTCGGGATTGGGCGACTCTAAAATTTGCGCTGTTAAGCACCTGCCATGCGACATCGTACCCCAATTCGTCCAGCGAACCAAGGATGGTCGCAAACGTCCTGCCTGAGTCATGCGATAACAATCCGGGTACGTTCTCAAGCAGCAGATATTTAGGTTTTTTAACGGCAGCGATTCTGGCAATTTCAAAGAACAGAGTTCCTCTTGCGTCGTCAAATCCGCCCCTTTTTCCAGCGATTGAAAAGCTTTGGCAAGGGAAGCCTCCGCATATAAGGTCGAAATCGGGTAACTCGTTTGGGTTGATTTTTCTTGCGTCATCGTAATACACCTCGCCTTCCGTATCGTACATTGTTTCGTATGCTTTTTTAGCATATCGGTCAATCTCGCAGTACCCGACGCACTCAAAGCCTCCTGCTTTTTCAAGTCCTGAGCGGAATCCGCCGATCCCTGCAAAGATATCGAAGTATTTTATCATTTATCACCGATCCTTTCTTGTTTGTGTAATAAAAAAACGGCTAAGTCTTTTCAAAACTTAACCGTTACATCGACATTTCCAGTTCTTCAGATTCTTCAATTTCCTCTTTTTCTGTAATTTCGTCATTCAGAGCATTTTCTTCTGCTTGCTCGTCTGTCTGAGCTTGTTCCTGAGCGATTTTATGGAACTGATCCACATCGGGGATAACCCCAAGCGTTCTTCCGTTGTCAAATTTACAGTGCAGAGTTCCTGCATCGTCCACAAATTGAACTATGCCTTTAGTACCTGGTGGAATCGGACGGGGATCGTTATCCATACTGTCAAGGCATATCCGAGTTCCTTCGGGATACCTCTGCCTGAGCATTTCTACCTTCTTTTCGTTGTAAATCATATAACACCTCACATCGTCATTCCCATATCGGGTCTTTGGTCATGTCCTCGGTCTGACTGCTGTTCATTTTTTACTTGATCACCTCCAGTCGTTTTAGATTCCCTTTTTATAGTATATTTGTTATCAAGCCTCCTTTGAAACAAAAAAGACCGCTTTGTCGTTTATCACATTTCGTGATATTTGACAAAACAGCCTTCTAAACTTTGTGAATGTTTTTTTATAAAAAAACGGCAAGCCGGGAGCGAAATCTGCTCAAAGCTTGCCGTTTTATTTGACAATATTCATTTGTCGAGGGTTCGAATCCTTCCGGTCGGTGAAAATCATGAAAAAGCACCCATGGTTTTTAACTTGAATTTTTCAGCTGAAAAGCATGAAAAAAGCCCGTAAAATCGGGGCTGCAATAAGGAACGTAAAAAACCGATTGAGAAAGAAGAAGTTATCAGCAATAGGTTTAGTTATGTTAATTAATAGTTAAAACAATCGACTGTCTAAGAAACGGTCGGTTGTTTTGCTGTTTATATTAAATTGAAGAATAAGATTGCTCTGCAAACATATGAGTTTACAGAGCAAATCAAATTAAGCAATGTTGATAGTATTCAGCAATTCACCGGAATTATTATCGAACACAAAAATGTAGTCACCGCAGGATTCAAAAGTGTACGAACCGCCTTCTTTGATCTCATCAACTGACTGCTTTTTAATAAGACTCCAATCCTCAAGCGAATATGTCAGATATTTACCTTTATAATAGGTTATTGCTTTTTGGGAGTTGGCATAAATGATTCTTTCGTGATTTTTAGTTTTCTTTTCTTCAAAATGTGATGTTTCATAATTCCATAAAATAATTCTGTCACCGTCAATTTGTTCAGATACATTATCTGTAAATCCTTTTGCGTAATGTGAATACTGTGCTATGATAATTAAATATTTATCAGATTGTTTAATCGGCTGATATGAATAATCAATATTAAAAGTTGTCCCGGATTCTACGACTTTACCATTATCTATATTTATTATATAATAGTTGTTTAATTTCCCTGATTTTAGCGGAAACAATATCAATTTATTATCATATAAAGATGCTGTCATATCAGTTTTAGATAAAAAAATCTGTTTTGCATTCTTCTTATTATATACATTGCAAAAAACTGTTTTTTCATTTTTATCAGTTATTTTCAAGTAACAATGATTGCGGTTATTGATAATTTGTATATTGGCAGAAAAAAAATTTTTTTCAACAGTTATATTATAGTCATATGGGCATTTATCTAAATCAATTATTTTCATATCATCAACACTACTATATGCTTTTATGTCATAACGCATATTAATATCGGAATAATTAAGAACATATAATATGTCATCGACGAAATACATATCGTAAATACTATGTGATATGTTATGTATTTTAATAACATTACCAAAATAGTCGAGCTGAAATATTTTTTTAGAATCAACTGAGGGAGAAAAGAATATAAATTCCTCGTCGGCTGTTACAGTAGAAGTTTTTGCAATAGAGATATTACATATTTTATCTATATTTCCTTTTGAATTTTTACAATAGATTCCATCAGAGTCAAGATAAACAATTAAATCATTAACATGACAAGCATGAGAATAATTATCTTTAACATGGATACTAATATCGCCCTGATTTGTGAATAAATGTCTTAAAATAAGTAAGCCGATAATTATAAATATTAGCGGAAACGCAATCATATTTTTTCTATATTTTTTTCTCATAATAATCCTCAAATTTCTGATTTCACAAAAGCACCTATTAATGAAATAAAACAGGCTGATTGGCAAAATGTTAATGTAAATCAGCCTGCTAAATTATCATATTGAAACGCTGAAATAAAACCTTATTTTTTCTGTATTAAATAACCCACATCAAAAATACAACCCTCTTTATTCGCGATTTCATCAATAGAATTAAAGTAGGTCGTATTTCCATCATTGTGTTGTGCTTCAGTATAGTTGCTGTATCTATTAAATGTCGCTATCATACCTGAGTTATCATCTTTTATTCCAGCAACAGAATGCTGTTTTTGATATGTGACAACTTTTGCGAATGCTCCTAACTCAATTGAACTTTCGTACTTATATGAAAAATAAGCAACATTACCATTTGTAAACTCGCTATCCATTTCTTGAGCTAAAGCATTGCCAAAATCAAATGCATATTCTAAATCACCAATTTTAGGGTTCTTGTAAGTTTTATATGTTAGGTTGAGAGAGTCTAGCCAATCCGATACTTTATCCGGGTTACTACCATAAAAACCATCTTTTAAATAATCGGTTTTATTGGAAAATAATCCACCAGTAACTACATCTAAAACTAAAGCATTATATTCAAACTCTGCTGCGGTTTTGAAAAAGTTAACATTTTCACCAGCTAATGTTGCTGCATTAAAGGCTGCCATTAATTCGCATATTACTCCATGCATAGGCACATCTGCAAACATTAATCCACCATCATCTGAAAAATTTCCGTTGGATTGATTAATAACTAGCATCTTTTCGTTATAAAAATATATATTTTTATCATCGCCATATTTTTTAAGACCAATTTTGGTATTATTCGTGTAATTTTTCATGGCTCTATTGATTTTATCATTAGAAGTATAAGTCCAGCCAACATACTGCATATAAGCATCGCCAAACCTCGTCCAATCAGCAATAGCACAAGTCATAAATCTTGCATTATTTATTCTGTCTGTTGATACTGAAATTTGATTGTTTTTATAGCTTAAGTATAAAGGTTTACCTATAGTATCGTTGTTTTCATAATACAAAACTTTTGAGCGTATTACCAGACCATTCTCACCAAGCAATCCTTTAGCACCGTTATTATAAGGTAGTACTTCCCATAATTGTCCCTGCAAGTTTAAGTCATTGCCCATAAATACAGAATAACTTCCGTCATCATTCAAGTGCAGAGTTAATACCAATTCTTCATTATTCAATGCATGAATTTTATAACCTTCATCGCACCATTCAAACTTGAATTTTTGATTATTGTTTCCTGTATAATTATACATTATCAAAGACGCCCCTGGATTAGTGGAGTTGTCTTTTACATTCATATAGTATTCCGGATAAATACCTACCATTTTAGTAAGATAATATGTCTCTCCATCAAGGAAATCGTATTTATCACCTAAAATGTCAGGTTTATCCATGGGATACGGATCTTCAATATCCGAATAACCGTCACCATCTGAATCGTCATTACTTTCAGGATTAGAATTCATAATAAAATAATAACCAGCAGTTACTTCCTGCTCTTTGTGATCCATTATAATAGTCTTATAAATCGGTACAGGTTCAATTTCAACACCATCTTTTAATCCGTCTTTGTCAGTGTCAGGCAAATCATATCTAGTGTTAACTATCTGTCCGTTCTGCACTCGTATACCAGCTAATTCAAAAACATCATACAAACCATCACCGTCTGTATCTTTTGTATCAAAGAAAGTATCCAATGCAATTTGGGAATAAATATCGGCTAAATCATTAGTTGTAATGGCTTTGTAGAATTCACCATGAGTCATCTTTGCCATATGTTCAAGTGTTTTATCATCAGAACCTAAGCCAAACCCAATAGTGTAGATCGAAATATCTAAACTATCCGCTTCTTTTAAATATGAATCAGAAATATTACATCCACCATCAGACATAAATACAATCATTTTTTTTGGAGCACCTGTCTGTGTTTTTAGTAGTTGAATTGATTGATTTATCGACGCATCAAAATTATTACCTCCGGTAGAGTAGATATTATTCAACGAGTTTAACAATATGTTTTTCTGACCCACAGAAGTAAAATTACAAAGTATCTGAGGCCTGCTGTCTTCAGCCAAAATAGCTACATTATCTTTATTCCTTAGAACATTAATAAACGATTCAGCTGCCTTTTTTCTGCCTGCTTCATATGGATCGTTGTATTGCATACTACCCGAACAATCAATGACCAAAACTGTGCTTAATCCACTTGGAGCATAATCATAATAACTCGGATATAATTCAGTAGACCATGCTTTGTACCATTCTTCCCTATTAACTATCATATACTTACTGAAGTGTGTAGTCTCCACACTTACAGTAGAGTTCTCCTCATCAAGCATAGTGTCCAACTCAACAAAATTGTCATTTTCTTCATCATACCATAAAAATAGCAGATTGTCAAATTCGGTATCGCCAAGTTTAGACTTGTCGATCACATAAGTAAGCGTAGCCTTATCAAACTGCGAAGTCGTTTTGATTTCAAAAGGCTCGCCCACAAGACCTACAACCTCTGAGCAGAGTATATCCTTGTTCATAATGCTCTCAACGGTTGTGGTTTTCTGGAGATTACCCGTGCCCTCCATAGATACACGAACCTCTGTAACGGCACAATCCTCGTTTTCAACCTTGTGAATAAACGTCTGTAAACGCTTTTCATCACCGTCAAGAATACCATTTTCGTTTGTATCGGGATTTGTAGGATCAGTTTCAAGATAGATTTCATCGCCGTCTTCTAAACCATCGTCATCGGTGTCTTTCTTTAGCGGATCAGTATTATAAGTATTGATTTCTTCTCCGTCATTAAGTCCGTCGCCGTCCGTATCATCATTATAAGGCTCTGTACCAAGTTCATACTCCTGAAGATTTGTTAATCCGTCTTCATCAAAATCCTCATCACCGTCTGTAATTCCGTTTTCATCTGTATCAATCAAAGTCGGGTCAGTTCCGGTAACAAACACCTCATAATAGTCATCAAGAAGATCACCATCGGTATCTACCAACGTGCTATCACTTCCAAGATACTGCTCAACGCAGTCAGGAAGCTTATCTCCATCGGTATCTTTGAGAAGCTCCCAATTATTCATATCTTCAAAGAAATCAGGTAAGCCATTGTCGTTTTCATCCTTCATATACTGCCATTCATCGACAGGTATATCCAAAGACTCTGAAACAGTGCCAACCAATTCGCCAGCATTGCCACTATAGTTAGCGTTTACGCTTGGACAGTTGAAAGTTATTGTATCCGCAATAATGACAACATTATTGAGATTCAGATTCTGAGCCATTATCTCAACGTTGCCGAAAGGAGCATATACCAGACCATTAAGATTAACGTTCTGGCTGTCAATCACAATATCTCCATACTTTGAAAAGATGACAGAATTGTTTGTGTTTTTTACCTCGCCGTTAAGGGTAACATCTTCAAAGGCTTTAAGCGCCGTGTTGATATTTATGTTGCCTGTAAGAGTAGCATTACCCTCAACCTCCAGCGGATCATTGATGTTTATGTTTATTTCTTCAAGAGTGTAATCCTGTGAATATTCATCAATATTATTGCCTGAAAAATAGGCTGAATCGATCTTATCAAAGATATATATCATTTCTTTGCCTGCATTCTCAGTTTTCGTACCATTAACGTTCAAATTCCCATTTGAAACTATTGTGCCGTTTGTCGCTATATTCCATTCACACAGAAATTGTTAGCATTAATGGTGATAGACCCCTCTGTATCAGAAGCGGCAAACATTGTGTAGGGATACTTTTCTGCTGCCTCCTCTGCTACTGCCGGCAAACTCGGTAAAAGAGTTGCCGCCATAGCTGCACTCATTACGCCGGAAAGTATTCGTTTAAAGTTTCTTTTAAGGTTCATAGCTTCTCCTCTGTTTCCGCAATACGCCGAATAAACTCCATATATTCGGAATACTGCATATTATCAATCCGTATTGTGATTGTTCAGTATTGGTTCTACGTCAGAAAAACCAATAATTCACATATCTTAGTTCATTGGAATCACCAAACCTCTCTGCCTAAAGCATAAACTGTAAATTAATACAAAACCTCCGCACTGTAAACAGTGACCGTTTCGTAAGATGTGCCCTTGTAGACCTTTGCAACTGTTTTAACACGGTAGGTTCCGCTGCCAATCGGCGAGAATGAGTTAGGATAACTGCAATACCAGCTGTTAAAAGTTTTGCTCCAGTCGGTTATTTTGCGCCATGACATTCCGTCTTTTACCTGCAAGGTCTGAGTTACAACGATTTTAGTTGTTGTTCCCGATATTCCGTAAACTGTGCTTTTACAAGATGCTACACCGCCGGAAATAGTCAAATTACAATTGACACTATCCGTATACAAATAACAGGGAGAAACAACACTACCATTATCAGGCGGAACAGCAGCCGACACTGTAGCTCCTCCAACTGAGCAGAAAACAAGGCAAGCCATAAAAATGGGTACAATTTTTTTCATAATATCTCCTCCTACAAAAAATGAGTGCAAGAGAAATTTTTCCTCTTACACTCTTAATGACAACAAAATATTCGGCTTTGTGAGCTGTTTTTCAAAATTTATTTCAATTTTGTAGACTTGCACAATTCGAGCACATCGTCTTTGTTCATATTGCTTTTTATTTGTAAGATATACCTACCATTATCCCACATAATACAGAAATCATGGTTGGTACTTTGAATAAGATATTCCTGTCCTGATTCATCAGTGTAGTATTCAAGTTCAGAATGTTCGTTATCAAAATAACCTGAGTAACTATCATGAACGAATTGCTCGAAAAAGATATATTTATCACCATTAAAATAAGCGGCGAATATTGTTCCGCTGTCCCGGTTATAATCAGATAATTCAAAACCGTCGGGCAGATTTGAGATCGCATATTCTTCTTCAATAGTCGCCTGATAATCTTTTTCAGTATCGCTGTTTACCGAAACGGCAGTGTGATCTTCGAAAATACTCATAAAGAAATCATGAACCGCCTCACGCACCGCTTCAACGCTCAGCGAGGATGCCGATAAAATTATTACAACAGCCGCTATACACGCCGCTCGTCTTCCTCCGGTACATATCAAATTAAAATACGGTTTATTCCTTCTTCGTATAAGTTTGTCCATCTTACGTTCGAACTTTTCTGAGAACTCGGCATTAACATCAAAATTTACAGAGTCAATAAATTCATCAAGCTTAGGTTCAAAAGCCTCGCCTATAGCTCTTGATAATATTGAATAGTTATCCATTATAAATGCCCTCCTTTTCAAGCAGCTTTGCAAGACTATCCTTTGCGTGCTGAAAACGCTGTCGTGACGCCGCATTGGAAATATGCAGTGCTAACGAAATCTCACTGTACCTCATGCCAAGAGTGATTCTCAGGTAAAGAATTTCCTGATCGGTATATGAAAGCCGCTTGATACAATCAACTATATTATCGTAATTTCTGTCACAAAGCGTCTCGTCTGTTAATTCGGGAATATCTTCGCTTAAATTCATAGCTTTAATGTGTTCCTTTTCTTTTTTCAGTAAATTCAAAGACACGTTTCTAACAGTAATGACAATATAATAGTCCAATTTGTGAGATTCTAAATTTTTAATTTTTTGAAAACTTTTTGCGAGACTAAAAAAAGTCTCCGAACAAGCTTCTTCGGCTAACGTTTTATTTTTCAAAATATTAAACGCAATCGCATAAGCCTTAGACCTATTTTGATTATATAAATCCTCAAATGATTTCTTATCGTCTTCGTTATCAATTAAGGTTAAGTATATTGCAAGCATAATGCCCCCCATTTATTTTTGTTTATCATTTTCATACAGCAAAACCAAAAACTCCGCCAACGCCCGTAATTTCGCCTTAAACTCGTCAGATATTTCAACGGATTCCTATGCTGTCCTACCCTCCAAGGCATCCTTAACCGCCCGGTTACACAACCGCCACCATTTCAGCTTACTCCCGTTATGGTATTCCTTGCGAAGAATCTCTGTTGCAGAATTAACAGCCTTGTTTACAGCGTTTCTGGTGATCAGCATATAGTCCGCAATGTCGTTAACGGAGGTCTCTTCATACCCGAATGCACCATATTTTCTGCCGAGAATTTCTCTGTCCCTGGCTGATAAGTTTTCAAACAATTCCTTGAAAAGCTCAAGGCTAACTTCAATGTAAACCTTGTTATCGGGGTGCAGATCGTTAACGACAAGCCCAGGATTTTCAATGTACTCAATTCCGTTCTCTGTTTCCGCCCGTATCATCAGCGTTTCCGTTTTAAAAGAGAATGACAGACAGCTTTGAACGGTTTTCCTGTCCATGCCAAGCTCCTTGGATATATCCGAATTTGACATACCTTCATTATGCAGCTTGCGGCATCTTTGTATTTTTGAGAAATCGGAATGTGAAAGTCCTGCCGGAGAACTGAAATTTTCAATAAACTCCTGCATTGCATATCGAAGTTGGGGAGTAAGATATGTCAGTAGACTGCCCTTTCTTGCGTCATATTTTTTTGCTTTCAGCTTTTCAAAGAACGTCAAACTGCCAACCTGAACAAGGTCTTCAAAGGTATCGCTGAAACGCAAATAATTTTTGTAGTCTTTTGCGACCGCAGCAGCAACGCTCTGTATGAACCCGACATTCTGCTCGTACAGATCATATAAAGCTTGCATATTACCGTCATAATATTTCGATATCAGTTCCTCATTTGTCATTCTTAACCGCCTTTGGTCTGCCTCTCTTCGGAACGTCAAAACCGCATAATTTGTAAAGATTTTCAGACTGCATTTGCTGTTCAAATTCCTCATTGCTGAATTCGGGAGAGGTCATTGCTCTATGGTACAGTTCTTCTGCTTGTCGCAGAAGAACAGATTTTTGTTTTTCATCAATAACTTTTCTCTGATAGCTTCGCATAACCCTGTTAAGACAGCGCCGATATGACTGATATTTCGGATTATCCGCATTTTCTTCCTTAATTCTGACCGTTCTGTAAGCCATCTGATTACAGGTAAACCTCGGATTTTCAGGCGCAGCCTTGTCGCAGTATCTTGTTTTGTAGCCTTTGGTCATAAGAAAGAATCGTCCGCAATGTTCACATCTGCGTATATGATGTCCTGCCATAAGACCTTTTAGAAAATCGACCTTTAAAAAGCTCTGCAATCTATCAACATGGTAGTATTCCGCAATTACATACTCTCCGCAGCCATCGGTTATTTCTTTGGGGATCATATTCATTTCAAGAAAATCAGCGCTTGTATACGACATATATTCATTCATGATAGGATTTGCAATCATCTTGTACGCCATAGGATTTGTAAGGAAGTCGTAGTAAGCGGCGGCAAAATTTTCGGGATCAAGCTTTTTAAGATGTGACAGAAAATCGTTCACAAAGTAATACATAGTCTTATTGAAATTAAAAATATCATCGATCACAGGCTTGTAAAGACTTGCGGTCTTGTAATAAAGTTCCCAGTTTTCGGAATTCATAATTGTGCCGTCCATATCAGTAAATCCTTTGAAAAATTCGACAGCATTCTGAGTATCAAGAACCTGAAATATTTTATGTTTTTTTAAAGCCGTATCTATTTCGACCATCATGCTGTTAAGCCTGCCCCAATTCTCTTTTGAGGGCGGTATATATTCAACGGAAATATCCTTTTCAGCATTGATTTCATGGTTCATTATGTATTCCGCCGATCTATACTTATCATATATCTCTTCGAATTCGGAAGGAGAAATATTCATACACGACTCCGAAGGCTCACCCAATAAAAATTCCTGACCGTTGACCTCAATCATATTCCCTTTGACATAAAAACAAATATCGTTAAACATAATTACACCTCAAGGCTGTCGTTTTTACAGTTTCCAAATTAAGTATATCATATTTTGCCGCAATATGCAACTGAAAATGTCGTGTTGAATAAAAAAATAATGTTATGTGATTTTATTCATTTTCTGAATTTCCGCATATAATAATATCAGAGGGTAAAAAACGCACCGCAGATTTCGTTTTCTGCGGTGCGTTTTTGTTTGCAGAACCGAGGTCAGCGGCTTTGCATATTAAAAGGAGGTCGATAAAATGAAAGAATTAAAAATGTACAGCAGCGAGTATATTATGAATACTCCGATGAAACCGATCGAATATTGTGTTGACGGTTTGATCTCGCAAGGATTGTTTATTCTCGCAGGAGCACCGAAGGTCGGAAAGTCATGGTTAGCGCTTGATATGTGCTTGTCTATAGCAAAAGGAGAAAAGGTGCTTGGAAAAGAAACGTCCTGCGGTCATGTGGTATACCTTAGTTTAGAGGACAGCTTGATACGTCTGCAAAACAGGTTGTACGAACTGACAGACGATCCGTCCGATAATCTTCATTTTGCAATTATGGCGGAATCAATTTCAAATGGTCTGCCTGAACAAATTGAATACTGCAGGAAGCGGTTTGACGATTTGAAAATTGTTGTGATAGATACTTTGCAAAAGGTACGTAACGAATCGGAGTCAAGCTACAGTTCAGATTACAAAGAACTATCCGTTCTAAAAAGTCTTGCGGACAAGCTTGGTATAGCTATAGTTCTGGTTCATCACACACGAAAGTGTTCCGAAGGCGATCCGTTCAATATGATTTCAGGCAGTACAGGTTTGAGCGGTTGCGTTGACGGAAGTATGGTTCTGATTGAAAGCAAGCGTGGAAGTCGAAAAGCTAAACTGTATTGCGTAGGTCGTGATATTGAAAATCAAGAGATCAATGTTGTGTTTGAAAGCAGCAGATGGAAAGTGTCTGATGAGATTAAAAATATCGAACCCGACTATTTCCCCTTTGCTGTTCACGACTTTATGGTAACTCAGAAAAAGTTTAAAGGCTCTGCTACTGAACTTGCTGAAAAGTTATCTGCTCTGCTGGACAAAGAAATGTTTTCAAATCGTGTCAAAAAAGATTTAATTCAACACGCTTATGAATTGCTGGATTACGGAGTAACGTTTGAATCCAAACGCAGCAACGGACAGCGAATAATTATTCTGAATTACGATATGAAAAGTGACAGCAGTGACGGCAGAAATCTTATGCCGAAGGAGTGTGAAAACGCTGACCCTGCTGTCACTTGCGGTAACAGTGAAATGCTTGAAAAGCCTTTAAATACGTTGCTTGCGATTGATGAGTACGAAGTTGAGGCAGAAAAATCCGCTGTCACTGTTTGTGATTCTGCCGACCCTGTTGATGACGTTACTGACCCTGCCGCTGATGAAGCTTATGAAATCGAGTTAATGAGCCTTGATGAAGTTCTGCATATGTCAGCTAATAAAATCAGAAATCAGCTTGCGGATCGGGGGATTGATGTGCCGCCGTATTATTCGCCAAGAAAGGCAATGTAAGCCGATTTGTGCCGTTCAAATTCCAATCGGGAAAGTTATCGGCAGAGCATCGTAAAACGCCGTACAAACCAACGTGGAGCGTTTTGGGCAAATCAATAAAACATGAGAGATGGTGATAAAAATGTGGAGTTAGCATATTGCACAAATCACCGATTTTTGAGAGAACTGAAAGTCGGAAATATTTCATTGCAGGTTAAAGTCTTGGCGTCAAATGCCGCCAAGACGCTCACAGCGGACAGCAAAGCTGACCGCAAAAGCGCCGAAAATACGACGTTTCAGCACAGGTCTTGTGCATATTTTCGGCGGTCGCCTCATAGAGTCAAAATACGGCTTTTTCCAAAAACCAGGGGTCGCAAGCGCTGAAATGTGCGTAAAATCGGCATATTTTCAGCCGGAAACGATCAAAAAGATCGAACAGGAGTATCAAGAGGACAACTGTACATCAAAAACTGAATTTATTGAAAAAGCCGTGAAGTTTTACATCGGCTATCTTCGTCAGCAGGAAGAAGTGAATTACCTCTCTCCGATGATAACAGAAACGGTCAAGGCACAGATCAAAGGTACGGAACAACGGCTTGCTCGTCTGATGTTTAAGGTAGCTGTAGAGCTTGGGAAGCTGTCTCACATGACTGCGGCTATCAACGATGTGGATGATGAAACATTGCAAAGTCTGCACGCTATGTGCGTAAACGAAGTACGGAAGATCAATGGGATTATTGATTACGAGGACGCTGTTGATTTTCAGCAAAGCTAATAAGGTGCGTAACAAATCCGCACCAGAAAAATTTAAAATGAAAGGACTGAACTGATTTGTTTACACGAATTTTTATGACTTTTGTTCCGATATATATCGGAGATCAGGAGGGGTATGGACACCACCAATATTATAGAAAGAAACGAAAGCGGCTGCGCTTGCAGCATGACGCAAACTGAGGGTAAATATATCAAAAGCCGTTCCGAAATCATTGACGGAATTATTTACAATATCAACTCGGTGTTTGATATGACCTCAAAATCCACAGCGGAGGACAAGCTGAAATATTTGCTGAAGTCCGCCGCTGAAAAATTATCATAAACTTATAGATTATTGCTGGACTTTCAGAACCGGTTGTGATATACTTTCTGTAATCTCAATCGGTTTGACATAGTCCGCAGCACAGACGGAAAGAGAGGTTAATCATGTCAGACACGAATAAGATAACGGCTTTGTATTGCAGGCTCAGCCACGAGGACGAGCTTGCGGGAGAAAGCAACAGTATTTCAAATCAGAAAGATATACTTCAAAAATATGCCGATGAACATGGATTTTACAACACCGCGTTCTACATTGACGACGGGTACACGGGAGTAGATTTCGAACGTCCTGCATTCAAACGCATGATAGACGATGTGGACAACGGCAGGATCGGCACAATAATTACAAAGGATCTCTCAAGGCTTGGTCGAAATCATCTGCACGTAGGATTATACACAGAGGAATATTTTCCGCGCAGAAATGTCCGCTATATTGCGATCAATAACAATATTGATTCCGATAATCCGGATTCCTCCGCTGTCGATATGGCGGCATTCTACAACATTTTTAACGAATTCCACGTCAAGGATACAAGCAGAAAAATTAAGGCAAGCTGTGTAATAAAATCCGAAAGAGGGCAGAGAGTCGCTTCACGTCCGCCTTACGGTTACATGAAATCTCAGGAGGATCACAACAAAATTCTGCCCAATCCCGAAACAGCGCTGGTCGTAAAATATATTTTTCAACTATGCGCTGATGGCTTGGGTCCGGCTCAGATCGCGCACAGGCTTGAGGAAGAACAGATATACACTCCTGCGATGTACGAGTACAGTCAAACGGGAAATGTTATTTCTAACTTTGATACAAGCTATCCCTACCGCTGGAATCCGACCGCAGTTGCAAATATTTTGGAGGACGTCAGCTATCTCGGACACACTTGTAATTTCAGGTTCGGCAGAGCGTCATACAAAGACCATCGGAAATTAAAGCTGCCCAAAAGCGAGCACAAGCTGATTGAAAATACTCATGAGCCGATAATCGACATTAATATATGGGAGATAGTTCAGCGACTCAGGCAGAGCAAGCGTAGGTTCACAAGGAGCGGAGAGAAAAGTATTTTTGCCGGAATAGTCTTCTGTGCGGACTGCAAACAGAAGTTATATTTTCACAGACACGCAAGAGAGAAGTCTGAAAACTGGAAATTTATCTGTTCTTCGTATCGAAAAAATAGTCGGGAACAATGTACCATGCACGGTATTAAGGAAAGTCATCTCAAGGAAATCGTACTGCATGAAATACGGAATGTGACTGCGTTTGCGAGAGAACGTACAGATGATTTTGCTGAGTATATCAGTCGGGAGTCAAATACTGCTGCTAAAAAAGAGCTGTCCGAAGCTAACAAAAAACTGAAAAAGAGCGAGAAAAGGCTTGCCGAGGTCGGAATAATTTTCAGAAAGCTGTACGAAGATCACGTTCTTGGTACGATTGATGATGATCAGTTCAGAATGCTGTCGCAGGGATACACTGATGAGCAGAATCAGCTTAAAGCGGAAATATCAGACTTGAAGCATACGATGCAGGAGCTTCAATCCCAGACGGCTAACACCGCAAGATTTGCTGCGCTTGCTAAAAAGTACACAGATATTACAGAATTAACTCAGGAAATCTTACACACGTTTGTATCGCGCATCGAGGTTCACGAAAAGCTGAAAGACGATAACGGCAGTATCACGCAGGAAATCGATATTTACTTTACTCATATCGGAATTGTAAAGTAGACAAAAAGAAAACGGAGAGCATTAGTCTGAATAAATCAGATGACTCTCCGTGATACATAAGTTTAGGGTCGTTCCCTATTTGTGCCGCGATAATACGAGCTTTTAAGGGTGAGCATCCATTTAGTCTCACCAATATGGTTGCGGAGGAACACAACATATATTACCCGAAATACTATTCTCATACAAAATAGTTATGCAGTAGCCGCCGCTTCATACCTTAGCTCAGCGCGCTTTCTCGGGCTTTCAGAGCGTATCTTTTCATCGCTTCATATAATGCCGCCTGCCGCTTGCCGTACTCCCAGCTCGGCAGCCGCTCGCACTCCCTTAAAGCGCTTGTGTACTGCTCCGAGCTTCGGAAGCCCTCTGGCTCGCTGTATTCGTGATATGTGAAATAATCGTCGTACACCGTCCGCAGCTCAGAACGTCGCCGCAGTCTGCACAAAGCTTTTCTGCGCAGCTTCAAAACTTCTTTTTGAGATACCCCCAGCCGCTCGCTTATCCTCACGCTGTCAAGCTGGCAAATGTCGTGCAGCTTTATCACGGCGCGCTCAGAACATGGCAGCTCGTCCACTGCGCGCCGTACTGTTCGCTTCATGCAGCTTTTGCTTATCTGCTCGTCGTGCGGCTTTAAGCTCTTGTCCGCAAGCGTATCTAAAACACAGCCCAGCTCTTCACCCTCAGCACCGCTCAGCGGCTCGTCAAGGCTTGTGCAGTTGTTCAGCGGTTTAGCTACCTCTCCACCGTTGCGGACGTTCAGAAGCGAGTTTACAGCGTTCTTGAATGGGTATGTTAGAAACGTTGTGAATTTTTCGTCGCGCTCCGCCGTGTAAGCGTTCACCGCCTGCACAAAGGCTTCAAAGCACGCTTGTTTCAGATCGTCAAGCTCAACGCCGCACCGTGTAAACGATAGCCTGCGCCGCTTGTACTCCCTCGCCGCCTGCAAATACAGCACGCCTTTTACGCTCTCCCATAGCTTTTCACGGCTGGCGGTATCGCTCTTCGCAAGAATAGCCAACTTCTCATTTGTCATGTTTATCACTCGCTCTGTCAAGCGTTTGCGGCTTTTTCATGCCCGCGATCAACATTTGCTCCCGCTCTTCGGCTGAAATGGTCGGCTTTTTAAACCCTATTTGCTTCATGCGCTCCCACTCTTCGGCGGGAAGCTCGCGCGAGGTCTTGCTCCACACGTCCTGCGCCGATGTCTATATCAGCCATGTTTTATCCTTTCGTTTCCAAACTTTTCAAGTCTGCGAGATATATAACCAGTGCAGAGGGTGAAGGGTCACTCGCAAGTTCAAGGGGCACCCTCCCCCCCATATTCTCACAAATTGCTCCGGACCTGCTCGCTTTCGAGCTGCTCGCGCCGATTTCGCGCGCTTTCTGCGTTACTCCGCCAGCTCGTAATAATAAATAGCCTTCTTCTTGTTCTCCAGTACAAACGCATCGTAAGCTATCCTGCCCGTTACTATCGAGCCTGAGGATATAACTGTATCTGTATGTATGCCGTAATCCTCCAGCTTTACGGGCGCTACTGTCGCAGATGGGTGAGCTATCATAAAAGCGAATTTTTCGGGCAGACGGGCAGCAGGTACCTTGACTACCGCCATTCCGTCGAGCATTCCCACTACGCCCTTTAATCTCATCTCTGCCCCGATGTCTGTCTTGTCAAACTCCACCGCCTGCTTCAAAAGCGTGTAAGTCGCAGGAGTTGTCACGAGCACCCTTTCTGTATCAGGCGCTTCCGCGTCGTCCAGCGCCTGCGAGCCTGCAAGCACGGCGGCGTATATGCTCTCTTTGGTAAGCGTGCCGATCGCCTTTTCGCCTGCTCCTGCGGTCATTTTAGCGTATGTATATGTGTCTACTTCGGGTATTACTACCTCTCTTATCTCTCTAGCAAGAGCCTTGCCCGCTTCCACCTGTTCCGCCGTTTCGTCAGTGTCCAGCTTGTCCACATTGAAGATGAAAGACCTGTCGCGCGAAAGCAGCATTTCTTCCGTCTGTGCGTTAAGGTCTTTTATCTCGCCGTATCGCGAGAAGTTCTTGTCCTCTTCGCTCGTGATGGTGCGGTTGTAATTGTTCATGGCAACGGTGCTTATCTTCCATATCATCACCGAGTGCGCGCCCGTCCAGTCAAAGTCAGTGTTGGTCAAAAGGCTGAGTTTTGACTCAGAGCTGAAAAGCTCGTCAGTGTACGGCGCAAATTTCTTTGTAAGTTCTATTGACATATATCGTATACCTCATTTCTTTGTGCAGATGTCATGAATTCTTAACCTCTGTACTTTGGCGTATGCCTAGCGCTCGGCGAGAATGCTTCGTCCATAGGGTCAGATGTATGTTTCCACTCCGTTGAGGCAAGCGGCATTACAGGCTTGTTATAGCAGCCTTTCGCTATGCTCATGACTTTCTCTGCTTTGGTCTTGAATGCTTCGGGGTCAGAGGTGTCGAGCACGTCCAGTAGCTCGCAGGGAAGCTTGTTGTCCAGCGCATATTCCTTACAAATAAGGCGGTTCTCGCGCTCGTCAAGCTCTTTGGCTCTCATCTGCTCCGCTGTCGGCTCAGTCTTTGCTTTAGCCCTAGCGCGATCTCTTTCAAGCCGCTCTGAAACTATGCGGTTGACTTCCTCTTGTGTGAAGAGCTTCTCTGCGGGCTTGCCGTTTTCCTCCGTCTGAGTTTCCGCCTGCTGAGTAGGCTCTTCGCTAACGTCAGTGTTTGTGATGGTTTCTAAAATATTCATTTTTATCCCTCCGTTTAACGTCGTGGTTCGACTTGTCGCAACAAAAAAGACACGAGCGCAGCTTGTTTGTATAAAGCTGTTCCCGTGTCCGTATTAGACTAACCATTAAAGGCGGTACTCTACTCGTATATTTATTTGTCATTATTATTATACCACAAAAACGCGCGCTTGTCAACGCCTAGCGAACCTATTTTTCAAATTCATGTAGATATGGTAAAAAGGCTCGTGCTTGTCGCTCCGCTTCCTCTCAATGTCGAATTTGCAGCCGAATAAGCGGTCAACATTCCGCACCAGCTCCAGCGCTTCCGCCTCTTCGTCTTTTTGGTATGCTATCTTGATCTTCATGCTGTCCTCCGTTTCGGGTCATATGCGTATTACATATGTTCATATTTTAATAATCAACCTGCTTGTCGTAATATATCATCTGTGGGGCTGTGGGACTGTGTGGGGATTGGTTTTAGGCTTGTCCCACGCCCGCAAACGCAGTAAAATCAAGGATTTGTGAGTAGTTGTGGGGCTGTGGGGGCAATTTGCACAAATTTTTGCTGAGCAAGGTATTTTTCTAAATTATTGATTTTAGTCAACGTTAGTAAAAATATATCCCTAGAATATACAAGGGTGTATGTGCGGAAAAATCCCCACAGCCCCACATTTTTCGCAACCCCAGCAAAATCAAGGCTTTTCTCGTGGGGAAAATACCCCTCACACGCCCCTTTTTAGCCCCTCACAAGTCCCACGCGACGGCATTTCGGCTCGTCAGAACGGCTCTGTATCGTAATTCTGCTGTACGTCATTCTCCTGTTCGTCCGCCTGCGGCAATATCAGCGCAACACATTCCACAATATTGCCGTTAATACGCTTGCCTCTTGTGTTGTTTTTCTTGCGTGTTAAAATCTTCATATTGACCTTTAGCCAACTGAGCTGAGCGCGGGGATCGAAGCCCTGATGTTCGCAAGCTTCGGTGAATTTCGCGCGTATGATGTACGCCACGCCGTTCTCGATAACGCCGTAGACCTCGCCGCCGTTTTCCTCGCTCATCGCGAAACGCTTCGAGTTTATCACCACCCAGTCGCAGAGGAATTTGTACCCGCGCTCGCCCGCCGAAACCTCCGACTTGCGGGCTAGGAAAGGCGCTATGTCAGCCGCACGCAGTGGGCTTTCGCCGCCGAATATCTCCGCTTCTGCGAGCAGGTCGGCGGTTAGTATCATAGCCGCTGCCATCGCCTGCTTCTCCGTCGTGTCAGATTTGCAAAGCTCGGCGAAATAGTCGTTGAATATCTCACGCGCCTGCTCGAGCACCTGCGGCTTTTGCACTCGCGCGACGAAGTACTGCCCCGCAAAGCCGTAGTTTTGTTTGAGGGTCGCCGAAGCGCTTATGCCGTCCGTAACGACCTTAGTATCCGCCCTGCACTCGATGTCGATAACGCGGTTCACAGCGCCCGCGCCCGCCGCGCCGCCTACCAGTGGGCTTTCGCCCGTAGTGATTATCGTGTTGCCCCAAGTCGGGGTGCTGTCGATGCCGCCGTACTTGTTGCCGCGCCCGCGGCCCACGCCCTGCGCGAGCTGGTAAACGCTGAAATTGCTGCGTCCGCGGCTGTCTTTGCTGAGCTGGAGCTCGTCCATCATGAGCGGCAGGCTGTTGAGAAAAGCCGCCGTTCGCTCGTTGCTGACCTGCGTGGAATTGAACGTCTGTATGTATTCGCCGAGCGCGGGACTGCCCCATACGCTCGCCGCCGCCATCAGCCCTACCGTCTTGCCCGTGCCGCTGTCTACGCCCCATAGGTGCACGAAAAACGGCAGCGCGCCGAGCGGCTGCACGAGCACGCTCGCGAAGCTTGCAGCTATCACTATCTTCGCGATAACGCTTTCCCCGCGCAGTTTCTTCACGCAGCTGAGCCATTTCTCGTAGTCGCCGTGAGCGCGTATCGCCTTGTATATCGGCGCGTATGCCGCCTCGCCGTCAAACACCAGCCCATCTACATACGGCGCGAAACCGCCGCTGACGTAGCCCATGCGCCCTACCGACTTTCTCAGTGGCAGTTCACGCAGGTTTAGGTTCTCCATGTCCTGCAAATACGCCACCAGCAGCTTTGCGCTCTCGCTCGTAACGTCTATGCCCGAAGCCGCAAGGTCGGTTATCTTGCGGCTGTTGAAAAGCACCGTCTTGCTCACGACTATCTCGCGCCACACGCCGCGCTTGCGGTAGGCTATGCGCAGTTTTTCCTCGCCCGTGTCGATGTTTTCCAGCACCTCTATCGGCATTATCGGGTGGTGGCAGGCTATGCGCTCGCCGCTGCCGTCGAAGCCGACTACTCCGCCGTCGGTGCACTTCCATTTGCCGCCCTCTAATTGCAGCGGCTGTCCCGAAAACTCGGTCGGGTTCGTGATGTATTGCAGGTCGTTTTTTGCGACCCTCTCACGGCTCTCGCAGTACTGCTTGTAGAACGCCTTGAAATTCTTAAAGCCGACCTTCTGCGCCCGCTGTTCCATCTGATATTTCGCCCGCTCGTGTGCAAAAGGGTTGCTGCGCTGAACGTAAACGTCCTCATACGGACGCTCGCCCGATACGAAATCATCAAGCGTGTATTCGGGCACTATCTCGGCTTCCGCCGCCTGCTCGGTGTGCTCGGTCTGTTCGGTCTGCTCCTGCACATTTTCTGTCTGGATCTCATCGGTCAAATATCTCCCTCCTCATATCGTCAAAACGGCACGCCGTCGTCCGTGAACATCTCGGCGGCTTCGGCTATCTCGGGCGGCAGGGCTGCGGGCTGAGCCTGCGCCTGCGGCAAAACTGAGGGCGGCATATATCTTATCTATCGGTTTCATTTGCTGCCCTCCTTACGCGCCTTTTCACACTCTTCAGCAAGAGCTTCTACCTCTCCCTTAACGCCGTATATCAGCCCGTCAGCGCTCTCTAACGCCGCAAAATAAGTGCCTAGTTGCGAGCAGAATATGAGCGCTTCCGTTTTCTTCTTTTTGTATACCTCCGCGTTTAATGCGCTCACTTCGTCGGGCAAGTCGGGCTGCTCGTCCCAAACGAAATCCTTGAATATCTGCACAAGCTTCGCTGCTTGCTCCAGTTTTATCGTTATATCGTCAAGCCTGTCTTCAATGTCTAAAATGTTCATTATTATCGCTCCTTTTTATAGTCATGGTTAATGTACGAATGGTTTAGCTCAAAAATGAGCAATGCGTTATTGCTCGCTACCACCGCCTTTCAGAACGGGCGTTATCCCGCATTTTTCAATTATGTAGCGCGCGATAACGTCGGCTGGAATATCTGCATACTCCGCCGAGATCATTACCGGTTCTCCGTTGATAATTCGATATGTCGCAGATACCGGTACTTTGCATACGTTGTTTGCTTTCTTCATGCTTACACCTCTATGAGATCTTCGACTTTTAAGCTTAAAGCTTCTGCTATCTTCGCAGCGGTGTTATAAGTACAGGTCTTACCATTCTTAACGGCGGAAATGGTCGCCTTTGAAACGTTAGCCTTTTTTGAAAGCGTGATAGATGTCATACTGTTTTTTGCCATTGCTGCGACAAGAGCCATTCTGTTTATTTTCATTTTTATTCGCCTCCCTCTTGACAATAAGAAAAAAATATGTTAATCTAATAATAAAGATTAGTCTAAATCTCTTTACTACTCTATTATACTCTAAATTATTTAGACTGTCAAGATATTATAATCTAAAATTATAGACTAAATTTGAGGTGTTATATTATGCAAGTTGCACAACGTATTGAAAAGATCATGCAAGAAAAGGGCATTACAAAATACCGCTTAGCAAAGGAACTGGGCGTTCATCAAACCACCGTGAAAAACTGGTTAGACGGTAAAACTGAGCCTAAATATGAAATGCTTGAAAGAATTGCGGCAGCACTGAACATTGAAACATGGCGCTTGTTCTACGATGAAAACCCAATCGACATTACAATGATTTCTAATAGGATAAGGTACTTTAGAGATGAAAAAGGCTGGACACTTCAAGAGCTTTCCGAGCAGTCGGGAATAGCATTAGCAGACCTTGAACAACTCGAAAACGGCAAACGCCGCATAACTAATAATGAAGTTGATAAAATCCTTAAAGCGTTCGATGTTCCGAAAGATGTATTTTTCAGAAACGCTGATGTGCTCGGTATTCAAGAAAATGCTGATAGGTTTGGAAATGTCATGGGGCTTTATTCAGTGCAAGCAAGATCAGAACAAGAAAAACTCCTAGAATATTTCCACAAGCTCAACGACGTAGGTCAAAGCGAAGCCGTCAAGCGCGTTGGCGAGCTTACGCAGATACCCGAATACAAATTACCAGACGATGAAAGCGAGGGAAGCGATGAATAACGCCGTAATTTACGCCCGTTACAGCTCCGATAAACAGACAGAGGACAGCATAGAAGCCCAGTTGCGGGCGTGCAGAGAGTACGCAGCGGCTCACGGCTTGAACGTGGTCGGCGAATACATTGACGAAGCCGTAAGCGGTAAAGGCTCTAAGACGGCTTCAAGGGCAGGTTATCAGAAAATGCTGCGCGAATGCGGCAAGGGCGGCTTTGATACGATACTTATTCACAAGTACGACAGAATAGCGCGCAGCTTGGGCGAACACGTCAATCTTGCAAGCAAGCTTCAAAGCCTAAACATAAACCTAGTTGCAACAGCTCAGGACTTCGGTACAAGCAACGAAGCTAAGATAATGCGTACTCTGATGTGGAGCTTGTCCGAATACTACATTGATAACCTTTCTAGCGAGGTCAAAAAAGGTCACAAGGAAACGGCCCTGAAAGCCCTGCATAATGGTGGCTACCCTCCGTTCGGTTACGATGTGGTAGAGCAGAAGTACGTCATAAACGAGCTTGAAGCGCACTATGTACGCCGTATATTTAACGCCGCATTAGATAACGCAGGCTATACCGATATCATCAAGGAGATGTCAGAGCGCGGCATAACAGGGAAGCGCGGCAAGCCTATCAAGTATACTCAAATATACGAAATGCTGAGAAATGAGAAGTACACGGGCGTTTATGTCTACTCGCCGCAGGAAGAGCGCAACAGAGCCGATAGGCGCACAAAGCCAAACGCTATAAGAATAGAAAACGCCCTGCCGATAATAATCGACAAGGCGAAATTTGAAGAGGTGCAAAAGATCATGAACGAGCGTAAACACGTCGGCAGAAAGTCAAATTATTTGTGCAGCGGTCTTGTATACTGCTCATGCGGCGCTAAAATGCACGCAGTCAAGCCGACGAAAAAGGGGCATACCTATTACTATTATTACTGTTCGGCTAAATGCGGCGCGCCTATGGTGCGTATGGAAGAGGTAGATAAAGCCGCCGTAAATTACCTGCGCGCCCTGCTGTCGGACGATAATCAAGAGCGCATAATGAAAGCCCTCAGAGCTTACAAGGGCGCAGAGAACGCTAGAATAGCCGATTTTCGCGAAATAATCAAGCGCAAGGTCTCTGAGAAGCAAAAGCGCTATGACACGCTTATGAAAAACCTTTCAAGCGGCGTGCTTCCTGCCGAAATAGTTTCAGACATCGGCGAAGAGATGAACAGCATAAAGGCAGAAATAAAGCAGCTTGAGAGCACCGAGCCGCCGAAAGATTACACCGTAGACCACATTAAAGCATGGCTGAACGCCCTAAAGAACACTCCCGATGATAAAGCCGTGCGCTTGCTGATAGAGCGCATAGACATAAAAAATAAGACTGATTTCAACATACAAAGCACATTAAAATCAGTCTTAAGAAATATTGGTTGCGGAGGCAGGATTTGAACCTACGACCTTCGGGTTATGAGCCCGACGAGCTACCGAACTGCTCCA
>ENA-OPSJ01000791-OPSJ01000791.1-human-gut-metagenome-genome-assembly--contig:-NODE-791-length-27233-cov-2.634852_pt1 | contig 27233 bp, 20 predicted proteins | sample MGYA00241801_ERZ501893 | MGnify/ENA primary metagenome ERZ501893 (study PRJEB25962, sample SAMEA2042219) | human gut metagenome | biome: human gut; feature: human-associated habitat; material: faeces...
TTCCGACATGACCTGCGGAATGGTGGTCTACGAAAACGGCAGACCATGCAAGCGCTTTTACCGCAAATTCGCAATAAAAACAGTGCACGAGCAGAACGACTACGCCTGTATGTGCGAGGCGGTAGAGCGCCGTTTCAAGCGTTATCTGGAGGGCGAGGACGAGGGCTTTTCCACCCTGCCCGACCTTATACTTCTCGACGGAGGCAAGGGGCACGTCGCCACGGTAACGCCCGTAGTGCGCGCGCTGGGGATAAACGTGCCGATATACGGTCTTGTAAAAGACTCGAAGCACCGCACCCGCGCCGCCACCGCCTCAGACCACGAGATAAGCCTTACCTCATACCGACGCGCGTTCGCGCTGGTGACGGCTATACAGGACGAGGTGCACCGATACGCGATAACATTCACCAAAGCGCGGCACAAGAAAAACAGCTTCGCGCTGGGGCTTACCTCGGTAAAGGGCATAGGCGAGAAAAAGGCGCAGAAGCTAATGACCGAGTACAAGACGCGCGCCGCGCTTGAAGCCGCCACCGAGTACGAACTGGCGAAAACGGCGGGCGTGAGCGCTGCTACGGCGGCGGAGCTTTACAAATACATTCACGGAGAGGACTGACGGCGATTTGCAGGAATACATGAAACTGGTAGACAGCTACGGCAAGCTTGGCGGCAAGATAACCGACCTTGAAAGGATACGCGCGCTGATGGGCGCTCTGGGCGACCCGCACAAAAAGCTGAAATTCGTGCACATAGCGGGCACTAACGGCAAGGGAAGCTGCGCCGAAATGACGGCGGAAGCGCTGCGCGCGGCGGGGTACGCCACGGGGATTTTCACCTCGCCATACATACTGCGCTACAACGACCGCATACGCGTGAACGGCGAGGACATCTCAGACGCCGAGCTGAACACGCTTTCTGAGATAGTAGACGGCGCAGTGAAAAAGCTGCCGCACTACGAATTTTCGCAGTTTGAGATAACGCAGGCTATGGCTTTTCTGCATTTCATCGACCGCGGCTGCGACGTAGTAGTACTGGAAACGGGCGTTGGCGGGCTGCTCGACTCTACCAACGTTATCCCGCCGCCGCTGGTATCGGTGATATGCTCCATCTCGCTCGACCACACGGCGATACTGGGCGGCACTATCGAGAAAATAGCGGCGCAGAAAGCGGGCATAATAAAGAAAGGCTCGCCCTGCGTTACCGCCCCCGAGAACCCGCGGCAGGCGATGGGCGTTATCGGCAGGCGCGCGCGGCTATGCAATTCGCTGCTCGTTATCCCCGATATGGCTGAGCTGAAAGTTGAGAGCTGCACGCCTTTCGGCTGCAAATTCAACTACCGCGGCGGGCAGTACGAAACGCACATGGGCGGCTATCATCAGATAAAAAATGCGCTGACAGTTATCGAGGTGATAAACGCTCTGCGCGGCGAGGGTTACGATATTCCCGAAGCGGCTCTGAAAAGCGGTCTGCTGGCGCAAGTGCCCGCGCGTGTGCAGATACTCTCGCGCGAGCCGCTGGTAATTTTAGACGGCGGGCATAATCCCGAGGGGGTAAAGGCGCTTGCGAACGCATTGGCGGCGCTCGACTGCCCGAAACGCGCGGTGATAGGTATGCTGGGCGACAAAGACAGTGAAACGGCGGCGGAACAGATAGCGCAGGCGGCGGAAAGCTTCATTTGCGTAGACGGCTACTGCCCGCGCGCGCGTGAAAAGGGCGAGCTTGCCGAGATACTGGCACGACACGGTGCGAAAGCCGCACCCTCGCCATACTCCCCCGAGGAAACTGTACGGCGGGAGATAGCCGCGCTGAAGGACGGCGAAGCGCTTGTGATATGCGGCTCGCTATTCCTGGCCGCGCTTTTCGCCGACGGGAAGATAGTAAGCAGCGCGCTTGAAAACAGATGATACAATTTGTACAAAGGAGATAGACAGCTTTATGGACGATATTAAAGGTTATGTACATTCGGTAGAAAGTTTGGGCACGGTAGACGGCCCCGGGCTGAGATTCGTAGTATTCGTAAGCGGCTGCCCCATGCGCTGCGCCTACTGCCACAACCCCGATACTTGGAACAAGCAGGACGGCAAGCTTACATCGGTATCTGACATAATGTCGCAGTTCGACGCGGTAAAAGAATTTCTGCGCGGCGGCGGGATAACCTGCACAGGCGGCGAACCGCTCATGCAGCCTGAATTTGTGGGCGAGATATTCCGCAGGGCGAAAGAGCGCGGAGTTCACACCTGCCTTGACTCCTCGGGAATAATGTGGAACGCGGGCAACGCCGAGATGCGCACGAAGATAGACCGCCTGCTCGACTTCACCGACCTGGTTATGCTCGACATAAAGCACATCGACCCCGAAAAGCACCGCTGGCTCACGGGGCAGGACAACGCGGGCATACTCGACTTCGCCCGCCACCTCAACGACCGCGGCATAGACGTTTGGATAAGGCACGTCCTAGTACCCGGCGTTACGGACGACGACGAGTCGCTCACGCGGCTGGGAAAATTCATCGGCGGGATAAAAACGCTGCGCGCTATTGACGTGCTGCCCTACCACACTATGGGAATAGTAAAGTACGAAAACTTAGGTCTGCCCTACCGCCTGAAAGATGTGCCCGCCGCTACCAAAGCGCAGGCAAAGGCGGCGCGCGACGTGATATTCTCAGGGGTAAAACAGCGAATATCCGAGGACATCGCCAAAGCTAAGGCTGAAAAGGCGCAAAAGACGGAATAATACTATTTTGCGGTTTTGAATTGTAACAAAACGGTTAAAAAGGTTGACAAACCGATTAAGATAGTGTATACTTATATATGTATGTTGATGTATATTCGTATGCAAAGCGAATAACTTTTGTGCAAAATTAAACTTTATGCACATATATTTCACAGAAGTAAATAAAAGGGAAAATATAAGTTACACTGCCGCGGAATGCGGCAAGAAAGGAAGATCACACCGATGTTGAAAAAAGCAGTAGGTTTTCTGGCGGCTCTAGCAATAGCGGCAAGCAGCAGCACGGCGGCTTTCGCCGACCACTCATACGGCAAAAAAGCGGCTGTTGCCGTAAACACCGATTCGCAGGAAGGCGCTGACGCAGAAAAGCCTGCTTCACAGGAAAAGACCGAAGAGCAGATAAAGGCTGAGGAATTTGCAGAGGAAAACTGCGACCCCCAGCTTGGCAAATATTTAGATTCACTCGAAAAGCCCACGACTGATTTTTCAGACATTGCCAAAGAAGCGGGCGGCGGCAGCGACGACGGAATATTAACTTTCGGCTACACCAATAACTCGCTGATACACAACTCGCGCTTCGACAATATGGATAAGGTCTGGGGCATCGACGTTTCCTACTTCCAGTACAATATCGACTGGAACAAGGTAAAGGCTGACGGAATAGACTACGCTATAATCCGCGTGGGCTACCGCGGCTACGGTTCGGGCGGACAGCTTGTGCTCGACTACAAATTCAAGGAAAATATCGAAGCGGCTAAAGCTGCGGGACTTGACGTAGGCGTGTACTTCTACACGCAGGCTGTCAACACTAAAGAAGCGCAGGAAGAAGCCGATTTCGTGCTCAGCTACATAAAGGACTACACCCTCGACCTGCCTGTATATTACGATATAGAGTCGGTAGACTACGACACGGGCAGACTCGACAGCGCGGGACTTACCAAAGCGCAGAAAACAGCGCTCTGCACCGCTTTCTGCGACAGGATAATCTCTAAGGGCTACAAGGCGGGCATTTACGCGAACATGAGCTGGCTGACATACCAGATCGACGGCGCGGCGCTCGGCAAAAAGTACCCAATATGGCTGGCGCACTACACTACTCAGACCAATTACAGCGGCGATTACAGCACATGGCAGTTTTCCAGCACGGGCAAGGTAAACGGCATAGCTACCTCGGTAGATATGAACGTAGATTACCGCGACCCCAACGGAAACAGCAATGCGGTAGGCACGGTCACGGGGCTCAGCTACACCACCAACAGCGACGGCAGCGTCACCTTTAAATGGAACAAGGCTGACAACGCTGAAAAGTACGAGATATTCAAGTATGACGCTGCAAGCAAGAAGTACACGCGCATCGGCTACTCGTACACCACCCAGTACAAGACCACGGCAAGCGCCAGCTACGGATACTGCGTACGCGGCACAAAAGTAGAGTCGAACGCGAACGTCTACGGCGCATACTCCGACGTGCTTTACATGAACAGCGGCAAGAAGATCACAGACCTCAAGGCTACGGCGGGCGACAAGAGCGTGACCCTCAGCTGGAGTGCGCTGCTCGGCTGCGATAACTACGAGATCTACCGTCTGGTAGAAACGCCTTACACAAACTACTATACCCGCATCGACACTACCACCACAAACAGCTACACCGAGAACATCAGCTCTAGCCTTACGAACGTTACATACAAAGTAAGACCGATATTCAAGAACGGCAGCAAACTGGTGGGCGGCGAATATTCCGACCCGGTAACAGTTGTTACCAAGCTGCCGAAGGTGAGCGTTCCCACCCACACCACCTCCACCAAAAGCTCGGTAAGCGTAAAGTGGAGCAAGGTCAAGGGCGCTGACGGCTACGAGGTATCGCTCTACAACTCGGCTACTAAGACATACACCGTGCAGAAGACTGTAAACAGCTCTACTACCACGGCTACTATCTCGGGACTTGAAGCGGCTTATGGCTACCGCGTTGCGGTAAGAGCCTACGCCACGGTAAACGGCAGCAAGGTATACGGCAACTGGTCGTCATATCGCACCTGCGGCACCGCCCCCGAAGAGCCTTCCGGCGCATACGTTACCCAGACCTCCGGCAGCATAACGCTGAAATGGAACGCGGTAAGCGGTGCAAGCAGCTACACCGTTTACAAGAAAAACGGCGGCTCTTACACCTCGCTCGGCACAGTTTCCGACACCACGCTAGCAGTTGACAACACCGCGGGCAACTTCTCTACCGAGTACGTTGTGGCGGCTTCGACCGTTATAAACAGAAAGGCGCTCACGAGCGCTTACAGCGCGGTTGCCTGCCTGCCCGAAAACCCGCCCGCTACCCCCTCGATAATCTCGTATATGTCCGGCAGCGACGGAATACTCACTCTGAGATGGACAGTTTCCAATGGCTGCTCGGGCTACCGCATTTACAAATACGATGAAGCCAAGAAGACATACGTCAAGGTAAAGACAGTATACGGCGAGGGCAGCGTAACGCTTTCGCTCAATGATCTTGCAGCAAATTCGCAGTTCAAGTTCCGCGTAAAGGCGTTCACAAAGACCGACACAGGCATTTCTTGGGGCACATCCTCAAAGACCTACAATGCGAGAACAGTTTCAAAGTATGTAAACAAGTAAATACAAAAGCTTCGTACACACAGCAGTTGTACGGAGCTTTTTTTGCGCATAAAAAAGCCGCAGGGTCTGCACTACGCAAACTCTGCGGCGAATTTTTTATCTTTTAGATCACTGAGCAGCCGTGAAATATGTGCCCCAAGCGTAGCCTACCTGATCGTCATACTTAACGTAATACCAGCCGTAGTTCGAGCTGCCGTATACCTCTACCTGCGCACCTGCGGGCAGGGTCGAGAGGTTCTCGCTGGAGGAGCTTGGCTCGGGGTGCAGGTAAACGGAATCGTTGACAACGTACTTGCCCGCTACCGAAGTATCAAGGTCGGCGGGTAGGGAAATATCGGGAGTATTATCCTCAGTAGTGGTCTTTTTCTTTTTCTTCTTCTGCACTGAGGTTATCTCTACATCGTCGCCCGCCGTGGTGGCTACCGAAACGTACTCGGTAGAGGTAATGTGACCTGTTTTCACGTTAGCCGAAAGCTTCGAGCTGCTTACGAAAAGGCTCTTGGCGAAAAGCATAACTATTATCACGACAACAAGTATCGTAATGAAAACGGCGATAAGCCCCTTTACTGTATATTGGAAATCGTTCTTCTCCTCAGCCTCCTGCTGCGGCTCGCGGTAATAGCGTGCGCGCTCGTCGGGGTAGCCGCGGTAGTTACGATCGTTATTATTGCGATTTACCGACATTATGTCAAGCTCCTTTCAAATATATCTATATATAATAATACTAACTATCTTTTATTATACAATGTATTTTTTAAAAAGTCAATAGCTTATTTTGGAAAAGTCAGAGGGCGGGCGAAAAAATTTACGTGACCTTTTCAGGCTGTTCGTTACATGAAATATTGACAAAACGCGGCAGCGGTGCTATGATTGAGATGTATAATCATATGAAAGAGGTCTTGCACTATGTTTTGTGATAAATGCGGAAGAGAGATAGCTAACGGTTCTACATTCTGCGGATTTTGCGGCGCGCCCGCGCCCTCGGCGGATATGCCCGAACAGCCTCAGTACGACGGCTATCAATATGAACAGTACGATCAGTACCCGCCGAAAAGCTCTGCTCGCAGGGCTTGGATAATTCCCGTAGTGGTCGCGGGTATTTGCTGCATCACCCTTGCGGCGGTCGCGGGGATAGTGATATTCTCCGACAAAGGCGACGATAATAAGAGCGACGACGGCACCGTTCAGGCGGCTGAAGTACAGACCGCTCAGCAGGCGCAGGAAGAAAGCCTGTCCGAGCAGACTGAGGCGGAAACGGAACAGCCTGCCGAAGAAGCGGGCGACATCGGCGACATGGACGGCGACGCTGTTCCCCTAGTCCCCGATGGGCTCGACCACAGTATGCCCTACAATCCGCCCGACGTTGACATAAACGGCGGCAGCTATACCGCCCGCACCATCGACGGCTCGGCATACGGCTACAAAGCTATAAATTTCAGGATAGGCCCTTCAAAAGACTTCCCTACCCTCAGCCTGCCGAACGACCGCACAGCAATCGACAACGGCAAGACGGTTTACGAATACGCCAGATATTACGAAGCGGACGCCGACGAATTTTGGTCATACATCGAGTGGAACGGCTACACGGGCTGGGTAATGACGAGGTACACAAAATAAACAGCAAAGCAAAAGCGCGAACGGCTTTTTTTCAGCAGTCCGCGCTATTTTTATGCTTTCATGCGTATATGAACAAAGCGTTTATTCGCTTCTCAGTGCAACTACGGGGTCTTTCTTCGCCGCGCTTCTCGAAGGGATAAGTCCCGAAATGAGGGTGAGCGCTACGCTTATCGCAACGAGTATCACTGCTGCGACAGGCGGCAGGTACGCGCTGAGGTTGTTTATGCCCGTGAGGTGGTGTATGATGAGATTTATCGGTATGCAGAGCAGGTATGTCACCAATACGCCCAGCAGTCCTGAGCTGAAGCCGATTATCATAGTTTCAGCATTGAACATACTCGAAACATCTCGCTTGGAAGCGCCTATCGCCCTGAGTATGCCTATCTCCTTCGTTCTCTCCTGTACCGAGATGAGGGTGATAACACCGATCATGATGGAGGATACCACAAGCGAGATAGCTACGAAAGCGATAAGAACGTAGGTTATCGTATTGATTATCGTAGTCATCGAGGACATCATTATGCCGATGTAATCGGTGTAAGTTATCTCCTGCTCTTCCTTTACGCCCTTATTGTAATCCTTGATGGCGTCGGTGATAACGTCCTTGTTCTCAAAGGTCGAAGCGTAAAGATTTATGGAAGAGGGCGTGTCGAGGTCAACATAGCCCAGCTCTGAGAGTATATCCTCGTAGGTTGATTCCGAATAGTCCTGCGGAACTACTTCGTCGTAGTAAGCCGCGCTTTGGTCGGCGGTGTAGGTATCCAGAGCCGCGTCGAGCGCCGCCGCAAGGTCTTTGGTGCTCATAGCGCCAAGCTGCTTTTCTACTTCCTTGCTCTTAGTTTCCTTGAGGTATTCGGGGGCAGCCTGCTGTATCATCTGCGTAAAGTCGTCTTCGCTCATGGAAGCGAGGTACTGGTTTAGCGTTTCCTCGTCCATCTCGGCTTCGCCCGCGATAGCCTGCTTTATCATTTCTTCTTTCTGCTCTTTGGTCATAGCAGACATCTGCTCGATGAGGGCGTTTATCTCCTCTTCGGTAGGCAAGCTCATTATCTTGACGTATGCGTCCGCCTTTTCGGTTTCGCTGAGTTCCGCAATGTAGTCGGCAAGCTTCTGCTGCTTTTCCTCGTTGGTAAGCTCTTTATCCTCGCTCTTGAAAGGCAGACCTGTAAGCACGTCGGTATCCTTGCTTTCAAGCTGAGCCTTTACCACGTCGGTATCCTGCGACTTTTCGATAACATGATCGGTAAGCGCTTTGGTGTAGCCGATAGAGCCAGTAAGCATAGTGGTCTGCGCGTCCTCATTGGGGCGGATAATGCCCGTTACTTTCAGCGGTATGCCGTTATCGTAAAGATACTTCATGCCGGTATCGGTATTTCTGAGGTCGCTGTAAGTTTTGGTGTCTTTATTGTAGGTGTAGCAGTCAGAGCCGAGCACGGTGCGGAACTCCATACCGCAAATATCCTTATAGCTCCACTTGCCGTCGTTTTTCTTAGCCTCTTTCTGATTCATAGCCGCGTCCATGAGGTCTTTCATCTGGTCGTGCGATTCAAGACCCAGCGCGTATAGGGTGAGGTCGTCCAGCTCGTTGTTTTCATCGAGCACGAGCACTATCTCGTTATACTCCTTTGGCCATTCGCCGTAAACTACGTCGTACTGCTCTTTAAGCAGGTCGCTGATGCCCTCGCCGTTATCGTTAGCGAGCATCTCCTGCCAAAGCACTACCTGCGTAGAGAACATACTGCTCATTCCTGAGCTGCTCATGTAGCTTTCGCGCATATCCATCATCGAGGACATATCTACGCCCATAGCTTCCTGCATCATTTCCATCATGAGCTTGTTGGGGTCGGAAAGGATAATATCGCCGTCGACGTTTTTGGTGTACACCTGCATATCGAGGTCGTAGGAATACTGCACGCCGCTTACAGCCTTGTGCAGCTCGCTCTCGTCATCCGCAAGCTCGCCGTCGATGTATTTTTTAAAGCTCTTGAGGTCGTTCTCGCTCTGGTTTGAGGCACTCATGGCGTTTACAAGGTCTTGGAATATCGGCTTTGTGTACACCGCGTCCTTTTTGTGATCCTTACTAGCGCTGCTCTTGCCCATCATAGTTTCCATCAGCGAGCTGAGATCCATGACTTTAGACTCGATAGTCAGCGGGTAAGCTGAAAGGGCGTTTTCCTGCACCGAGTCGATGTAGAGGGTAAAGCCCTGCGAGAGCGCGAGTATCAGCGCTATGCCGATGATGCCTATGCTTCCCGCGAAAGATGTCAGCATAGTTCTGCCCTTTTTAGTGAGCAGATTTTTCAGCGAGAGGGAAAATGCCGTGCCGAAAGACATCGAGGGCTTCTTTACCTTTTTGCCCTTAGCCTGTTCTATCTGCGCCTTGTCGGCTTCCTGCTCGGCTTTGTACTCTTCTTCGGTGAGCGGGTTAGAGTCGCCCGTTATCTCGCCGTCTAGGATATTGATTATGCGCGAGGAATATTTCTCGGCAAGCTCGGGGTTGTGCGTTACCATTATTATCAGCTTGTCTTTAGAGATCTTTTTGAGTATCTCCATTACCTGTACGCTGGTAACGGTATCCAGCGCGCCGGTAGGCTCGTCGGCAAGGATAATATCGGGGTCGTTTACAAGCGCGCGGGCGATGGCTACTCGCTGCATCTGTCCGCCGGACATCTCGCTGGGGCGCTTATTTAGCTGCGACTCCAGACCCACGTCTGCCAGCGCCTTTTTCGCACGCTCGCGGCGCTCAGCCTTTGAAACGCCCGAAAGTGTCAACGCAAGCTCTACGTTTTGCAGCACCGTTTGGTGCGGGATAAGGTTGTAGCTCTGAAAAACAAAGCCTATCGAGTGATTTCGATAAGAATCCCAGTCGCGGTCTTTGAAATCTTTAGTAGATCTGCCGTTTATAACAAGGTCGCCGTGGGTGTACTGGTCAAGGCCGCCGATTATATTCAGCATAGTGGTCTTGCCGCAGCCCGAAGGGCCGAGTATAGAAACGAACTCGCTCTTTCTGAACCTCAGATCTACTCCGCGCAGCGCGTGCACCACGCCGTCGCCCGCAGGGTATTCCTTTTTGATCTGCTTTAACTCAAGCATTTTCTTTTCATACCTCCTGTTTCAGTTGGTCGGTTGTGTCCGCGCTGTTTTCGTGCGCGTTTTTTTTGATCTCTTTTGCATACTTTATCAAGTTTTCCGAGAGCCGCACAGAGGTGTTGTAAAAGACCTCGATGTCGCTCTGCGGTACATCCGCCGATACCTCAGCCGTCAGCTCGCTGATAGCCGCCGACATATTCTCCGCAAGCTCTCTGCCCTTTTCGGTGAGCACCATTCGGTAGCCGCGTGAAAGCCCCTCGTCCTCGGGGTTGCGGCAAATGTACCCGCGCTCCTGCAAGTCGCGCAGCGTGCGTGAGATAAGCGCCTTATCGTAAACGAAAATGCTGCCCAGCTCGCTCGCCGAAAGTCCGCTTTCGCTGACGGTTATCAGCCGTATGCACATTATAGAAACATGCTTCAGCCCACATTCGGGCAAAATATTCTCCAGCAGCTTCTGAACATTCTTATGATTTTTCATGAGCATAGTCACGAAAAAATCAAAATGGTCAAGACCGTTCAATAAACATTCACCTCCGATAGTTGATAAATCAACATAATAATTATACCACCATCAAGTTGATTTGTCAACCACAAATATGTTCGCCCAACAATATTTTTGTGAAAAAGCGGTGAAATGTATACTAACTTTAGTTACATGGCATGAACAATATTTACAATTCGTTAAAACTTCGCTTCTGCACTTGAAAAATCCGCGATAACGTGCTATAATGTAAGCATAGAGGAAATATCCGCTATACTATATAGAAAAGACAAAGAAAGCAAAAGACAGAAAAAGGAGTTGTATAAGTATGAATATGAAGAATAAAAAGTTCGCATCGGCGGTAGTAGCGCTGGCGGCGGCTGTTATGATGCCTGTTTCGCAGGCGGCGGCTCTCGCGGCAGATACTGCGCCCATTCAGGAAAACGAGATAGCCCTCACGGCGGAGAGCGATACCGAAAGCTCGGCTGAGCTGCTCGCGAAAAAGGCTGCGCCCGCTGCACCTGCGGTAACATCTGCCACGAAAAATGGCAAGCAGCTCACCGTAAAGTGGAAAGCGGTGTCCGGAGCTGACGGATACATAGTTTACCGCTACGACGCGGCTACCGGCTCTTACGATTATTTCATCGAAAACACCAATCAGTACACATGGGAAGACTACACCTCTCGCCCGAAGGAGTCGGGCTTCCGCTACTACGTTCTCAGCTACGTCAACGACGGCGGCAGCAAGGTAAAAAGTCAGGCGACTGACTACACCGATATGATAGCCGCTACCGATGGCGAGGACGTTACCCCCACTAAGGTGATATTCACCAAGGCGGGCAGGGCTGAAAAGGCTATACGCCTTTACTGGACTAAGCGCGAGTGCGTGGGCTACGAGATATACAGAGTCGACGGCGGCGAGAAAACGCTCGTCGGCACTACCGATGGCTCGGAAGACAACTTCCGCGTAAGCAGACTCGCTGCGGGAACTTCTTATACATTCACCGCGCGCGCTTTTAATCTCGACGCTAGCGGCAACAAGGTCTACGGCGCATTTGCTGACAACTACACCGTTACCACAAAGGGCAGCCGGTCGGTAACAGCCCCCGCTAAGGTAACTTTCACCAAATCGGGCAAGGCTAAGACGGCTATCCGCCTTTACTGGAACAAGCAGAACTGCGCAGGCTACGAAGTCTACATGGTAGTAAACGGCGCATGGAAGCTTATGGGCACGGCTGACGGCTCGGCGGATAACTTCCGCGTAAATGGTCTGGCGGCGGGCACTAAGTACACATTCACCGCCCGCGCTTACAACCTCGACGCTAACGGCAACAAAGTATACGGTGCGTATGCTGATAATTACAGCGCCACCACAAAGAACGACCAGAGCGTTTCCGCTCCTGCGAAGCCCGTTATCACAAAATCGAGCAAGAGCAAGAAAGCTGTACGCCTTTACTGGAACAAGCAGAACTGCGGCGGTTACGAAGTTTACATGATAGTAAACGGCTCGTGGAAGCTGATGGGCACTGCGGCGGGCACGGCTGACAACTACCGCGTAAGCGGACTGGCGGCGGGCACGAAGTACACCTTTGTAATGCGCGCTTTCAACTATAACCCCAACGGCAGCAAGGTATACAGCGCGTATTCCGACTACTACACCGCCACCACTAAGAGCAATACCGTATCCGCCCCCGCGCAGGTGAAGATCACAAAGGGCGGCAGAGCAAAGACGGCTATACGCATCTACTGGGACGCTGTTAAATGCGACGGATATGAAGTATATGTCAACAAAAACGGCTCGTGGCTCTTTGCGGGCACAGCTTCGGCAAGCGCCACAAACTTCCGCGTTGAGGGGCTGAGCCAGTCTACCGCCTACTACTTCACCGTTCGCGCTTTCAACAACTCGAACAGCGGCAAGGTTTTCGGCGAATTTGCAAAGAATTTCAAAATGACTACCGCTCCACTGCCAAATAACGGTGATAAGCCTACATACATAAACGGCGTGCTCATCGCGAACAAGACATACGCGCTGCCCGCCAGCTACAATCCGGGCGGACTGACTGCTGAAACGCAAGCGGCATGGAAGAAAATGCAGCAGGCAGCTTGGAACGACGGCATAAATCTTTGGATAGCCTCGGGCTTCCGCACCTATGCGCAGCAGAAAACGCTTTACGATAACTACGTTGCACGCGACGGCAAAGCTGCGGCAGACACGTACTCCGCACGCCCGGGTCACAGCGAGCACCAGACGGGTCTGGCTTTCGATATAAACAACCCCAGTTCAAGCTTTAACGACACTAAGGAAGCGCAGTGGATAGCGAAAAACTGCGCAAACTACGGCTTTATCGTAAGATTTCCTAAGGGCAAGGAAAGCTCCACGGGCTTTATGTACGAATCTTGGCACGTTCGCTACGTCGGCAAAACGCTGGCTAAGAAGATAACGGCGAGCGGTCTTTCGCTTGAAGAGTACCTCGGAATAACCTCGCAGTACGCAAACTGAGCGATGAGCGAATAAAAACTGAATAAACACAAAACGGAGCGGCTTCAAAAAACCGCTCCGTATTTTTATGCTTATAATACTTAATCTGTATTTTGAGATCACATCAGCGCGAGCTGCTCTGCAATATCGAAAACCAGACGCTCAGACTTCTCCCAGCCGAGGCAGGGGTCGGTTATCGACTTGCCGTAAATGGCGTCGTCGCTGATCTTCTGGCTGCCGTCCTCGAGATAGCTCTCGATCATAAGACCCTTTACATACGACTTTATCTCGGGCGACTGGCGGCAGCTATGGAGTATCTCCTTGCTTATGCGTATCTGCTGCTCAAAGTGCTTGCCCGAATTTGCGTGGTTGGTATCAACGATGACCGCCATGTTCTGTAAGCCGCGCTCCTTGTACAGCTCGTAGAGGTACATGAGATCTTCATAGTGGTAGTTAGGCAGCGAAGCGCCGTGCTTGTTGACATATCCGCGCAGGATAGCGTGCGAGAGGGGGTTGCCGTGCGAATGGCACTCCCAGCCGCGGTAGAGGAAAGTGTGCGAGCCCTGAGCCGCCATGATGGAATTGAGCATAACGCCGAGGTCGCCGCCCGTGGGATTCTTCATGCCGACGGGGATGTCGATACCGCTGGCGGTAAGGCGGTGCTGCTGGTTCTCTACCGAGCGCGCGCCGATAGCCACATACGAAAGCAGGTCGTTAAGGTAGCGGTAATTTTCGGGATAAAGCATCTCGTCAGCGCAGGTAAGACCCGTTTCGGCGATAGCCTTAGTGTGCAGGTCGCGGATAGCGATGATTCCCGCGAGCATATCCTCAGCCTTATTCGGGTCGGGCTGGTGGATCATGCCCTTATAGCCTGCGCCGGTAGTTCTTGGCTTATTGGTGTAAATGCGGGGGATAATGATTATCTGGTCGCTCACCTTTTCCTGAAGCTTAGCGAGGCGCGAGGTATACTCGAGCACTGCGTCCTCGCGGTCGGCGGAACAGGGGCCGATGATGAGGATAAACTTTTTCGACTCACCCGTAAACACCTTAGCTATCTCGGCGTCGCGCTCAGCCTTTATCTTCTTTAAATTTTCCGAAAGCGGAAACTGTTCCTTGATCTCTGCCGGAATAGGCAGTTTTCTGATAAATTCGAGATTCATTTTTCTCTTTCCTTTCTTGGGGTGCGGTGAAAGATCCTATTACTTCTCCACCGGCTCGAATCTTATCCTAATATTAGGCATCTTAGCTATCTCAGTGTAGCTGTTCATCAGTCCGTCCTCTATGCTGAGGTCGTTCTCGCCGGTAGCGGGTGGCGCGAATATACGCAGGGTCAGATCTGCTTCGCCCTCCAGCGGCTTCTCAAAGAATGCGCTCATGAGGTCGATGGTCTTTGCCTTCGGCGATTTGTAGAACCACTTTCCGTTTATCTCCAGCACGAGGTTGCTGTCGTCGTCAAAGGTGACTTCGCAGAAATGCGGGTTCTTCTCGAAGTGCAGGGGTATCTCTATGCCCTCAGCGTCCTCCGAGCTGCCCCAGCGCAGCTTGCAGGGGAACGCCAGCTCTTCGCCCTTGGTCATCGCTGGCTTGAAGAAATCGTCGTGGATTATTTCCTTGTAGGTCTGCATTACAGGCTGCTCTATTCCGCAGTCGGCGTAGTTGGGGTCTTCTATCTCAAGGCCCAGTCTGCCGCGGTCGCGGAACTGGTAGAATGTAAAGCCCGAGAACCACTCTTCGGGGTCGTTTTTCAGCATATCGCAGAATTCCTTTACCATGTCCGCCTGCTCGTAAGCGCCCGTAACGTCGCCGTCGGCGTTGAATTCGCTCATTACCATCGGCTTAGCCGCGCCGCCGTTTATCTCCTTGAAGCGGTTGTAAGACATCTTTGTAAGCTTGTATGTGTCGTCTACCTTAGAGCGCGAGTGCGATGAACCGCCGCGCTCGGCAACGTCGTACGGCCAGCCCCAGTGCAGAGCCATGTACTTGTCCACGCTCCAAATATCAGTCTCCTTTACCGCCTGCGAAAATTCTTTTTCCATTATTATCTCGGTAGCGTTGAGGTCTTCGATACCGCCTATGCAGAGTATCGTCGAAACGTTCGGCGCGTACTCTTTCAGTATCTTGTTGAATCTGCAATAGAAATCCGCTACGCCCTGATATGTGGTGCGCTTGGTAAATGAGAACCAGTTGCCCGTAGCCTCGTGGTTTATTCTCAGCATCATTCTTCCGAAAGGACGCAGGTCTTTCGCGATGGCGATAAGGTGCTCGTCGGAAACGTTGGGGTCGATGGTGAGGGTCAGCACTACTTCCTGTCCGTGGCGGCGAACATCTCTCATGCAGGTGAAAGGCTCGTCATCGGTAGTGCCGTTAAGTCCGCCCTTGTAGGTGAAGTAATCATCGTAGGGGTAGTCCCACGCAAAGGAAACGTCCATATCCTTGCAGGCTTCCGAGATCCTTGCGGGCCACTCTTTGTCCAGCGGGTAGTAGCAGTACATAAGGCTGACGCCGCGGTGGGGTCTGCCCAGCTTGTGCAGTATGTAGTCCTGATTTACATACTCGCCTCTCTCAGAGCCGTCGCCCAGGTCTACCGCGCACTTGGCTTTGCCCATGTGTACTGAATAAGCCTTGTAATTTTCCATTGATATATCCTCCTGTTCGTTACAAAAAATCGTTTACAGTTTAATTGACAAGCTGCGAATTTACTATGTCGAACTGCTTCGCAAGCTTTTTGAATACTTTATCGCTCTGCGCCGTTTCGGGCACTTGGTCGGTCATTATCACCAGCACGAAAGGCGAATCTGCATAAACTATCGCGCAGTCGTGGTAGCAGTTTTGATCCCAGTCAGAGCCGTACTTGTGCGCCACGGGGTACTTATCCGCAAGCTCTGCCGTTATCTGCGTTTTCAGATCGGTCTTTTGCATAAGCTCCGTCAGCCATTTTCCGCGCTTCGACTTTTCGGCGTACTTGTATATGTCCTCGTACTGCTTCATAAGGTCGCGGGAAGTTCCGTAGTTGAATATCCACGAATATCCCAGATCATAATTTACCCCCAGCTCGTAATTCATGTTGTTGAATCCGTCGTAGCCGTAGTAATTTATCAGATTGTAGTAGGCCGTATTGTCAGACTGCGTTATCGCGCGGCGTATCAGCTCGCGCGCTGAATATGTTTTGCCGTAGCCGTTCGCCGCCGTCTTGCCGTCGTCGCCGTCCCATATCACCTCTATGGTTATCTCGTCGTCGAGGTCTATGCCGCGCTCCAACAGCTCTTTGCAAAAAGGCGCTTTTATGGTAGAGCAAACGCCGTAGCTCGCGTCGGCATTATATGTGCACTCCGCGCCGCTTTCCATATTCTTGTAGTAAAAGCTTATGGTGTAGCCGTAATCGGCACAAATATCGTCGATGGCGTTCAGCGCCTTGGAAAGCTTTTTGTTTGAGTATGTCTTGGCGGGAAAATCATCCGCCGTGAAATTGTGCCCCGAGAGCACGTCGGTCTTTAACTTAGTCGGCTTAGGCGGCTCGGCAGGCTTTGCGGCAGTAGTCGTCGTGGTTTCCGCTTCAGCATTCACAGCGTCGGTTTCGGCCGCGCTCTCCTGCGTATCAGCCGCTTCCGACTCGTCCGCACCAAAGCTGTCCATCGAAAGCTCAGTATCCGCGTCTTGTACTCTGCGCGTGAACTGCTCCGCCCCATGCGAACGCACCTCGCAGGAAGCCAGCGCAAGCGCCATCAGCAGCGCCGTAAGCGCCGCCGTTATTTTCTTTTTCAAATCACTTTACCCCTTTACGGCTGCCGCGTTTACCTCACCACTACGGTAGATGTAACGCCCGCGCCGTATTTATTTATGCTCTGTACGATAACGGTTATCTCGGCGCTGCCCGTCATATCGGGCGTGCAGGGTATCTCCGCCGCGGCTGCCCATTCATTCTCGAAGTCCAGCCGCTTTTTGCCGTTCACCCATACCTCAGCCCTGCCCCAAAGCTGGTTGAAATGTATGCGCGGCTCTCTGCCGCCCAGCGTTTCGGGGATAACGGTATGCGCGCGGAAGAGCGCGTATTTGCCCACGGCTTCCGCCATTTTAGAGCCGTTGCCGTGCGATGGGAAATACGGCTCGGTAGTATTCATATCGTTCGCCGCGAAAACTTTCAGCGGATCGGGCTTTTCTTCGCTCAGCTCTGCCGAAACGCGCCAGCCGGTCACCTGTATCTCCTCCATCGGGAGCACTACGGGCATACGCTCGCTCGGCTCAGCAAGCTTTATCGTAAGAGCGTCACACATTAGTTTACCACATTCTGCACTGATTGTCAAGAGCGCGGCTTCGGCGGCGGGGCGTATTATCGCCTGAGCGCGGCCGTTGAAAAGGCTTCGGCGGGCAGAATCAAAAGGCTCGTGGCAGTTCGGATCGCCGTTCGCCGTGCCGATGACCTCGCCGCCCTCGGCGCTTATCGCAATCTCGCCGCAGAAGTCGGGCACTTCCCTGCCCTCGCAGTCCACCGCGATGAAATTCACGATAGCCGCGTCAAGCCCGCCCATCTCTAGCGGCGAAACGTTGGCGCACTCTATCTTTATCCGCGCCGCTTCGCCCGTGGTCTGCCTTACGCACTCCGCCGCAGGGATACCTTTATTATAGCCGATAAGCTTTATCTCGCCCGCGCGGTACTCTACCTGCCATTCGGTCTGGTGCAGCTTGTCAACGCGCTTTCTGCCGAGCGATCTGCCGTTTACAAAAAGCTCGGCTTCCTCGCAGTTAGTGTGGCTCATAACGCGTATCTTCTCGCCCTCGCGCCCCTTGAAATTCCAGTGCGGCAGTAGATGCACGACGGGCTGTTCCTCCGCCGGCGTGAATATCGACTTGCAGAGCCAAAAAGCGTCTTTTGCGAAGCCGCAGGTATCCATCATGCCGAAAAAGCTGGAAACGCTTGGGTACTCGAATGGCGTAGGCTCGCCGAGGTAGTCGAAGCCTGTCCACATAAATCCGCCCGCCGCAAAGTCGCGCGTGCAGAGGGTCTGCCACGTCTGCCGAACGGTGTTGCCCCAGTCGGCGGGGTCTTCGTCGTAGCAGGAGATGAGGTGCTTATCCATCTCAGTCTTGTAACAGCCGCGCACCGCGAAAGTCGAGGTAGTTTCGCTGCCGATAACGGGTATCTCGGGGAACTTTGCGTGAAATTCATCGTAGGCGTAAAGCTGGTAATTCATGCCTGCAACGTCCAAAGCCTGCGCCGCGCTGTCCGCTTCGGTAACGCCGCCGTTCATAGCGCCCGTAACGAAGCGCGAATCGTCAAGGCGGTGTATCTCCGCGCGCATACGCTGCGCCATGCGCCTGCCCTGCTCAGTGCCCTGAAGCGGCTCTTCGTTGAATATCGACCACATTATAACGCTCGGGTGGTTGCGGTCGCGCAGTATCATCGTCCGCAGTTCTTCCAAGCACTGCTCGCTTGTTTCAAACGAGCGGTTTTCGTTCATCACGAGCATTCCCGCGCGGTCGCACTCGTCGAGAAGCTCGGCGTGCGGCATACCGTGCGCGCAGCGGTAGGCGTTCGTGCCCATCTCTTTCAGCCGCGAGATGCGGTATTTGTGAACACTGTCGGGTATCGCAACGCCTATGCCGCCGTGGTCTTGATGGTTACAAGTACCGAATATCTTGACGCTTCTGCCGTTGAGGAAAAAGCCCTTTTCCGCGTCAAAGCGAATGGTGCGGAAGCCGAAGTCGACCGAGTCGCCGTCAGCGCCGCCGCCCAGCCAAACGCGGCAGGTGTAGAGGTTCGGCGAATCAATATCCCAAAGCTCGGGGTCTTTCACGGCAAAATCAAACATATGCACAGCTCGCCCGCCGCTCTCAACAGCCACCTGCGCTTCGTCTGCGGCGATGACTTCGCCCGTCTGCTTGTTGAATATCTCGCAGTGCAGTACAGTTTCGGCTGGCGAATAGCCTGTATTTTCAAGCGTCACCTGCGCAGGACAGCTCCAAACGCCGTCCGCAAAGCGCGGGCAGACGAATATACCGTACTGCGCTACGCTGACCTTTTCTTTCGCAACAAGGCGCACATGGCGGTAAAGCCCCGCGCCCTCGTACCACCAGCCCTCCCAGCTATCGGCATCGAGGTATACAGCGAGCACGTTCGGCGTGCCGTCGAAATACGCGCGGTCGGTAATATCTACGGTAAAAGGCGCGTAAGATGAATAGTGACGTTTCAGCAGCGAGCCGTTGAAATAAACGAAGCAGTCCTTCGCCGCGCCGTCAAATTCCAGTGTAATATTTTTGTCTTTCAGCTCCTCGCCAAGGGCGAACTGCTTGCGGTACCAAGCCTTGCCCTTCGGCTTATAGCCCCAAGATGGCGAACCGTTCTTATCAAATGGCAGCTTTACCGACCAATCGTGCGGCAGGTCTACGCGCTTCCAATCCGCAGGATCGCAGTAAAAATCGGGCTGCGGAACGCCGGAGCAGCTTCCCGCCTTAGACGTGCCGTAAATATCGTTATGCGAGATACCGCGGTGCAGCTCTACATCGCCTAGGTGGAAGAGCCAGCCGGGATCCATCGAATAAACAATTCTGCCGAGTTTCATATTTTTATATTCCATCTTATAAACACTCCTTTTTTCAACAATTATATATAATTATTATAAGATATCGGGAAACGTTTTCATAGAACATTTTATAGACGTAAAGTAAACATAGCATGAACTTTAGCGGCTCGCTAAAATGCTGAAAATCAGTCGCCGCATCGAAAAATTTTCACTTTTATGTTAAAATTCATTGACATCTTTTTATAAATATGATATAATATTTGTGTCGATATAAGTATAAAACTGTAATTTTTTCACAAGGTGGCTGGTCAAATATGTTCAGATCGCTGCTTCGCAAAGCAGGATTTGCCCTTATTTCATACGGCACGCTTTTCACGCCGCTGATAGCTTCGGCTGAAGACGGCGACGTTACCATAGCCGCTGTTGCGGGGTTTCCCATCGGCGCTATAATCACAGGTTGCATTTTGGTTTCTTTGAGCCATACTAAGGAAAAAGCTACCAAGGCCGACGATTACGTTCACGGAAAACTAAAGATCAACGAACAGTCTGACGTTTATCTCAGAACTACTACCGATAAAGAAGAGATCGGCGACTGATCTTAGCGCGACACCATTTAGAAACTAAGGGAGAAAAATAATATGGCTGCAAATATTTCATACAAATGCCCCACCTGCGGCGCAGAGATATTCTGGACGGCTGATAAAAACTGCTTTGAATGCGAATACTGCGGAGATAAATTCTCTATGGAGGACATGGAAGCAGATGGTCAGGGCGGCACAGATACCGAAAACGTCGAGGCGCACGAGGAGGTCGAAGAGGGCGAATACCATCAGTCGAGCGACGGAACTGTCGGCAGCGACCTGGTAAAATACACCTGCTCGCACTGCGGCGCTGAGATAATCACCGACCGCGCTACGGCCGCTACGATATGCGTGTACTGCGGCAACGCCGTAGTAATGGGCGAACAGATAATCAACGATTTCGCGCCCGACTACGTTATACCTTTCAAGATCGAGAAAAAGCGCGTAATGGAGGAATTTCACAAATTCAGCAAAAAGCCGCTTACGCCGAGCGATTTCGACTGCGATAAGATAGTCGATAAAATGCAGGGCGTGTACATACCTTTTTGGCTTTACAGCGGCAGATGCAGAGGAAAATTTAAGGCTGAGGGTATGAAAGAGCGCAAATGGCGTCAGGGCAAATACAAGTACACCGAGTGCAAGTATTACGACGTTTACCGCGACGGCACTATGGGCTTTGCGAAAGTGCCCGTAGACGCTTCGTCCAAGACGGACAACGACGCTATGGACTCGATAGAGCCTTATGATTACAAGGACATGGTGCCTTTTAAGCCCGCGTATCTTTCGGGCTTTCTCGCCGAGAGATTTGACGAAGATAAAGACGCCTGCTACTCGCGCGCAAAGCTGCGCATAGAAAACTCTACTGAGGATATTATCAAAAGATCCTGCGACTACGATAGTCTTACCAAGCAGAGCTTTAAAAAAGAAGTGGTGATACACAAGACAGAGTATGCGCTTATGCCTACATGGCTGCTGTACACCACCTACAAGGATAAAAAATACTTTTTCGCTATGAACGGTCAAACGGGCAAATTCATCGGAAATCTGCCGATAGATAAAGTAAAGCTCGTGATCTTCTCGGCGCTGGGCGGCGTACTCGGCACAGTAATCGGCGCGATAGCGGGTGTACTGGGGCTGTTTGCATAATGAGCGAAGATAATATCATTAGGCTGATAACATTGGCGGTGGTAGTCGCCGTAATAATTGGCGTTATACTGCTGATAAAGTCGGCGGTCGATTCAGCTAAGCGCAAGGTGCGCAATATGCTCAACTCCAGCCTGCTGGGTCAGATCAAGGCGGCTACGGAGGAAACTGCAAAGACGCCTGCTACTCTCTCAGGCTCTGAGGGTCTAATGAAGATACGCATAGCGAAAGACTTCCCCGAATTTGACGCGGAGATAGCGCGAAAGATAGTTACAAGCACGCTGACGCAGTATTTCACGATACTAAACGCGCGCAGCGGCGCGGAAGCTTTGAGCGCACACTGCACCGAGTCGTTCGTGACTGAGCTGGCGAACAGCCTCGACAGCGTGACTACTACATACGGCGGGGCTAAAGTGCACCGCGCCGTGATCTCGGACTACCGCAAAAACGGCGAGCAGTCCACTATAATATGGCAGGCGGCGGTGGAGTACACCCTGCCGGGCAAAATGCTCTCGCAGCACGTTTATGAGGTACGTTACAGCTACTACCTAGCCGCGAACAGCGACCAAGCGAGCGAGAGCCTGATATGCGACAACTGCGGCGCGCCGGTGACCACGCTTGGCGCTAAAGTGTGCGAATACTGCGGAGCGGAAGTAATAGCCTCAGTAGAGCGCACATGGAAGATAAACGCGATAACCAAAACGCGCTGACTTTAAATTTAGAAATATCAAACGATACTTATATACCAGAAAGGAACGAAAATCATGGGTTTAATCAGAATGTTTGCATCGGCAGTAGGCTCTAACCTCGCCGACCAGGTAGTGGAGTATTTCCGCTGCGACGGACTCAATCAGGACACTATGTGCGTGCCCGCGACCAAAGTTTTAAGAGGCAAGGCTGTAAACAACGGCTCTAACGACTACATATCCAGCGGCTCGACTTTCGACGTAGCCATCGGACAGGCAGCTCTGCTCGTAGAAGACGGCAAGGTTTGGGATATGGTAGTTGCTACTGATAACGACACCGCGGGCCACTACAAGTACGATTCCGCGACCGCGCCCTCTATCCTCGGCAGCGGCTTTAGAGATCTCATGCCCTCGATAAAGGACATCGGCAACAGATTTACCGCGGGCGGTCAGGCTACCCACACCATGCGCCTTGTTTACATAAACCTCAAGCCGCTGGTAAACAACAAGATCGGCTTCGGCAAAGTGCCTTTCCGCGACGGCGAGATGAACCTCACCCTCAACGCGCAGGGTCACGGCTCGTTTGAGCTTCAGATAGTAGACCCCGGCGCTTTCTATGAGAACTGCATACACGATATTTCCAAGCCTTTCGTTAAAAACGAGGGCGACGGCGCGGCGTTCATCGAGCAGCTCAAGACTGATATGAAGCCGAAATTCGGCATCGCGATCTCGAAGCTTTCCGCAAAGAGAATACCATATGATATGATAATCAGCTACGCCGACGACCTCGGCAACGAGATGAACCAGCTTCTCAGCGAGCAGTGGACGCCAAAGGGCGTAAAACTGGGACAGGTCTCCATCGAGCTGAACGTTGACGACGAATCTAAGAAGCGCATCGCGAAATTCCAGGAAGCGCAGACTGCGGGCAGCAACCCGAGTATGCTCTACGCTATGGACAGAATGTCGATAAACAATGCGCGCGAAACAGCGGCAGGCAATTCCGCAGGCGCTATGGCAGGCTTTATGGGCATGGGTATGGCCGGCGGAATGATGGGTCAGGCTATGGATCCCACTATGTACAACCAGCAGATGCAGGCTAACATGGCTCAGCAGCAGGCGGCAGCTCCCGCACCCGCACCCGCAGCAGCTCCCGCAGACGGCTGGACTTGCGAATGCGGACAGACCAACACAGGCAAGTTCTGCCAGGGCTGCGGCAAACCTAAGCCCGAGCCGAAACCTGCCGCCGATAGCTGGACTTGCTCCTGCGGCGCTGTCAATACAGGAAAATTCTGCATGAACTGCGGAAAGACAAAACCGGAACAGAAGGAAGAAAAGGGCTGGGTCTGCCCTGGCTGCGGCGCAGTGAATCAGGGAAAATTCTGCATGGAATGCGGCAGTCCGAAGCCGGCAGGAGCTCCGCTCTTCAAGTGTGACAAGTGCGGCTGGCAGCCGGAGGATCCCCATAATCCGCCGAAATTCTGCCCCCGGTGCGGTGATCCTTTTGACGATAAAGACAAACAGTAGTCCATGAAATGAGGTGAGGAATATGGCCAATACATCTGTAGGCTATACATGTCCGAACTGCGGCGGTCCTCTGTCATTTTCCCCCGGCGCCGCCAAAGTGACCTGTCCGTACTGCGATACGGAATTCGAGACTGCTAAAATCGAAGAGATTTTTGCAAAGCAGGAAAAAATGGCGACGGAAGCCCAGGCGGCAAAGGAGGCCAAATGGCATACGGAAGGCGCAGGCGGTGAATGGAGCGAAGAGGAAGCAGCTGCCGTGAAGGCATTTACCTGCTCTTCCTGCGGCGCGGAAATCGTCAGTGACGGCAACACCATGGCCACGGAATGCTGCTACTGCGGTAATCCGGTCATGCTGCCCAGCCGGTTTAACGGTATGCTGAAACCAGATTTCGTCATTCCCTTCAAGAAGACCAAGGAAGATGCGGTGGCTCAGCTGAAGGAGTTTTACAAAGGCAGATGGCTCCTGCCCAAAGCTTTTACCGCAGGCAACCGGGTGGAATCCATCCAGCCCATGTATGTGCCTTTCTGGCTTTTTGATTCGGAAGTGACGGCGTCGGCGGAATTCAAGGCGGAGTCGGATACGGTCTATGAAACCCAGGATGAACGGGTCACGGAAACGAACGTGTATCGCTGCGACCGCAGAGGAAAAATGCGTTTCCGGCGGATTCCTGTGGATGGCAGCAATAAAATGGACGATACCTATATGGAGAGCATCGAACCCTACGATTACGGAGATCTCAAACCCTTCAGCAGTGCCTACATGGCGGGGTGCCTGGCCGACAAGTACGATGTGGATGCGGAAGCCGCCGCACCCCGGGCTGATGAGCGGGTACGCAAAAGTGCCGTAGGTATTCTGGAGGATACGGTAGAAGGATACATGCGCCGCGAGCTGGTGAACGATGTGATTAACAAGGGCGAAGGCAGCGTTTCCTACGCCATGGCTCCGGTGTGGATACTGACTACCCGCTATGAGGACAAGCCCTATACATTCATGATGAACGGCCAGACAGGAAAAATGGTGGGCAGCCTTCCCTGGGATAAGAATAAGGCCAATCTGTACTGGGCCGGCAGCACCGCTGTACTAACCGCTGTATTCTATTTCCTCGTCAGGATGTTTGTGTAAGGAGGGGAGAGGCATGAAGAAATATGTGTTACCACTGTTTATGTTTCTTGCGGCTCTTTTCCTCACTGTCACTGCAGCGGCATCCGACGTTTTGGGACTCCATGACGGTGCAAAGCTTCTGCAGACCTCCGAACGCACTGCTGTCATGAAAGAACTGCAGGATGTGGAAAAGCGTTACGGTGTAGGAATGGCAATTATCACTGTGCCTTCTACGAACAAAATGAAAATCGGAGACTATGCCAACAAGCTTCTGGACAGTACTTTCAAGGATGGGAAAAAGGGTAATATGGTTCTTGTCCTGACCATGGATACAAGGGATTACTACATTGCCACTGACAAGGCCATGAAGGAACGGATTACCGATGCAAAGGGCATTCCGGCGCTGGAAGAAAAATTCCTGCCCGCTCTCAAAAAGAGTGATTATGCCGGAGCCTTTACGGCTTATGCCCGGGGCGTGGGAGAACAGCTGGCTTATTACGAAGAAAACGGGAAAGCCTATGATCCGAAAAGCGGCTTCAGCCCGCTGGCCCTGGCCATCGCCCTGGCCATAGGCCTGCGGCTTCCTCATCCGCGCCGGCCTCATCCGCGGTATGAGCAACGTGGTGCCTGCGCCGGCGGCGAATACGTACCTGGACAGGGAGAGCTTCGAGCTGCTGGATAAGGAAGACACTTTCCTCTATATGAATGTCACCCGTACACCTAAAGCAAAGAAGAATGACAGCACCGATGCCAGCCATGGAGGAGGCGGCGGTAAATTCTGATATTCCATCCTGTTTACTCCATTCTTTTGGTCACTGTGCCTGCGGGGTCCGGATCATCATGGGTGTCGGTGGTATTCGGGCCTCCGGGGAAACGCTGATTAAATCGTTGTAGCCTTTCATTCTTGAATTTTGGTGCAATCTAGGGAATATGATGACGCGAATAGCAGGCTGTTTAAGAATCTCCCTGACGAAGTGGTGCATCAAAATTCTTATAAAGGCATACTCTGCGAATGAATCAGTGCTTTTCTGGTACAGTGGGCATTTGGAAAGAAATCCGGGAGGTTCACTATGAGATTTGGAAAGATACTGCTCATGGGACTGATGGCTGCCTGCCTTATGGGAGCTTCGTCCCGGGCCTGGGACGAAGGGAATACAATCTGTCCCGGCGATGGAGGTGCGGAAGCTGAGCAGATCCGCATTTTTATAAAGAACTGGAAAGAGGTTTATCCCATGGACGGGGAACCGGTACGGGAATTTGCGGTCACTGACCTTGACGGCAATGGTCTTTTGGAAATTCTGGTACGTTCTCCGGAAAGTGAAGACATCCCTGTTGTGTATGAAGTGACACCGGATCATGACGGACTTAAAAAGAGAAATAAAAAATGGTATAGCCGCCAGATTTCCGGCCAGTCCATTGCCTGGTTCGTCATGCATCCGGAAACAGCGGCGGGTCCCTGGACAGGGAATATCGATGACGCTGAAGCGATGCTGCAGGACAGCTATGATGTGAACACAGGCCGTAAAGAAGCCTTTGGTTAAGAAGGGGCAAAAGGATTATCATCTTTGCAAATAAAATCGTAAATAAATAAAGGAACCGCACAGGATACTTCCTGCTGCCGTTCCTTTTTTGTTCTGGTATGGGGCTCTTATGCTATAATGAAGGTAACAATTATTCGATGCATCCTTCTTTCAAGAATCCCCGGGGGCAGGTGAGGGCTATGGGGAAATGGATCAGACTTTTATGGCTTGGCCTTCTCTTCTGGCTGTCCGCACTTACGGCGGTCTCGGGAGCAGTTATCCTTTACAACCATGAAATACAGAACATCCTCGTCCGCGTCAACATACGCGTCAACGCGCATACCCAAGTACGAATAAAGAGAGCCGCTGATATTGCAGCTATACCACACCGCACCGATTTTTACGCTGCTTTCGGTTTTTGTGTCGTTTGCGACAAAGGATATATCGTCCACACCCTTTACAACGCCTTTTATCTTTTTGATGTTCAGGTATTCCGAAAGAACGGTTCTTGAATCGTCCTCCGAGTAGTATACGTTGTTATCGGTAAAGGATGACGCTCTCATAAGCGGAATATCGCATATCGCCTTATACAAAAGCTCGGCATATTCGTTCACCGTTATTGCGGTATCAAGGCTGTGCGCGCTGCCCTTTGAGATAAGACCTATACGCCCCGCCGCCGCGCGGTACGATTCGGCGGAGCTGTTCCCCGAATAATACATATCGATATACGGCGTATAGCCGAGGAAATCAACAAGCGTCATAAGCGCCTGACCGTACATAAGCGGAGTAGACAAATCAGTGTTCCCGAAATACATCTTTTCCGTACTGCCGCCGGTAATCTTATCCAGACTGTATACGATATTCTTTTTAAGCACCGTTGAGTTCGGCTCCGTCACGTCAAGCACGCCCAGCTGTGTGAGCGGCTCCCGCTTCGGCGTTATCCGCCGCGGCGCCAGAATCCGCAGCGAGTGTGCCAAAACCCGAAAATGCTATTGCAAAACAAATTAAAAAACAATAAATTCTTTTCATCGTGTTCCTCCCTTAGCGTTCCGGCTTCATTATTCCGTAGATTATCTTTGCGGCCTCCGCTCTTGAAATCGGATTTTGCGGAAGGAATGTTCCGTCCTCATAGCCGCATATTAT
>ENA-OPSJ01000792-OPSJ01000792.1-human-gut-metagenome-genome-assembly--contig:-NODE-792-length-27217-cov-15.002209_pt1 | contig 27217 bp, 11 predicted proteins | sample MGYA00241801_ERZ501893 | MGnify/ENA primary metagenome ERZ501893 (study PRJEB25962, sample SAMEA2042219) | human gut metagenome | biome: human gut; feature: human-associated habitat; material: faeces...
TGGCAATCAAGGTTGCTGCCAAAAGGACTTTGGATAATGCTTTACTTTTGATAAGAAAATTTATCACAACTTGTGATAAGTATTCCGAGGACATGGACTTCTCGCTACTTGCTCCAAGCCAAGACTTTGACTTCACACAATACTTTCAACCCATAGTGGACCAGTTTGCCATGGTGGGCCGAGAGGTGGAAATAAAGAAGAAGGACAAGAAGAATTTTTGCAAGGTCGAATCAGCATTCCTGAAGGACAACACCGATGTTTACGACATCACATTCCAAACAGAGAAATCGATAAAGATAAAAATAGAAGTGGACACGCAGCCGCCACTGAAGTTCCTCACCGAGCAGAAACTACTTCTGCTCCCACAATCCTTCATGACTCGCTGCTTCACCCTTCCCGACCTCTTTGCAGGCAAGATGCACGCCTTGGTTTATCGAGCTTGGAAGAACCGCGTCAAGGGTCGTGACTGGTACGATTTTGAATGGTACGTCCGACATAATACCCCGCTCGACTTCCCTCACCTGCGCGAGAGAGCCTTGCAGTTCAATCAGGAGGACATCACCAAAGAGTCTTTCCTTGAGAAACTGAACAATCGCCTCTCTACCGCAGACATCAACCAAGTGAAGGCCGACGTGCTGCCATTCATCCACAACCCCAAGGATTTGGATATCTGGTCCAACGACTACTTCCTTCAACTGGCCCAAATGATCAGGTTCGAATAAAGAGGGCAACTTTTTCAACAACACCAAAACTGTACGGTTAAAAATCTTCTTGGCCGAGTGAAAGCTATATGCAACTCGGCATTTTCAACCGTATAACTTGATTGCCCCAATGAACAGATGCCGAAACAAAAACGTTAAACGTTAAAACGTTATTATTCACCCCTTCTTGTCACTCTTAACGTTTAACGTTTTCTCTTCTCCACTAACCTCCCCTGGTCACGCAAAAAGCACGCCAGTCCCCATGCAAACGACAGTTCATAACCCATGCTAACAACAACTCACAAACCATGCAAAACGACGACTCTCACCCCATGCCAACAGACGCCCCTCACTTACCCTCCGCGCCAGTCATAAGCAACCATCCGCCTCGCCCCTAAGCTACCATCGCCAAGGTCCCCCTAAGTGGCGCCCAAGCAAACACTCAAGCAGCCGCCTTGCTCGCCTTGATAAAACCCACAAAGCACCGCAAAAGTTAGCGGTAAAACGCCACAAAAGTTAGTGACGAATCACCGCAAAAGTTAGTGGTAAAATGCCGCAAAAGTTAGTGGTAAAACACATAATCAATTGATTGCCAACCACGTTGCACACATCATCAATTACAGACAAAACACGGTTTATTAAAACGTTTTTGTTTGGGCATCTTTGTTTTGATGTTGCTCAGACAAAAGAAAGAAGTCACGTTGCCACGAAATCACGCCTTAGAGCAATCCAACCCAACCACCTTTGCCATAGAAGTCTCGCGTTCTTACATGATAACGTTATAACGTTTAACGTTTTCAAAATCGCATACGCCTACCACAACAACCCACGAGAACATCAAACAACTCCAAGAAAAGAGCAATCCATAAGACAGAGTTAGAACTTGCCTAAAACTAGAAGGAAGCGTGTGTAAATGTAGGACAAAATGTAGAAGACCATTTTATTGACGTCAATAAAATGGTTGTTATCGATTCTGGTGCTGAGCGTCAGATAGATGACGTTATGCTAACACGCTATGCTTGCTACCTTGTCGCTCAAAATGGCGACCCTCGTAAACCACAAATCGCATTTGCACAAACTTACTTTGCTGTGCAAACTCGTCGTGCAGAACTTATAGAACAGCGTCTTGTTGAAGTTGAAAGAGTTAAGGCACGTGCTAAACTACAGGAAACAGAACGTAAACTTTCTGGCGTACTTTATGAACGAGGGGTGAATGACAAGAGTTTTGCTGTGATACGTTCCAAAGGAGACCAAGCATTATTTCGTTTGAATACTGCAACGCTGAAGCGACGCATGGGAATCCCGGAGAAACGACCATTAGCAGATTTTCTTCCCACTATCAGTATCAAAGCAAAAGATTTTGCGGCAGAAATGACGAGTGTGAATGTGCAGACCAAAGACCTTCAAGGAGAAAGTCGTATAAGCCAAGAGCATATTGCCAACAATGCTGCTGTTCGAGATATGCTTGTGCAGCGTGGTATAGTTCCAGAGAACCTTCCTGCGGCAGAAGATGTAAAGAAGGTTGAACGCAGATTGGCAAGTGAACAGAAAAGGCTTTGGAGAACAAGAAGAAAAAATAAGATGGAACAGAAAACGCCACAAAAGTTAGTGACGAATCACCGCAAAAGTTAGTGGTAAAATGACACAAAAGTTAGTGGAAAAACACATAATCAATTGATTGCCAAGCACGTTGCACACATCATCAATTACAGGCAAAACACGGTTTATTAGAACGTTTTTGTTTGGGCATCTTTGCTTTGATGTTGCTCAGACAAAAGAAAGAAGTCACGTTGCCACGATATCACGCCTTAGAGCAATCCAACCACCCTTGCCATGGAAGACGCGCGTTTTTCCATGATAACGTTTAACGTTTTCAAAATCGCATACGCGTTTCCCCAGCAGCCCATGGAATTTTCCATCTGCTCCATTTGTAACCACGCCTGTGCAAATCTGCAGCAAACATGGATTTTACCGCAAAAACACCAAATGAATTGCCACAAAAACACCAAACGTTTTACCGCAAAAACTACAAATAAAACACAGCGAAAACTCAAAATAACTTTTGTAACCAAATAAAAATCAGTAACTTTGTATCGAAAACAAGAAAGTATAAAATATGCAAGAGGATAGTCATGAAATAAGCAAAGACAAGGACTGCCAAGACTTCCTTACGGGGATAAAAGAACTGGCAAGGGAGCTGACGCAGATTCGCGAGCGAGCAGCCATAGAGTACGCTCCCATTGTGGAGGAATTCTGCGCGAGGAAACAGGCGTCGGAAAACGAAGTAGGACGGATGCTTGACCTTCTGTTTGAGTTTGCCGACGACGAACGCATATTACTCATGTACAAGAAGGTGTGCCGAAGATTCGTCTATGAATATCCCGAAACTATCAGTTTCTACATCATGGAGTACAGAAAAGAATATGACCGCGAGAGTCTTATCGGGACCGAATACGAATATCTGCTTCACGAGGATGAAGACTTGTCCGACGAAGGGCGTGAAGCAAAATAGCCGGTTGTAACGGAGAGAATCCTATTTGTTAAAGCCCGCATTCAATCATAATATTTACCCTGTTTTCTTCTTTTATATTGATTAGTTTTTATACCTTTGTGGTCAACAAATGACAACTCCAACAAGAAATAGTCTGTTGGTTTAACCTAACCTCCGAACTATAACATTGGAAGATATCACCAAGCAGCCTCCAACGGCTGATGCTTCATTGTATAATGGGCAGCCTACCGACACAGGCTCATCGTGTCCAAGTGCAGGACTCACCTCTTGTACGCCCTCCATCTCAAAGGACAAAGGTGGGGTGTCGGTAGAGAATGTGCCTTCTGAAAACAAGCAATGGTTTGTTCTGCGCGTTACGTATGGACGCGTCCTCAAGGCAAAAGCATCAGTAGAGGCTAAAGGCTTGGAATGCTATGTGCCTCTGAGGTATAAAGAGGTAAGGAAGCAAGGAAAGAAGCGAATCATAACAGAGCCTCTTATTTCTTCTTTTGTGTTCGTTCATGCCCCAGCGGAGCAAGTTGACTCTCTTTTGCAATATAAGAACATCAAGGATCTTGAAAACAGGGCTTTGTTGAGTTACTATTACGACCATACCTCTCATCGCGAAAATGCGCCAACCAAGAACCCACCTCTTGTCATTACCGATACAGCTATGGATAATTTCATCCATCTAACCTCCATCGAGAATCCTCACATCATCCCTGTCACTTCGGAGAACATCAAATACAAGTTAGGGGATGAAGTCGTGATTGCAGAGGGTGAGTTTAAAGATATACGTGGAAGAGTGGCAAGGATAGCAGGCCAGCAGAGGGTGGTGGTAGAGCTTTTTGATGGGTGCTTGGTAGCTACGGCGTATATACCGAAGAGGGCAATGGAAATGTATAATGAACATAAAATCGTCAGTATATGTATGACAGACAAGACAAAAACTTATGAGTCTCAATAACACAGACACATTGAATTCTTTTCATAAAGACATTAATGGTAATAGTTTTTCTGTCTGCAATCTAATATAACAGAGCTGGCAACAAGTTAACTGTTTGTAAACGAGTGTAAATTTCAACAAATCCTATATGGCACAGAAAATTACGATACTAGAATATGCTAACACCAAAGGTCTAACGGTCTATGATGTAACTCAAAATGCGAAGGAAAAAGGAGTAATACTACCAGAGGACCCTGAATATGTATTAGATGATTCGCAACTCAATCAAATTGATCCTATCTTCGCTCATCAAAACAAATACAAACAGATAATGTCTGGGAACAATATTGACTCTAACGAATCTGCACCGAAGACACTCACATTAAAGAATGAGAAACAACCTAGCGAAAATCTTAGGGTTCTCAATAAAATTGACTTAAGTTCATTAAACCAAAGTTTTAGAGCTACACACAAGCCAAATAAAGAATACGAGAAGAAACAGAATAAAAACAATATTCTTTCCGAAGAAACGATTGCTCAATTAAGAGAATTTGGCAATACACATCAAAACGAGCGATTTACAGGAAAGGTTCAACGAGTTATGCATCATGGCGCATATGTAACCATTGAGAATCTTTCCGCTTTCTTATACGCAAAGGATGTCAGCTGGAGGTATATCGATGACATAAATTATTTCTTGTATGAAGGCATGGAAATTGACGTCATCATTATTGGTTATGAAGAAGAAAAGAAAAAGCTGAGAATTGGAAGAAAACAATTAATGGATGATCCTTTACTATCGCAAATCGACCAACTCTCAATTGGAGGTGAAATCCAAGGTGTTGTTAAAAAGATAATCAAAAGCCGTGCGTATATTGAAATTCAGGATGGCGCCATTGTTAAAGCTTCCATTCCGAACGGATATACCTATCCAATTGGGAATTCGGTTTCTGGCAAAATTACAAACATAGACATTAGTAATCATCTAGTAGAAATTGACATCACAAGCCACCTTGTGCCCAAAACAAGCCAAGAGGCAAAACTACCGAAAAAGAAAAAACAGCATAAACTTGAAAAGAGTATAGCTGTTGTTCAATTCTATGATAACCACGTTAATTATTTCGGAAGAGTTCTTACCAATGCTCTTGGTATTAATAACGAAGATAGTTCCAGCAAATTATACTCCATCAATCTCAATGAGAGGAATTGGAATCCAACCATTCCTCCTCAGGAAAATGATTGGATTATAATGAACCTAAGAACTTTTAAGGGACGGCGTGAAGCCACAAATGGCGACTGGTTGACATATGACAAAAATGGACTATTATTAGCTCTTCCTTATAGAGGCATGTTCGCTAAAATAGAAGGAAAAGACTCTAAAGGATCATACCATGAGCATGACGTTATCTGTCATGTTATTGACAAGATTCTAGGAAAGACAGATGGAAAAGAAATTGTAATAGAAGCTTTCGCCGAGTATCTATCGGATTATAATAATGTGGAATATTCACAAGTTACCGAAGAATTTCTTCAGGATGACAATTTGCTTAAACGACTAATTGCATTGTTTCCAGAACTAAAATCATACACATCCGACAATGACACTTATTGCAACGCTATAAAATTCTTAGTAGCTACCGTAAAAAAAAGAATTTTCACCCCAAAAGACATAAATACCCTACAAGGACTTCCCGATAATTTTGATTTTTCCTCATGTCTTACAGAGACTATTGAATCCCTTGACAACTCATCAGAAGACCACCTAACAGATGTTAGACATTGGCTTTCCGCACATACTTCCATATTAAATGCTTTGTTGGAAAATCCGACAAGCCTTTCGATGAATCTGCTATATGTAATTTCTCTTATTACGCAGAGCAATTCCATCTTCAGCGAAGCTGGTAAACCATGGAACGAGACATTCGAATATCTCAAGGGAAAGTCTGATTCCGAAGCATTCTCTTTCTTGAGTTGTTATCTTTCTGATAAAGACAAGGCGTTCGTGGAACAAGCAGATTTAACAAACAAGCTTGACTATGAAACGTCAAAGAAACTAGTCTCCAAATTATTAGATGATCCACAATATTATTTAGAAGTTCTACATCTGTTGGCCGAAAGATTTATAGAAAACGATTTCAACATTATCAGCCATTATATACTAAGCGGGCTAGATGTACGACATATATATCCACAGATTGGGGAACGTCTGAATAGCCTAATAACAGAAAACGAGAAAGAGGTTCGTTCGTTTTTCAATTTGTGCATTAATAATTACATCCAACCAGCAGATATTATTTCCGTCACCAACACCGTGAAGGACGAATTATACGTTGAACTATTTGCATTAACCGCTAATCTGGAAAATCTAAACAAAATAAAAGATTTCGATTCCATACCTCTTTGGATTAATGAGCAAGAGCCTTCATTTGTTAGCCATTTTCTCCTAAGTTGTCAGAGTTCTTTTGTTGATGATAAAGGCAAAGAGGCTATTGCCGATACCCTAGCATCAATAAATAGTGAGATATTTAGAGATTCTATCATTGAGTTATCTGAAGATTACCAGTACAAAATTCTTCAGCTATGTCCAGAAACTTATGCAAAAGACATCGTTGTTCAGTATTTTGCTTCAACCAAACTCTTTTATCTGTTTATTGGTGAGCTATGGAAGAAATTTAAATCACAAATTCCATATGTGTCCTTCGATTTAGAATCAGATGGAGACTCTATAAAGGAATTTGCTTTTAGAAAAGACGAAAAAACAACGGCGTACCAGGGAGAAGAGCAGCTTAGCACACTTCTACATGCATTAAAACATACAGAGATTATTGTTGGACACAGAATCAAAGCGTGGGATTTGGGCAGTGTATTAAGCAAGAAAGGCTTTGAGTCAAATGCATTTGTTTGGGATACTTTAGAAATGGAGATTCTATTAAATCCTTGCAGATATTCATATGCACTTCACACTGGACATACAGCACAAGAAGACACAGAACTGGTAGATCGATTATTCTGGAATCAACTCTATAGACTCTCAAAAAATGAATCTTTATGTGGCGAACTTAAAGATTTACTTCCTGCAAGAATTAACAAGATATTAGAAGTCTTGAGACAACCAGAATTTTCTAAATTCTTTAGCAAGGACTCTGAAGAAGACAACTATTATCAAACCCTTGCTGATACAGATGAGCAAGTTGTTTCTCGTATAAAAGCAATAAACGACATTGATTCTAAGAGGCTAATTATTGCTCCTAAGCGCTTATGGACAAGAATCGCAGAATATGTGGACATGAAGTTTGTTCAGAAGCAGGAAGGTATTGAATACATGTCTATTAGCAAAAAAATGCTGCATGAAAAACCTCTTGAAGACACTTTCCTTCATGCTATCTTGAACAGATTTGTTACAATGTCAAAAACTCCCGTTGTAGCAAATCTTGCTCAATATCTTAGACTCAATTATTTACCTGACGATCTACTTGAAGAGTACGTTATTGAAAGCTCAGGAAATGTAGATTGTGCAGACATGGAGTTCCTAAGAGAAAATAGCAACCTGAAAAATTACGAACATATTTGGTTTGTTGGTTGTGAAATTGAAAATCGAGTAAATCAGTATTCATTGCCAACTCATTATTCTCCGTCTGATTTTTGGCAGAATGATAGTAGTATTCCTATGCGATTAGGCGCATCTAGATACATTGCTATAAGTCAGGAAGAACGAAAACTAAATATTTTCGATGATGTTCCATCAGAAGCTGCTAACGTATGGATAGAAAGAACTAGAGAAGGCAAGTATATTGTCAGCTACAATTATGATTTCTTCTCTATTTTAGAGACACTGAAAAACAATTCGGAGGGGTTGACAATAGAAACAATTCCGTGGATAACTGACAAAGGAAACAACGATTCTATACATTTGGTATATAGTGAACACGGAAGAGGATTTGATGCTTTGCAAAAACGCGTCAGTGCAACATCAAGATACAGAGCGACCTACTGGACGTATCAAATGGCTTTACTTAAATACATTCATTTCAATAAGGACCAACGTCCTATAATTCTTTTATTAGATGATTCTCTGGAAATAGATAATGTCGTGTCTTATGCGAAAACATTAGGCTTCTATATTCCTGATAATGGAACTTTGGTCAGAAGACTTGAACTGATAGAACATCATAACAATGGAATGCTTGTAACAAGCAAAAAACATTTTTTTGATATCGTAGATTGGCGAAAAGATACACCATATTGTTACGTGTGGGATAATCTAGCGGTTGAAAAGCACATGATGATGTGGAATGGTTTTACAAATGAGCTTAATAAATCATTCTTGAATGATGGTATAGAAGAAAAAGGAGCATCTGCTGCAATAGGTTCGGCAAAGGACACTTACCAGTCTATATTGCAATCTATTTGGCCAGTATATGAATATTATTATCGCTTCATAAAAGCTAACAGCATTGAATCAACGATGTATGTACTTGACTCCTTCCTAGAGGAATATCACTCACTTTCAGCATTATGGGGCGTATCTTCTTATGGGGTAAAACAATTATGGACCAAAGAGGAAGAGTTTAACGATTCACTAAATGTTAGCAAGGCTTTCTTTACGGATAGCTCATCCATTTATGAAAACGATTCCGATATCGAAAAGGCTAAAGATCTTATATTCTCAGTATTAGTAAATCCCGAGCATGATCCTGAAAAGAAATGGAGTCCTATTCAAGAGGAAATCATTCCATATATCCTTAAAAGACAAGAAAACTATCTCGTCTCACTTCCTACAGGTGGTGGTAAATCTGTTTTGTTCCAAGGGTCTGCGCTCTACAATGCTGCATATACAAACAAACTGTCAATTGTAGTAACTCCATTGAAGGCTTTGATGCAAGATCAGGTGAAAGAACTTGGAGAAAAAGGCTTTATCTCCAATGTTGATTATCTAAACGGAGACAGATCATACCAAGAAGTCAAGAGTATATATAGAAAAATTAATGGTGGCGAAATAGCGATTCTTTATGTCACTCCTGAACGTTTCCGTTCAAGAGGCTTTTTAAATGCTTTGTCCACTAGAATGGCAAATGATCATGGACTTGAGTACATGGTATTTGATGAAGCTCATTGTATTTCACAATGGGGAATGGAGTTCCGTCCCGAGTATCTAAATGTTACAAAAATGTGTAAGGAGTTTAAGGATACTTATGGCGATAACATGTGTATATCAATGTTCTCAGCAACAGTGACCGACATGATATATGAACAAATAAATAATATAATTCCCGTAAAGCGATTGGGCCAAGAAAATGACAAGAAAATTTACAATCCTATCAGGAGCCACATAAAGATGGAATTCAAAGAGGTGCTTCATGATATTCCGCATCGTTTGAAAGAAATCGTTGACTATATCAAAGAACATAACATCAAAGCCCAAAAGAGCCGAATGCTTGTTTTCTGTAAAACCAGAAATCAATGTGAAGAAATGGCTTTGCTTCTAGCAGATGAATTGCACAAAGCTGGAATCCTAAGTGAAAAATTGTCAACACAAGCAATAGGCTACTTCCATGCCGGTATGGATGGAGATGATAGAGAAGAGGCATATACAAGATTCAAAGATGACAATGATCCATTATATATACTTTGTGCAACAAAAGCGTTTGGCATGGGCATGGATATACCTAACATTCACTATATTGTCCATTTAATGCCACCAAGCGTAATGGAAGATTATCTTCAGGAAGTTGGTAGAGCTGGAAGAAACAAAGAAATGTATATAGACGCAGGATTTAGTGAATCAACTCCTATACCGACCTTATGCCTGTGCTCAAAGGATGACATCAAGAAAGCTAAAGAGCAGCTTCTCCAAAGCACTCTAAGCTGGAAAAACCTTGAGGAGATAAGAGTAGCTATTAATTCGTACATTACAAAAATACAGCCAATAGATAAAACAAAAAAATATCCTGTAGTAGTTCCAAATACATTATGGGCTAGTGGACAGTTCGATCATGACTTTACAGACTTCAAACTTGGCCAGTATTGGCTTGAGCGAATGGGAAGAATCAAGATGGGATTTTTAAGTCCTGCGCATATTAATATTACAATTCTTGATCATAATTCAGCAGATCCAAATGAAGAGTCGTTAGAAGAAAGAGACAAAAGGCTTTCTGCATCAAGTAGTGCCACTCATGCTTCAGCTATTTTGGCAGAGTTGAGACAAATTCAAAGAAAACAACAAAATTCAAATATTCAAGTCTCTATTCAGGAAGTTGCAGCAATTCTATCTATGCCTTCAGCAAAACTGCTAGATAGTTTGATTTGGTGCGAGAAATTTAAAATCATTCGAATAGAAGAGGAAACTCGATGCCGCATTGCATTCACCAGACTGAGTGAAGTATCATACTTGCTGGGCGAGAATTCACATGATGTAGCATTCCATGTCATATTGAATGCTACAAGATTACTCTTACAGAATAATGGGTTAAAAATCGAGAAGAATTATACTCTTTCCGATCTTCGTCAATTCATTAAAAAATCAGATACGCTAGAAGAAATTGTAAAGACGGTCATCAATACTGATGAAGATGGCAAGAAGTATACAGAAAAATACATGATTTGGTATAACGAGAATGATAGACAAAAAAAAAAGGCTTGTCTATTGCTCGATCATACCATAATGATTTATACAAGAAACGTCTGAGACAAATCATTACATTATTGGAAATCATTCCTGATGTAAAAGTAAAATCATTCATAGACACACAGAAGAAATGTGTTCTTCAATCTGTAATAGTAGAGGAAAATACATGGAAAGATTTTTTAAATGATTTTCAGGCCGACTGTTTGAAAACCTTGGAATATATCAACAAACGCCTAAACGCTACAATTCGTTGGTCTGACGCCGCCATTGAGTTGGGATTTGAAAACAAAGGATTTGTATATTTCGAGAATCTTCTGCGTTTTCTAAATGGAATGGCATACATCGCTACGGATGCATTACTTCCTACCGGCATTGAGATATATACAACGGACGATTCTGAAAAAGTATTTTTTGAGAACGTTGAAAAAGATTCGAAAGATTATCAAGACAAACTCGCATTTGATGAAGCTATAGAAATCAGGAATCTTCGCTTATGCGTTATGGACGTTCTCACAACAAAGATTCATTCAAAGCAGGAATTCCAAGAATTGATAGGATCGTATTTTTCACTAAAAAAATCCGAGGACTTTAGAACCTTATTAAGCAAATACTACGAAGAGTCTGATCCTATTTGGGATGCTCTTCGTGCTACTGCAATAAAAAAAGCAGAAGAACAATTACAAGATAATCCTGAGCAATGGGCCATCTACAATGAGAACTCAAATGAAAATGTTAACGTTGAAGCGGGCCCTGGATCAGGAAAAACACATGTTCTGACTTTAAAATGTGCCAAACTTATATATTACCAACATGTAAATCCTACGAGCATCTTAGTGTTGGCTTATAACAGGGCCGTAATTATCGAGCTAAGAACTCGTTTAACTAAACTATTTGCATCGTTAGGATTGAGTCGTTCAGCAAGTCAATTACATGTATACACTTTCAGCAGTTTTGCTAAAAGAGTGTGCGGAGATACCGCACTCTCTGGATGTGAAATGAATAAGTGGGAAGGAGTACTACTCGATACAATAAACGAGAAGCCTAATGACGTTCGTGCTGCAATGCCAGATCTTCAATATGTATTTATTGATGAGTTCCAAGATATTACTCAAACACGACTTGATGCTATGTTTGGGCTAAAAAAAATCTATTATGGCCTCACGTTCTTTACAATTGGAGATAAAGACCAAAGTATTTATGGATTTGAGAAAGAAGAGTCTATGGATCCAAATTATTATTATGACCAGCTTTATAAGACTTTAAATCCTAAGAAAATGACAATGAGCACTAATTATCGTTCATATCCAAAGATTCTCAAAGAAGCGAGTCGTTTTCTCCCAGAAACTTCTCATATACCAGTTCCATGCAAGAAGAATATAGAAAACGAACCAAAATCAGAGTATGTGTATATTTATCAAGACAGCAGAGAGTGGTCAAAGGATTTTGGAGGATACGTTCTGTGGTTAAAAGAACAAGGTGTGACTGATTTGGCCGTGTTCTTCAGAACGAATAACGAAGTCTATCACGGTTACTCACTTATAAAAGCCCTTAATCTACCTGGTATTAGAATCAGAATACAAGGTGCTTCTACATGTGAGTTATATAGAATGCGAGAAATATATGCTGTTCTGAAATTGTTGGATAGCAACCGCAACAAGAGACTAAAGTTAGAGAACAACCAGACTGAATTGGAATTGAAGAAAACAATATCTTCATGGATAAACAAAATCCCTAACTGGGATTCATTCTATTTGGATATTGCATTTGTACTAATACTCGATTATCTTGATTTTGCATCGACAGATGAGGTATCACATACTTATGGGGATATGGCTGATAGTATCAGAGAGACGTTAAAAGAAGACAATCCTCAATTATATAAGCTATATGATGACAAGCGGTTCCAAAATAGACGCATATTATTAGACCAACAACTTAATGTAGTGCTTACCACTATGCATAAAGTGAAAGGTTTAGAGTTTGATGCTGTTATAATAACACCATCAGTTACATCTCTTCCTTTTAACCCGACTGAAGATATTGATGAGTCTATTCCACTATCCCCTAATGACATTGAACAAATAGAGGAAGAGAAAAGACTACTATATGTTGCATATACTCGTGCAAGAAAATACCTATTCATTTACAAAGGCAACAGAGAAAGAGCTGTTGAAAACATGCAGCGCTTTACCAGCCTTGAAGACCAATGGGGAATAAGGGAAAGAAATGTTGGACTCGACAATTATAATATTGGATTTAATGCTGGATTTATTTTTAAAGGTAATAAAGCTATCGCATATAATGTGCGCAAAAATGATCCTGTAGTAATAAAACGTCACATAGGTATGACCAAATTTGGTCAGCAATTCACTACATATAATATCATTCATAATGGAAGCATTGTTGGTCAACTATCCAGAAGTAGCAGTATAGCCCACCGCATGAGAACCAATGATATAGAACTATTGACTGGATTTTTTGTCAGCGATGTATTCTATTGGTCTTACCAAGACACACTGGATTCAGATAAAAGAAAAGAGAAGGAATTTCTAAAAAATCCCGCAAAATTCAAGAATAAAAAGCCAGAGCCTTTTGCCCCCAAATGGTGCGAAGATGCCCGCAAGCAAGGTTATGTATTTATTGTAGATATTGCCGGTTATGGCAAATAAAATTGAAATTTATGAGTTTAATATCACATGAAATTAGCAGAGCTGATAATGCTGGCGAAATCAGCCAATATTCGTTCCACATTGCCGATCATGCAAAAACAATATCAGGGAAAGAATGAAGTCGTACTATATGCTGAGAACGGAGGATATCCACCCACTCAAAACGGGGATATCCGTTCACTTTTCTTGCTCCTTAGTCAGCCAAGCCCGTTCTATCTATCAACGTCTTAACGTTATAACGTTTAACGTTTTTGTTTTGGCTTCTTTGCTTTGACGTTTTCGTAAACGCATACGCCCGCCACAGCGGCCCACGGAAATTACAACTGCTCCTACAACATAAAAACAGAGGGTGTGTCAAAACTCTCTTATTCTTAAATCGGGTAGGAGGTAAATGCTAATCATAAAAGGCATTCACCTTCTATTTTCACATTTACCGACCTCCCACACCACCGTACGTGCGGTTCCGCATACGGCGGTTTCGTGCTTTCTCATCTTGCGATGTGTGGCAAGTTGTTTTCAGCTATCCCTATGAGTAGCGTCACTTCTATCCTATTGTCGGATTCCGTCCTATCGTCTTGGATAGAGAGTTCCTTTCGGACATCTGACGAGGTGTCTCACAAGGTAACATTCATTTACTATTGCACTGCACGATTCAGTCCTTCCCTATAAGCACACGTGCCTTGGGTACTATGACCTCTGCTGACTTCTCACGGCAAGCTTTACTCCGTCATGGTACATCGAATGATTCATCTTCACCCATGCGTCCGTGGGACCTCCTCGGATAAGGGCTTATTCTTTCCATCTTATACCCACTTCATTTACACCAACCATTCCGAATAGCTATGGGACTTTGATTTGTCTTGCAATCTCATCCATGGTCATATGCCTTGTATGAAGTTTCTGTACGTTAGGTCAGATGTTTGCCGCCAGCTTCTTTCAGATTCCACCTCGCGGTGGACACCCTTGCTATTGGCTATACGATTCCCGCTATTAGGGCTCGTTAGGGACTTGCACCCATTAGAATAAGCTCATGCCGAGCATACAAGAAAGCGCCTTGCAGAAGCATTTGCATTGCAAGGCGCTCAACGACAATCAAAAATTATAATGTATTATCTATATAGAATTTAGAATTCATATTCTCCATTTTCCTCTTCTTCCTGAACGCTGAATCCATTGTTTTCGTCACCATCAGGAGTCCAGCCACGGTCACTTCCAATGCTTCCAGCCATTATCTGTAAAGGCTCCATCACGATAACGCTAATCTCCGGAGCTACGTATTTCTTCTTTTTCATAATGCAGTTATAATATTATTTCTTTACCACTACCTTGTTGTTAACAATATACACACCCTTCGGCAACTTATCGACGTTGCTGGTGTTCATACGCACACCGCCAAGGTTGTAGATGCCGGTGTTTGCATTCTGCTTGTTCTCCTCAATCACATGGATGCCAGTTGTATCATCCATGCCGTTTCCATCCAGCGAAAACATCAATATTCTGCCCGTGTGCATTTCCTCCTTAAGCCAGCAACGATAAGCTTTCACATCGTGCGGCTTAATAGTGTGAATCAAGTCGCCCTTGCTGAACATATAAGAATCCGCTGATACCGTAGTCGGATTGCTGTACGAACCAGTGTAGGTCATGCCTCCGCCATTTACCGTGTGTGTCAATTCGGATGTCTGGTCATCGTAGTTGATGCCATTGGCTACATATACAGGACCGTCAAGAGTCTCCGTAACACCGTTGATAGTGTATGAATAGTTGCCGAGCGGCTCCTTTGTAGGATATATTATATAAGGAGTGTTCTTATGAAGCACTACGTACTCACCGGCTACGTTTACTGTAGAGAACTTTATCCAGTTGTTCTCCAAACAGTCGAACTCTGCCATCTGTACACCCTCGCCGAAGGCTTCCTTCACCTGAGCTGCTGTCATATCGACGGGAAGAATGATAGAGTTCCATCCCTTCTTGTCGTTGGTAGCATTCTTGGTGAATGTACGGTGCAACAGCATCTTGGCTCCAGTGTATGACTTAGTAACTGCAAGAGTCTTGTCCTCATCAAGGACCAGAAGGTCGTCGTATCCGTTGAGGGTTCCGTCGTCGTTCATGTCTGGACGCAGAGCGAAGCCCTTAATCTGAAGATTCTCAAGAGCAGAGAGCGCCTTAACAGGTGTGATACGAACCTGATCGAACGACTTGGTAGGATTAAGCACGGCATAGCTGTCGCCTTTACTGCCAATAACATCAGCACCAAGAACCTTCCAGCTTGTCAGTTCTTCCTGCTCCTCACCATCAAGATAGGTGGTCAACTTAAGACCTTCGCCCAGACTTGCACCCAATCCTAAAGCCAGATTCTGGGTTACCATAACAAGTTGCTGTCCCTTATCAACTACTTTACCCATATTGACAGAGATTGTGGCTCCACCCAAGTTTACTCCCAACGGGAGAGTAAGGTATGTATCCAACGACTCGTCAATCAAGTTGCCCAACTCGTCGTAGCCATTGCCAATGTTGGCAACATGGAACATCTTGGTGTTAGCAAAGTCGATGGATGCATTGGTGTTATTTGTAGATACCACCTGAGCACCATATATAGGATTGGTAGTAGCGTTGTCTGCCTCAGCATCGGCAACATACGCATAGTAGATATTGAGCTGTGAGAGGTCGGCAGAAAGAACGCCTGTGTTATAAAGTACAATCTCATCAAACACACAGCCCGCAGGCACATCAACGTTCAGACACATTTTACGTGTTTCCTCTTTACCGATAAGTCCGGCTGAGATGGCATCCCAATGGGTTGTTACATCTCCAGTCACTTCATTGCCTTTATTGTAGAGCTTGATGTTGTAGAGCTTAAGCACATTAGCATCGAGTCCGGTAGCCTTAGCAGATACCACAAAACCAACCTTCATCTTGCCATTGAACGCTCTTGTATTGCCATTCAAACCATCAGCAAAGTTAGATCCATCAGCAGTCTTGATGCCAACGAGACCCTTGTTGGCTGCCACTTCAACGCCTGGCTGACGGTATGCGAAGTCGTTGAGAGAAGTAGTAAGTATGGCTGAGCGGTTCATCATTCTATCAAAAATCTGTATCAAACCACCACCAAACTTATCGCTCAACACGTATTTAGGCTCCTCACCCTCCTTATTGATAAGGATATCCACTCCGTGTTCCTCCGGAATATATGTAGGAGCATAGTTGAGGGTTGTCTCTTCATAGCAACCATCAGCAGCAGTTGCACGGAAAACATACTTGCCGGGAAGAGACAAATTGCTTACCAAGCCTGTTGTGGCAACCACTTCAACAGCATCGGCACCCTCAGGATAGCTCTGGACGGTCCATGTCACATCAACATCCTTGTTGTGCTGCAACTGGAACTGATTGACACTTCCAGATACGTCGCGACTTGATGTGGCATTGATTGGACAATGATGGGAAGCAGCATCGGGAGCCATGCGTACAAAGGCGTAGTTGACGGAGGTGCCTCCAACTGTCAGTCCGATTCCTTTGAAGTAAATCTTTACTGCAGAAAAGGCTGCAGGGGCTCTCATCACGACTTCACCGTCCTTGGTATCCTCAATCAGTCCAAGACCCAGGAGTTTATTAGAGATGTCATACTTGCCTATTTCTTTATTCTCTTTGTTGAAAAGTGTGAGTTCGATGCCTGAACCTACCGAAAGATTGGCGAGATTAAAACCATTAAACTTGAATCCCACTTCCGTTCCCTTAGGGAATGACTCCTTATTATCAGAAGGCTTGGCGTATACAGTAACTGGAGTTGATACAGGAACTAGCACTCCTACTACAGCTGCATAGCCATTGGTAAGATTCTCATCAATCATCTTACCACCCAACTTACTTGTACTCAATGTAAACGTTCCGCGCTTCTGTTCCTGAGAATACTTCGCAATACCATTCTCCTTGTTGTTGGTAATAGTATACTCACGAGCCTTGCCTACAAATGCATACTTGATATTTATAGCAGAGAGCAACTTGGCATCAACTCCACACTGAACAAGCTTGATTTCATCAAAATTGCCAGGGGCAGTAGCCATATACAATTTGTTTACCTGGTCAGAACCAGGGAATGTCAGCAACGACAGTCCAAGACCAGTGACAGACTTACCGGTAGAGATCGACTGGAGGTCACCAACCTTTTCACCGTCTTTAAGAAACTGTATTTTGTAGAACTTTGCTAAATCGAGAGTAAGGATGCTTGCATTTGATTTTGCACAAATGACAAAACCAGCCTCTGTACCACCAGCATAATAATGCTGATTGTCCTTCACGCTGATAATAGGACTTGCTACTACGGTAGCTCCAACAAGAGCAGGAATCGTAGCATAATCATCCAAATCATCATTAGAAATGTTCTGAAGGTCTTTTGTTCCTGATACCACTTCAACGCCATCGAAAAGGCTGTTGATCATACAACCGGGTCCTACAAGTGCACGACGGTTGTTAAAATAATTCTCCTTGTTAGGGTCTGAATCCTGCCAAACCTTCTTCTCGCTTTTGCCAACACCATTTGCGGTTGCTGCATCCATTGACATAGTAAAAAGCAAGAGAGATGCAACAAGACAAATACCCTTGATAATTTTTTTAGACATTCTTTGAGCTTTGAATAAAACTGTTTCCTTTTTACATTAAAATTTATACCAATCAAATTTTTCGGTGCAAAGGTATATAGATTCTGAGGACTTCAGTTCATTGAGTAATGATATGGTAAGTAAGAGTAAGTGTATAAAAGCATAACTATCACACATACAGTTATTTACAAAACGGGGGGGGGGGAGTAAGAATCACTCAAAAAATAATAAAAAAAAGTAGGAAGTAAGCATGGTAAATCAATAAGAAATCGTTAATTTTGCAGGAAATAAAATAAGGTCTAATTTTGAAATTCCAATGAGAACATTAATTGTAGCCTTTATTATCTGTGTGTGTGCAATTTGTGCCCACGCAAACAACAACAATCTGTACAAACGTTTAGACTCGGTAATAGCCCATAGTGCAGTTTACGATTCTATCAAAGAAAAAAGACTAAAAGAAATTAAGCTTGGTGCTAAATACGTGACCAACCCGGCAGACAAGCTGCGCATATATGAGCAGTTGGCCAAAGACTATAGTCCATACGTTTACGACTCGGCAATGGTGTATGTCCAAAGGGGAATAAGCCTTGCCAAACAGACTGGCAATTCTGATTATTGCAACCGATTCCTGATTACAAAGGCAAGTCTGCTGATTGAACGAGGCTTCTATATTGAGGCGAAGGAAAGTCTAGACAAGATCGAGATATCACAATCCGATCCAAAGCAAAATTTCCTTTTCTACTGCGCCCAGAGTTCACTTTATTACAATCTGAATGCCTGTTGTCAGAAAATGGAGGTCAGCCAACATTATAACGAACTGTTCAATGAATATATTGGCAAGGCACTATACTACTGTCCGAAGAATAGCGCAATGTATTATTATTTGAAGGGTATAAATCTCTTTTTCTCAGGCAGGAGTATCAATGAGATTAGTGCTTCATTGAATAAGGCAATGCAAATGTTCGGATCCGAAAACCGCATGTACGGCAGGGCGGCATACGTTCTGTCGAAGGCTTACGGCAAGAATAAGCAATTGGAGCAGCAGAGGCGTTATCTGCTGCTTGCTGCCATTAGCGATGTAATGTCGGCTAACAATGAGAGTCTGGCATTGCAGGATGTTGCTCTGCTGCTTTATAAAAACAAAAATGATCTTGACAAAGCCCGGAAATATATCAATCAAACATTGAAAGACGCACATGAATATAATAGTCGTCTGCAACGTGTGGAGCGATACGCCAACCTGCATGTAATATTGTCAGCATACAATGAAAAGCTCCAAAAGGAAGCCATCTGGAAAAACGTGACGATAATATGCATACTTGTGCTGTTGGTTGTCATTGCAGCAACAGTAGTGTACGTCAGCCGGAAAAAAGATGTGTTGAAACTGTCGGAGAAGAAACTAAAAGCCTTGACTGAAAAGTTGAGCGCTACCAACAAACAACAGCTAAAGGACAACAAAGCACTTCAAGACTCAAACGATGAACTTAAGGGCTCAAACAAAGCACTCAAGGACTCTAACGATGAGCTAATGAGTTCAAACAAAGCACTTCAAGACTCCAACGATGAACTAACGAATTCAAACAAAGCGTTTCAGAACTCCAATGACGAACTGATGAGCTCAAACAAAGCGCTTCAGGACTCAAACGATGAACTTAAAGGCTCAAACAAAGCACTTCAGGACTCTAACGATGAGCTAATGAGTTCAAACAAAACACTTCAAGACTCTAACGATGAACTTAAATACAACAACGATGAACTTAAGTACAATAACAATGAACTTAAGAACTTTAACAACGAGCTTAAAGACTCCAGCAGAGCACTTAAAGACTCTAACAACGAGCTTAAGGACTCAAACGATGAGCTAAAGGACTCAAACAAAGCGCTTCGGGACTCAAACGATGAGCTTAAAAACACAAATGCAAAGCGAGAGTTGATGGCTAATGCCTTTATCATGCTCTGCTATCAGTATATTGAGCGGTTGGAAAATCAGCGCAAACTGGTAATACGTAAAATTAAGACAAATCAGCAGAAAGAACTGCTGAGCATTCTATCTTCTTCAAAGCGAAGCACTGAGGAGAGTCAGAACTTCTTATCGCAGTTCGACAAAATCTTCCTCTCGCTCTATCCATCGTTTGTAAAGGAGCTTAACACCTTATTGACGCCCGAGGCGCAAATCCAGCTTAAGGAAGACAACAAGTTGACCCCGAGCTTGCGTGTAGCTGCCTTGGTAAGACTGGGCGTAACGGAGAGTCCCAAGATTGCCGGCATACTCTCCTACTCGCTACAAACGATATACAATTATCGCTCGACGCTCAAGAACAGCGCCATCGACAAAGACCATTTTGAGGAGAATCTGCAAAAGCTGTGCTCAGTTTATTAAAGGGTTGTTGTAGTGTTGGCAAAGCTGTTGCGTAATGACAAATTATAAATAAAAGTTCAGTTGATTGAGTAGAGGGCATGTCAAAAGTCAATGCAGCACGCCCCAAAGGGTAGAGTGTTCAAAATCCGGCGCAGGGGGAATTCTCCGTGGATAGCCCCTGCGCCGGATTTTGAGGTCACTTGCGAAGCGTTGTATTGGGTTATTTACCTTTCAGCAGATAACCTTTTAGAAATGATATTTCAGGTCGATACCGAGCTGGAAGGGATTGCCAAGCTGGGCGAAGGAGAGCGTCTGGCCCGTCGCGCCACTCTGCACCACGAAGGTGTTGTACTTGGTATCGGTGAGGTTGCGCACCCAGAGGTTCAACTTCAGCGGACCGAAATTGCCCTCGGCGTGGGCGCCCAGGGTGGCGTAAAAGTTTTGGCTGATGGTGTTGGCCTCGTCCCAATAGGTCTGTCCCTGGGCCGCAAGGTTGAGTCCGACGGTGACGTCGCGAAGGTGGAGGCGATGGGTCGGATCGAGGAGCGCCGCGGGATCGACCAGGATCTTGTAGTCGGCAGTGGCAGCGAGCGTATGCTGCGGCACGAAGGGCACGTGGTTGTCCTTGTAGCTGACGGGAGCATAACCGGTGGCGGTGTGCACCGAGTCGGTGTAGTCGTCGAAGCAGGCCGAGGTGAATCCATAGGCCAAAGACCACGAGAGGCGCTCATCGGTCGTAATGCCGCGCAGACGCGCCTCCAGGCCACAGGAGTGGCTCTTGGCAGCATTGGTCATCATGCGGCCGAAACCATAGGTGCGGGCCATGACGGAGACCTGCTGGTCGCGTATCTGCATATAGAAGGCGGAGAGGTCAAGCTGCAGGCGCGAGTCGAGCAGGTTGAGATGGGCGCCAAGCTCATAGTTCCAGGAGGTCTCGGGCTTATAGGTGATGGACTTGGCGATACGGTCGTAGGCCGCTGCGTCATGGTCGATGCGGATGTCGCCTGGCTGGCGGAAATTGCGCGAGGCGGCCTGGAGCTCACTCTGAAGGATGTCAGAGAACATCTGGATATTGTAGCCTCCGGCACGATAGCCCTTGGCAAAGAGCGCATAGACGTTGCCTGCCTTGCCAAGGTTGTAGGTCAGTCCGACCTTCGGCAGAAACTCGTCAAAATGGTTGCGCTGGTGGTCGGCGAGCGCCGAACTCACCGTAGAAGCCACCTGCTGGCCCATGACGCTGGCGGCGACATTGACCGCAGCACTGGCCTCGTAGTCGATGGCCACGTTGCTGTAGTCGTAGCGGAGGCCGAGGGTGGCCGTCAGGCGGGGAGTGATCTCGATGTTGCTCTCATGATAGACACCGAGGTTGTAGGTCGGCGTGTGATAGTTGCCGGGCACGCCCGCCATGTTAAGGTTGATGTTGACGCCACCTGCGGCCGTGATGGCTGTCGCGGCCATACCTTGGGCGAGCGGTCCTGCCACCTCGGCGGGTGTCCCCTTCGCTATCAGCGCGTCATACATCTTCTTCTGCATGGCGGAAGAGATGGCCGTATAGGCCGCCTGGGTAGTGGTGGCAGACAAGGTCTTGTTCATGGCCTCGCCAAAGTGGACGGGGGCGTCGGTGCGGAGCCACTGATAGGATCCGAAGGCGCCGAAAGCCCAGTGCCAAATGCCCGTGCCACGACTCTTGACGGAGAATTCCTGCGAGAGCGTGTTCTGCAACTGCTTTTGCGCCAGGCTCATATAGTCCTTCGGCTGGTAGTCGACATCCATCAGCATGCGGTCGTTGAGCAGCTGGTAGGTCGTCGTACTGGTCGCCTCGAAGCCCTCGCCCTTGTAGGCTGCCATCACGCCCGTGTTGAGATAGTTGCGCTGGTAGTAGCCCGAGCGATTGGTGTTGGGGTCCTGCGTGCCCTTTTGCAGTCCGTAGTAGGGAGAGGTGATCGGGGCGGAAGCGATCATGTCGGCCGTCACCAGTTCGCCATAAGGGAAACCGTGCTGGTTGACATGCTGATAGTCGGTGATGAAGTCGAGCGACCAGCGGGTAGTGGGACGCCACGAGAGGCGCACCCGGCCGCCAAACTCATTCATCTGGTCGGCGCGCTCGCCATTATACTGGTTGGTGAAAAAACCGTTGGTACCATTGTAGAATCCTGAAAGTGAGTAGGCGAAACGGTCGTTGACGCGCGCGTAGTGGCTCACCTCGACCTTGCGACCAAACTTGGTGGCGAGGGAGAGGCGGAGGTCCGTGCCCTGATAGTAGAAGGGATTGCGGGTGAAAAGTCGGATCAGGCCGCCCTCGGTGTTCATGCCATAGAGCGTACTCTGCGGGCCGTGAAGGACATCCACGCGTTCCACGTCGTAGGTATGGAAGTTGAACGCGCTCTTGCTCAGAATCGGCATGCCATCGACATAGATGCCCACGGCGGGAGAATTGATGCGCGACCCGATGCCACGGACGTACATTGCCGAGGTGATGCGGCTGCCATACTCGGGCATGGAGAACGAGGGGACGTAGGAAGAGAGCTGGCCGAGACTCTGCATATTGATATTGGCAAGCTGGGAGGCAGAGAACTGCGTGCTGCTCAACGGCTGGCGACGCAGGCGGTAGGCCTCCTTCGGTTGCTCGATGACGACTATCTCGTCAATATCATAGACCTTCGCCGTATCGGTAGGGATACTGCGCGGCTCTTGGTCGTTCTCCGCAGCTGCTCCGAGGGGAAGTCCCAGGGCAAGCAGAGCGAGAGAACCAAAGATCGATTTTTGCATATCGCTGATAATATATTATATATAAATGTAAATGGGACTGCAAAGGTAGGCAAAATCGGGGAGATACTGGCCACCGTGCTTTCAAAATCATTATCAATAATGATAGGGACGGACCAACCAGCCGCCTCATCGTTCGGAGAGGAAAGAACCAAACCTCCGCCTCATCATTCGGAGAGGAAAGAACCAACCCGCTACCTCATTGATCGGAGAGGAAAGAGCCACCCCACCACTTCATCGATCGGGGCGAACGAAGGGCGTAAATGGCGAAAAACTGCGTATTTTCAAAATTATCAGAAAAAAGTCCTGCAAAAGTTTGGTCACGTGAAATAATAATAGTACCTTTGCACCCGCAAATGAGAAAAGCGCCCAGCGCAACAACGCATGGTGTGTTAGTTCAGTTGGTTAGAATGCCTGCCTGTCACGCAGGAGGTCACGAGTTCGAATCTCGTACGCACCGCAAGGAGCATCCTCAAAAGGGATGCTTCTTTGTTTTATATATTGTTTACCTACTTGGTAAACAATTGGATCAGACCAATTACAGAAAGTGGAATTACCAGAAGTCGCAAAAGGGCGGCTCCCAATGGAACCGCCCTTTGCTACTATAGGATTCGATTTGCTAATAATGATCGATAGCTATTACTTCTCGATAGCTACCACACCGGGAAGCACCTTGCCCTCGATGGCCTCCAACATGGCGCCACCACCGGTAGAGACATAGGACACCTTGTCGGCAAGGCCGAACTTATTGACGGCTGCGACGGAATCGCCACCACCAACAAGCGAGAAGGCGCCATTCTCCTGTGTGGCCTGGGCTACGCACTTGGCAATCTCACCCGTGCCATGAGAGAAGTTCTCAAGCTCGAAGACACCGACCGGACCGTTCCACAAGATGGTCTTGGAAGTAAGGATGATCTTCTCCCAATTTTCGAGGCTGGCCGGAGCAGCATCCATTCCCTCCCAATCGTCGGGAATCTCGTTGACCGGGAAGATCTTGCGGGGAGCATCGTTGGAGAACTCCTGAGCGCAGACAGTAGCCACAGAGAGGCTCAGATTGACGCCCTTCTCCTTGGCAGTCTGAATCACATTGAGTGCCTCGGGAATGAGGTCGTCCTCATGGAGCGACATACCGATCTTGCCACCGAGGGCCTTGATGAATGTATAGCCCATACCGCCACCGATGATAAGATTGTCCACCTTGTCGAGCAGATTCTTGATAACGCCGAGCTTGGAGCTCACCTTAGAACCACCGATGATGGCCGTGAAGGGATGCTGGGCGTTCTTCATCACATTGTTGATGGCCGTCACCTCCTTCTCCATCAGGAGACCGAGCATCTTGTGGTCCTTGTCGAAGTAGTCAGCAATCACAGCCGTAGAGGCGTGCTTGCGATGGGCGGTGCCAAAGGCATCGTTGACATAGACATCGGCGTAGGAGGCAAGCTTCTTGGCAAACTCCTTCTGACGATCCTTCATCTCGGCCTTGGCCTGGTCATACTCCGGGGTGCCCTTCTCGACACCAACGGGCTTACCCTCCTCCTCGGCATAGAAACGGAGGTTCTCCAGCAGCAGCGCCTCGCCACCCTGGAGGGCAGCCACCTCGGCGTCGGCCTTGCCGGCATCCTTGGCAAATTTCACGTCCACGCCGAGGGCGTCGCTGACGTTCTTGACAATCTGACTCAGGGAGAGCTTGGCATTGACCTTGCCCTTCGGTTTGCCCATGTGGCTCATCATAATCAACGCGCCACCATCGGCGAGAATCTTCTTCAACGTAGGCAACGCGCCACGAATGCGGGTGTCATCCGTAACATGGCCATTCTCGTCCAATGGCACATTGAAGTCGACGCGGACAATAGCTTTGTGTCCTGCGAAATTGAAATCGTTGATGTTCATCGTTCTAAATTCTTTAAACCTTAAAAAAGTATCTATTACCAGTTTTTCTAAGTCTTGATTATGACAGACACGCTCCTGCACCACTATTCATTCATGGACATCAGAAACTCCTCGTTGTCGCGCGTCTTGATCATGCGGTCATGGATGGTATTCATCGCCTCGATCGACGTCATATCGCCAATATACTGACGGAGGATGCGCATGCGGTTCACGGTGGTGTCATCCTGCAGCAGGTCGTCGCGGCGCGTGCTGGAGGCCACGAGGTTGACGGCCGGGAACATGCGCTTGTTGCTCAACGAGCGGTCGAGCTGCAACTCCATGTTGCCCGTTCCCTTGAACTCCTCAAAGATCACCTCGTCCATCTTGGAACCCGTATCAATCAGGGCCGTGGCGATGATGGTCAGAGAACCGCCACCCTCGATGTTGCGCGCAGCACCGAAGAAGCGCTTCGGCTTCTGAAGGGCATTGGCATCGACACCACCCGTGAGCACCTTGCCGCTGGCGGGAGCCACGGTATTGTAGGCGCGCGCCAACCTCGTGATGGAGTCGAGGAAGATCACCACGTCGTGGCCACACTCCACCATGCGCTTGGCCTTCTCCAGGACAAGGCCGGCGATCTTGACATGGCGCTCGGCAGGCTCGTCGAAGGTGGAGGCGATGACCTCGGCATTGACGGTGCGGGCCATGTCCGTGACCTCCTCAGGGCGCTCGTCGACGAGCAGCATCATCAGGTAGGCTTCGGGATGGTTGGCGGCAATGGCATTGGCCACGTCCTTCATGAGCATGGTCTTACCAGTCTTGGGCTGGGCGACGATCAGCGCGCGCTGACCCTTGCCAATCGGGGCGAAGAGATCGACGATACGCGTGCTCAGATTAGTGGTGGCGCGGTTGCCACAGAGCATGTATTTCTCATCGGGGAAGAGCGGCGTGAGGTGCTCGAAAGGCACGCGGTCGCGCACCTCGGAGGGCACACGCCCGTTGATCTTGTCGATGCTCGTCAGCGGGAAGTATTTCTCGCCATCGTGGGGCGGGCGCACATGACACTCCACCACGTCGCCCGTCTTGAGACCAAAGTGCTTGACCTGCTGGACGGAGACATAGACATCGTCGGGGGAAGAAAGATAATTGTAATCGGAAGAACGAAGGAATCCGTAACCATCCTGCATAATTTCCAGTACACCGGTACCGGTCAAGATATCATCGAATTCGTATACTTTTTCGCGCTCAATTACCGGTCTGCGTTCTTGCACAGGAGCATAGTTATCACCAGCATTTTGCTGCGCGGGACGTTGTTGCTGAACAGGACGCGGGTTGTTGTTACGATTATTATTGTTGTTATTATTATAAGGAGTATTATTATTGTCGCGAGGACGAAGGCGTGGGCGTTGTGCGGTTGCAGGCGTGGGTTCTGCTACGGGTGCTATAGGAGTCTCGGCTTTGGTAGCTTCGAATTTGCCCAGCAGTTCTGAAGGGAGCTCTATTTTCTCAGTCGGGAGATCTTCGATGGGAATGAAGTCATCTTCGGGTTCTGATAAGATAGGACTGTCCTCTATTACGACTTTCTTAACTACTTTAGGTGCTTCGGTTTCAAAGTTCAATTCAGGTTCAGCTTTTTTAGGCTCTTCCTTCTTTGCAACAGGCATAGGTGCGGGTATGGGAGCTTTTTCTTCCGTCTTGGTTTTGCGCGGACGCCCCGGTTTACGTTTCGGAGTAGCGTCTTCGGCTTTTTCGGGAGCGGATGCAGTGGTTACAACTGCTTCAGGAGCTTTCTCAGCTACCGGTGCTTTTGTTGCCTCAGCTACTGGTTGTACCTTGGCAGCTGCAACTGTGGTTTCAGCTTTTGCCTTAGTGAGGTCGCCATTTTTGTTGGCGGTGAAGACTTTGTCAGTACTCTCTTTTTTTACGGTTACGCGGGTACGTTTTTGTTGTCTATCCACTTTACGCTCTTCTTTCAGCTTTTCAGCAGCAACCTTTTTGGTAGCACCTGCGATGGCTTGTTCATCAAGTATCTTGTAAACAAGTTCTTCTTTTTTTAGTGAGTCTGTCTTTTTAATACCCAGCTCTTGGGCAATAGATTGAAGTTCCGACAAATTTTTGTCGTTCAATTGAATGATATTATACATACAGTATATATGTGAATGGTTTAAAATTTCTTTTGTTATTGGACAGATATGTTCA
>ENA-OPSJ01000794-OPSJ01000794.1-human-gut-metagenome-genome-assembly--contig:-NODE-794-length-27210-cov-3.483410_pt1 | contig 27210 bp, 23 predicted proteins | sample MGYA00241801_ERZ501893 | MGnify/ENA primary metagenome ERZ501893 (study PRJEB25962, sample SAMEA2042219) | human gut metagenome | biome: human gut; feature: human-associated habitat; material: faeces...
GATTCCGCAGAAAGCATTTATGAGTGTATTGAAACTGGATGATAAATAAAGTATGAATGGTAACTATTCGGCAGCCTGCTGTCCACATAACTGTGAAGGTACTGAACAGTTATCTGTGAATAGTGCTCATCTCAACAGAAGGTTAAAATATTGAAGAAAATGATTAAGCGAAAAACAGTTATACTATGTATGTTATTGCTTGGAATTTCTGTCTCCGGATGTGGGAAAACCAGGGAGGTAGATGAAGCGTCCTCCAAAGTGATCCAGATCAGTGTTGCGCCGGAAGAGACAAGTCCCACTCCGGCACCGGATCAGGTAGCTTCCGCAGCAGTTACCACCAATGGTAATCTGACAATGGTAAATACGTATCTGGCAGAGCAGGATGCAGCAGGTATCTCATCTGCGGAAAGTTCAGACAGCCAAAGTGATGCCGACAGTACAGATAACAGTGTCGACTCAGCAGATAACAATGAGCAAGACAGCAGTACATCAGATACTGAGGAATAGAAAACAGGTCATAACAGGAGCAGATTACAATGGAGAGAAGGAATATTACAGATTCTCCCATGGAAATCTATATCCACATTCCATTTTGCATAAAAAAATGTGATTACTGTGATTTCCTTTCCGGTCCGTCAGGTCCAAAGGAGCAGGCTGATTATGTAGATGCTCTGCTTGAAGAAATCAATGCAGCAGAAGAAGGAAAAGGAAGGAGTGTATCCTCTGTATTTATTGGAGGGGGCACTCCTTCTGTTTTGGATGAGAGATTCATAGGAGAAATTTTAAATCATATAAGACGAAAATTTCAGATTGCGGATCATGCTGAGATCACCATAGAAGTAAACCCGGGGACTGCAGACAGAAACAAACTGCAGGCATACAGAACATATGGAATCAACCGCCTGAGCATAGGTTTACAGTCGCCGGATGACAGAGAACTGAAGATCCTTGGAAGAATCCACAATTATGAGCAGTTTCTGGAGACTTACAGAAGTGCAAGAGAGGCAGGGTTCGACAATATCAATATTGATCTGATGAGTGCGATCCCGGATCAGACTTATGAAGGATGGATCCACAATCTTCGCACTGTTGCAGGACTGGACCCGGAACATATTTCCGCATACAGCCTGATCATTGAGGAGGGCACACCTTTTGCATCGCGGACGCTGAATTTGCCGGATGAAGATGCGGAGTACAATATGTATGAGGCAACAGCACAGATTCTGAGAGAATATGGCTTTGAGCAGTATGAGATTTCCAATTACGCAAAGAAAGGCAGAGAATGCAGGCATAACGTGGGCTATTGGATCCGACAGGATTATCTGGGATTTGGCCTGGGAGCTTCCTCTCTTTATGGAAAGGAACGTTTTGCCAATACACAGGATATGAAAAAATATCTGGAAAACAGCAGAACTCCGGAAAAAATAAGAGAAAAAGAGCCGCCCCTCACCAGAGAGGATGAGATGGCGGAGTTCATGTTTCTGGGACTTCGTATGACCAGAGGAATCTTAAAAGCTGAGTTTGAGCGGCAGTTTGGAAGTGAAATAGATGCAATATACGGGGATGTTCTAAGAAAATATAAGTCAATGGGACTGCTTTTGGAAGAAAACGGAAGGATTTTTCTGAGCAGAGAGGGAATTCATGTAAGCAATTCCGTTATGGCGGATTTTTTGCCGTAAACGCCTTGACGAACAAATGTTCCTGTATTATACTGATGCCATGAGGATTGCGGGGCAGCGAAACTGCGCACAATCCATGAATATCATAACATACGAAAAAGGTGTAACTGTCAAGGTAAGAAACAGTTATTATTTATAAATGAGAAACAGGAGGCCCACAATGGCAGCAGATACAACGAAGAAGCACTTTATCAGGATCAGAGGTGCCAATGTTAATAATCTTAAGAATTTAAGTGTGGATATTCCCAGAGACAAGTTTGTGGTATTTACAGGACTGAGCGGCTCCGGTAAATCTTCACTGGCTTTTGATACCATCTATGCAGAGGGACAGCGCCGTTATATGGAATCTCTCTCTTCCTATGCAAGACAGTTCCTGGGACAGATGGAGAAGCCGGATGTGGAGAGCATCGAAGGCTTATCGCCGGCGATTTCCATTGATCAGAAATCAACCAACAGGAATCCACGTTCCACGGTCGGAACCGTGACGGAGATTTATGATTACTTCCGTCTGCTCTATGCGAGAGTCGGAATTCCGCACTGTCCGAAATGCGGAAGAGAGATAAAGAAGCAGACTGTGGATCAGATGGTGGATGCGATCATGAAGCTGCCGGAAAGAGCAAAGATTCAGCTTCTTGCTCCGGTAGTGCGCGGGAAAAAGGGCCGCCATGAGAAGGTTCTGGATCATGCAAAGAAGAGCGGTTATGTCCGGGCAAGAATCGATGGAAATATGTATGAACTGACCGAGGAAATCACGCTGGATAAAAATATCAAGCATAACATAGAAATCATCGTGGATCGTCTGGCGGTAAAACCCGGGATCGAAAAAAGACTGAGCGATTCGATTGAAAATGTATTAAAAATAGCCGATGGATTAATGATTGTCGATGTGATAGACGGCGAACCGATGAATTTCAGCCAGGACTTTTCCTGCCCGGACTGTGGAATCAGCATAGACGAGATACAGCCGAGAAGTTTTTCCTTTAACAATCCGTTTGGTGCGTGTCCGGAATGTTTCGGACTCGGATATAAGATGGAATTCGATGTTGATTTGATGATACCGGATCGGAGTGTCAGCCTGAATGACGGTGCGATTACCGTAATGGGATGGCAGTCCTCGAACAAAGAAGGCAGCTTTACCCATGCCATTCTTGAAGCACTGGCAAAGGAATATGAATTCAGCCTGGACGTGCCGTTTGAGGAATTATCCGAAAAGGCACAGGATGTCATCATCAATGGTACACATGGTTATGAGGTCAAGGTTTACTATAAAGGCCAGCGTGGAGAAGGCATTTATGATGTGGCATTTGAGGGCCTGATTAAAAATGTGGAACGCAGATACAAGGAGACGGCATCTGAATCCAGCAAACAGGAATACGAAGAATTTATGCAGATTACCCCATGCCGTGTGTGTAAGGGACAGAGACTGAAACCGGAATCCCTCGCTGTGACGGTTGCGGATAAAAATATCTATGAGATTACAAATATGTCCATTCTGGATTTGAAAACATTTCTGGAACAGATGGAATTATCCGAGATGCAGAAAGTCATCGGAGAGCAGATTCTCAAAGAAATAAAGGCAAGAACAGGATTTCTTGCCGATGTGGGACTCGAATACCTGTCACTTTCCAGAGCCACAGCGACGTTATCCGGCGGAGAAGCACAGAGAATACGTCTGGCAACCCAGATCGGTTCCGGACTGGTGGGTGTTGCCTATATTCTGGACGAGCCGAGCATCGGACTGCACCAGAGGGATAATGATAAACTGCTGGGGGCATTGATGCATCTGAAAAATCTCGGAAATACCCTGATTGTCGTTGAACATGATGAGGACACCATGAAGGCTGCGGATTTTCTTGTGGATATCGGACCGGGAGCCGGTGAGCATGGTGGAAAAGTCGTTGCCTGCGGAACACCGGAAGAAGTCATGCACAATCCGGATTCCATAACCGGGGCATATCTGAGCGGAAAATTAAAGATTCCCGTACCGGAAGCAAGAAGAAAACCGTCCGGATGGCTTACGGTAAAAGGAGCGGCACAGAATAACCTGAAAAATATCGATGTAAAGTTTCCACTGGGCATTATGACGGTAGTGACCGGAGTATCGGGTTCCGGAAAAAGCTCCCTGGTCAATGAGATATTGTACAAGAGTCTGGCAAAGAACCTCAACCGGGCACATGTCATACCCGGAAAACACAAAAAAATCCTCGGCATGGATCAGCTCGATAAGGTAATCGCCATCGACCAGGCTCCAATCGGAAGAACACCGCGCTCCAATCCGGCAACCTACACCGGAGTATTTGATTTAATCCGTGATTTGTTTGCTTCCACGCAGGATGCGAAAATGCATGGATATACAAAGGGACGTTTCAGTTTTAATGTAAAGGGCGGAAGATGTGAAGCCTGCAGCGGTGACGGTATTATCAAGATAGAGATGCATTTCCTGCCGGATGTCTATGTTCCATGTGAAGTATGCGGAGGAAAACGCTACAACAGAGAAACCCTGGATGTAAAATACAAGGGAAAAAGTATTTTTGACGTACTGGACATGACGGTGGAAGAAGCGATGGTATTTTTTGAAAACGTACCGTCCATTTACCGGAAAATAGCGACTTTAAATGAGGTTGGACTTTCCTATATCAAGCTGGGACAGCCATCCACGACATTATCCGGAGGAGAAGCACAGCGTGTAAAACTGGCAACGGAATTGAGCCGCAAAAGCACAGGAAAAACCATCTATATTCTGGATGAGCCGACAACGGGACTGCACTTTGCCGATGTGCATAAGCTGGTCGAGATTTTAAGAAAATTATCGGACGGCGGAAATACGGTAATCGTCATAGAACATAATCTGGATGTTATAAAAACCGCGGATTATATCATAGATATCGGACCGGAAGGCGGTGACAGGGGAGGAACTGTGATTGCAACAGGAACTCCGGAAGAAATCGTACAGTGTGACCAGTCTTATACAGGAAAGTTTCTGAAAAAATATCTGGAAGATTAAATAATGGAGAGAAAAAATAAATGTTTGGATTACGAAGGATTAACCGGGACAGTATACAGGAGAAGTTGAAAAGCATTGTGGGGAATCTTGGGGTATTTTGCAAATGGAGCCTGATTGCCATTCTTGTGGGAGTGGCAGCAGGTGCTTTCAGTACGGCATTTGGCCATTGCATTAATTTTGTCACAACATTCCGGACCAACCATCTCTGGACTATTTTCTTTCTGCCGTTTGCCGGAATGTTAATCATATACTTATACAAAGTCTGTGATTATGAGAAGAACAAGGGGACGGATCAGGTCTTTCTGACCGTTCATGCAGAGAAAAAAGATATTCCATTCCGAATGGCACCGCTGATATTTATATCTACGGTGCTGACGCATTTATGCGGAGGTTCGGCAGGGCGGGAAGGTGCAGCACTCCAGATGGGTGGAAGTATCGGAAGTACCATTGGAAGAATCCTTCACTTAGATGAGAAAGACAGAATCGTCCTCGTCATGTGTGGAATGAGTGCGGCATTTTCCGCATTGTTCGGAACTCCCATGGCGGCCACGATATTTGCAATGGAAGTAGAAAGTGTGGGAATCATGTACTATGCCGCTTTGCTGCCATGTGCCCTGTCCGCCATCATTGCGTCCAGATTTGCAGTCAATATGGGAATCAATCCGGAAAGCTTCCTGATTCAGGAAGTACCGGAGTTTACCGTACAGAACAGTCTGAAAGTCGTTATTCTTGCCATTCTGTGTGCTTATCTGAGTGCCTTTTTCTGTGTCATGCTGCATACGGCCAACAGATATCTCAGGGCATATTTCCGGAATCCGTATGTCAGAATCGTTGTTGCGGCCGTTTTTGTCATCGCAGTCAATCTTCTGCTGCATACCACCGATTATATGGGAGCCGGCATCGATGTAATAGAAAGGGCAGTAGAGGGAGAAGTAAGACCGGAGGCCTTTCTTCTGAAAATGATACTTACAGCGGTAACATTGGGTGCAGGATTTAAAGGCGGGGAGATCGTCCCATCCTTTTATATCGGTGCAACCGCCGGCTGTTTCCTCGGATATATGCTTGGCCTGTCACCGTCATTTGCGGCAGCACTTGGCATGACGGCGGTATTCTGCGGCGTTACCAACTGCCCGATTTCCTCCGTACTGATAGCCTTCGAGTTATTCGGTTACAGCGGAAACTGCTTCTATCTTGTAACCGCGGCGATAGCATACCTGCTGTCCGGCTATTATGGGTTATACAGCGGTCAGAAAATCGTCTACTCAAAAGCAAAGACGGAGTATATTAATTTTAAGACGAAGTAGAGAGAAAAGTTACAGCCTGGGCTTAATTGCTCAGGCATTTTTCTGTTGTTTATCCACCAAAGTAACCTTGACAAAATCTATAAAGTGTGATTTAATATAACACATAAACTTTAATGGTTTAAAGTATAATAGACTTTAAACCATTAAAGTAAATAGAAAAAGTGAGGAATAAGAAATGGCAGAAAAAACAAAAGGAACATTAGTTTCATGGAGACCGGATATTAAAGTATTAGACTGTACTCTGCGTGACGGAGGACTGGTAAATAATTTCAGATTTACAGATGAATTTGTAAAGGCACTGTATCAGGCAAACGTCCAGGCAGGTGTCGATTATATGGAATTTGGCTATAAAGCTTCCAAAGATATCTTTAAAGTAGAAGATTTTGGCAAATGGAAGTTCTGTGATGAAGAAGCGATCCGTGAGATTGTAGGAAACAATGAAACTGATTTGAAAATTGCAGTAATGACGGATGTGGGCAGAACAGATTATAAGAAAGACATTATTGACCGAAAAGACAGTGTGATAGATCTTGTCCGCACCGCAACCTATATCCACCAGATTCCGTCTGCAATCGAGATGATTGAGGATGCAAAGAATAAGGGATATGAAACTTCCGCAAATCTTATGGCAGTATCAAAGGTAAATGACAAAGATCTGGAAAATGGTCTTGAACTTCTTGCAAATTCCTGTGTTGATGTGATTTATCTTGTGGACAGTTTTGGGGCATTTTATCCGGAGCAGATCCGCAGACTGGCAGACATTTATCTTAATATTGCGGCAAAGACCGGAAAGAAAATCGGTATTCATGCACACAACAACCAGAATCTTGCATTTGCCAATACAATCGAGGGACTGACAGCGGGAATCAGCTATCTGGATGCAACGGTATGCGGTATGGGAAGAGGTGCAGGAAACTGTTTCATGGAATCGCTGCTTGCATTCTTAAAAAATCCACGCTACAATCTGTCCGTTATCATGGATTTTATAGAAAAATACATGCTTCAGATGAAGAAAGACTATGACTGGGGATTTGATATTCCATATCTGCTCACAGGAATTTTCAACAGCCACCCGTCATCTGCCATAAACTTCATCAAAGAAGGAAGAACCGATTACAGCAGATTACAGCAGGAACTCATGGATATGGATTAATAAAGTTGCTATTTTTTCTGTTAAATGGTAAAATCAGGATAGACAGGCACAAGGTTTGCTTCGGGAAGATAACATGAAAAGGGAGTGCTTTGTATATGAATGAGAGTTTATTAAAATTACCCGTTGGAATTGAGCGGTTTCAGGAAATCCGAAAATCAGGATTTTACTACATTGATAAAACAGGACTGATTGAACAGCTTTTGGAAAACTGGGGTAAAGCAAATCTTTTTACCAGACCTCGACGATTTGGGAAAACATTGAATATGAGTATGCTTCGCTGCTTTTTTGAGATTGGCACGGATCCGACTTTGTTCGATGGACTCTATATTTCGAAGAATAAGAGGCTTTGTGAAGAATATATGGGAAAGTATCCGGTTCTGTTTCTTTCGCTGAAAGGGGTAGAAGGGCTTACATTTGAGGAGGCAAAGTTTTCCCTGTCGGAGCTGCTTGCAGATGAAATCAGACGATTTAAATTCCTGCTGGGCAGTGATAAACTGGATGAAGAGGAAAAGAATCAGTATCGAGAGCTTCTGACCATGAGAGATGAGGACAATACCATGTTTGGAATGAAACTCAAATTTTCATTGAAACGCTTGTCAGAGCTTTTGTACAAGCACTACGGAAAGAATACGATCATTCTGATTGATGAGTATGATGTGCCATTAGACAAGGCTTTTCAATATGGCTATTATAGGGAAATGGTAGCACTGATCCGAGGTTTCCTGGGAGAGACACTTAAGACAAATGATTTTCTTCAATTCGCGGTTCTGACCGGATGTCTGAGGGTTTCCGGGGAAAGTATATTTACGGGATTAAATAATTTCAAGGTGCTTTCCATTACAGATACCCGTTTTGATGAGCAATTTGGTTTTACGGAGGAAGAAGTACGCAGACTGTTGGAAACCTATCATCTGGAGTCACATTTTTCGGAAACAAAAGAATGGTATGATGGCTATCATTTTGGAAATGCAGATATCTATTGTCCGTGGGATGTTGTGAATCATGTAGACAGGTTAAAACATGAACCGGGAGCAAAGCCACAGTCTTACTGGCTGAACAGCAGTGGAAACGGACTCGTAAAACGTTTTATCAGTAAAGCCAATAAAACAACCAGGGACGAGATAGAACGGCTGGTTGCCGGAGAGGCAATCGAGAAGTCGGTACGGCTTGAACTGACTTATGATGAAATCGATAACAGCATCGATAATTTGTGGAGTGTTCTGTTCACAACAGGCTATCTTACACTGGATAGAATAACAGAACAGGGTATGTACTGCCTTGTAATACCAAACAAAGAGGTTCGGGAAGTCTATGTATTGCAGATACAGGAATGGTTTAAGGGAGCAGTGCTAGGCAATACAGAGAAACTGACAGCCTTCTGGAAGGCAATGGAAGAAGGCGATACGGAGTCTGTGGAGCATTATCTAAATAAGCTTCTCAGCAACACGATCAGTGTTTTTGATACAAAGGCGAGGGAAGAAGAAAAGGAAAACTCCTATCATACACTTCTGGTCGGTCTGCTTGCAGGAAACTCTGACTGGCTTGTAAAATCAAATGTTGAGGCAGGCGAAGGATTTGCAGATATCATAGTCGAGACAGAAAATCCGGATGCAGGCATCATTATCGAACTAAAATATACAAAACAGGCTTCCGGACTGGATAAAGCCTGTGAAAGAGCAATTACGCAAATCAAAGACCGCAGATATGAAGAATATCTGAAAAATGATGGGCGGAATGACATCATTTTTTATGGCATGGCTTTTTGCAGGAAGAGATGCAGGATAATTGCCGAGAAAACAGAATATAAAGGGAGTAATTAAAAAAGAAGTCGTTGCAATATGTATTGCAATGGCTTCTTTTTTTAAAAAATAGCAATGTTGAGGTAAAGGTAATCGTGGATATTATCTAATCACTGAATCAGAGTAAAAAAGTTAGAATACTGAACCGAATATGTCGCTGACAATTTTTCTGACGGCTGAAAAAAGGCTTAAATACAGGAAATAGAAAAAGACCCCCGCAAGTGCATACGGGGTTCTGCTGATGTTTTCTGACGATATTTTTGACGGATTAAAGATAAAATAAACCTAAAATCCTGTATTTATAAGGAATTTTTAAATGAAATTTAGAATTTATTTAGAAAAAATGTTGAAAAAAAAGCAATATATGCTATAATGATAGTGTTTTGTTGAAAAAGATTATTTCGTAGATTAGATAATATCTGCGATAAATTTTGAAAAAAATCAATCGGAAACTGAGGGGTGTATGCCCCCGGTAAATGATTGCTGACAGAGAGAACAGGAGTGCCGCATCATAAGAGAGCTTGTTTTGGGGTAATGGCGGAGCATACCTTTTTTGCGGATGATATGAATGAAAGGGGAAAGAGATATGGCATATTGCATGGACGAATGTTATCAGGTATGGAAAAAAGACAATGAGAATAAATTAAATCCGCTGACATTTTTAAAATACAGCAATCTTGCGGAGAAGCATATACTTCCAAGATTTGGGCAGGTCAGTGTCAGGGAGATTACGATACAGGATATTGATGCATTTGTAGAAAAAATGCGAAACAACAAATTCTCGGAAGTAAATATAAATCTTTTGATTATGTTATTAAAGCGTTTTTTACAGGTAGCAGATGTTGATACGGTAAACCTCGGACTGGAACATACGGTGCGTGTCAGGGCAGACAAGAAAACTATCCGTGTCATGAATGAGCAGGAGCAGCAGAAACTTGAAGCAGAACTGGAGCAGGAAGATAACGGGAATAAATATCTCGCAGTCAGCCTTGCTTTGAAAATGGGACTGCTTATCGGTGAAATCTGTGGATTAAGATGGACGGATATTGATTTTGCGAAGAGTACTGTAAAGATTCAGAATACCGTGCAGAGAATCCAGAACAACGGAGCAGAAGGAAAAAAGACGATTCTGGTTGCCATGCCTGTGGCAGAGAGTACCAGAAGAGAGATTCCAATACCGGATTCTATACTTCAGAGTTTACGGATGGTGCAAAAAACAGATGGCTATGTATTGGAGTGTAAGACCGGAAAGATTCCGGATCCAAGAAGGGAACAGATAAGGCTTAGAAAGCTTTTGGAAAAAATAGAAATTCCTTCTTATAACTTTTATGCATTGCGTGATACATTCGCTGTAAAATGCCTGGAAAAAGGAATGGTAGTAGAGGACTTGAGTTACGTTCTGGGGCATGCAACGGTAACTGTTACAGCGGAAAGATATAAGGGATTTGAAGGTGCAGGAAGAGAAAGGATCATGGTACTGAAGGGGATTATGGAGAGAGTGTAGAAGATATATAAAAATTATTAAAAGGAGTATCAATGACTGGAATGAGCGGAGATGATTCGAAGATAAAAGTAATGCATATAATTCAATCACCAGGTGGAGTTGAAAGATATATTAGAAATTTTTTGAAATATATTAATCATGAGCAATTCCATAATATATTAATCTGTTCTGATAATTATAAAAGAAAAAATTATATTGATTGTGCGGATGACTTTGAAAATGTTAATATGGTGCGTGAAATTGATTTGAAGTCGGATATTTCTTCAATTATTAAAGTTAGAAAATTAATAAAAAAATATAAACCAGATATAGTTTATTGTCATTCAAGCAAAGCAGGAGCAATTGGCAGAATAGCAAATTTTGGATTGAAAAATAAATGTATCTATAATCCACATGGATGGGCATTTAACATGGGACATTCGGAAAAGAAAAAAAAGTTGTATAGAATTATAGAAAAAATATTAGCAAAACTGGCAGATAAAATTATTTGTATATCCGGAGCAGAACAAAAATCTGCATTAGATAGAAAGATTTGTAAATTGGATAAATTACAGATTATAAATAATGGCATTGATTTTTCAGAATATGATAATGTTCCAACCGTGACAAAACAGGAAATAAACATTCCACCGGATGCTTTTGTTATAGGCTATGTAGGTAGATTAACAGAGCAAAAATCACCAGATATATTCGCAAGAGCAGCTGTTCAGATCAAAAAGAATATTCCAAATGCATTTTTTTTAATGGTTGGTGATGGAGAACTGAAAGAGGAAACACAACAGATATATATAGATAATTATATGGAAGACTCTTATCTGATAACAGGATGGGTAGAAAATCCTATGAGTTACATTAAATTGTTTGATGTAGCAACATTGTTATCAAGATGGGAGGGATTTGGATTAGTTTTGGCAGAATATATGCTTGCAGAAAAACCTATAGTTGCAACAAGTGTAGATGCCATACCATATATTATACAAAATAGAAAGAATGGATTGTTGGCAAGCATAGATGATATTACTCAAATATATAATCATGTTTTGGAGATATATCAAGATAGCCAGTTAAGAAATAGATTAATTCAACAAGCAAAAGAAGATGTGTACCAATTATATGATGCAAAAAGAATGGTAAAGGAACATGAAAAGTTATTTTTGAGTATTTGTGATGTTGGAGTATAAATGTAATAAAGAATGTGAAAGTGATTAGGAATAAATGAACATATAAAATATTTTGTTGAGAGAAAGCCGATGATTAGGTTGCACTTCGAAGTAGATAAAAATTCAGGTGTAATAGAAGGATTAGACGTTAATGGAAAATTGTAATCTAACTAAGCGAAAAATATTTAAACTTACAGAATCTGTTAAAGAAAAAGCAAAGACGGTATTTTCGTTGGGCAAAATTAGAAAGGGAAGCAATAAGAGAACAGGCATATAAAGATGTTGAACAAATTTATAATACAAAAGTAATGACAAAAAAATTATGAAAAAAGAGATTATTAGTTATAAGGTAAGATAAATATGAAGAATAAAATTACTGTAATGCATTTTGTATCAGGGTTTACGTCAGGCGGCGTAGAACAGATGTTATATAATTATTGTCGATTTATGGATAAAGATAAATATGAGTTCATTATTGTATATCAACATGAACCGGTACAGGATTGTCTGGAAAAAATGGAGTCAATACCTTGCAGAGCAATTAGAATAACAGCAAGAAATGAAAATTTTATTAAAAACATAACTGATGCGTATAAGCTGATAAAAAAATATAAACCGGATATAGTTCACACACATATGAATTTAATGAATTTTTGTGCATTGCTGCCAGCTAAATTCGCAGGAGTGAAAATTCGCATATCACATTCGCATATTGCAGAAAAAAATAAAAGTGTTATCTATCGAGTTATGGCATATATATGCAAAAAAATGAATGTCTGGAATGCAACAGCACTTATGGCATGTGGTTCAGAAGCTGGATATTATATGTATGGAAAAAATAAAATGGAAAAAAATCAGGTATTGATTATAAAAAATGCAATAGATTTAGAATATTATAAAAGAGATTATGAATTAAGAGCGGCATTTCGAAATGAATTAGGTATTGATGAAGATACTTTGTTAATAGGACATGTAGGAAGATTTTCAGAACAAAAAAATCATATACGCTTATTACAGATTTTTAAATCTGTAAAAAATAAAAGGGCAAAATCTAAATTACTTCTCATCGGTACAGGTGAATTAGTAGAAAAAATGAAAGATTATGCAAAAATCTTAGGTATAGAAGATTCAGTTATATTTTATGGAACTACTAAGAATATGAAAGATATGTATAGTGCTATTGATGTATTTGTTATGCCATCATTATTTGAAGGATTTCCAGTAGTATCAGTGGAAGTACAGGCGGCAATGGTGCCGTCTGTATTTAGTGATACGATAGAACCAGCATGCAAATTATCAAATTTAGTTAGATTTGTGTCATTAGAAGAAAGTAATGACAGGTGGGCTGATATAATTTTGCAAGAGACAGAGGAAAAGAAAAAACCAGAATTAGAAATGCTTTACAAGGCATATGATATCAGAGAAAAAGCTCAAGAGCTTGACCATTATTATATTAGTTATCTAAAACAAATCACTAAAGGAAAGGTTATGAGTAATGATAAAAATTAATAAGAAAATTTTGTTTCATTATATAGCTGTTTTGATTATTAGTTATATAGCTATTTTACTAAAGAATCCAACCTTCGGATTATTAGTTGCAGCTTTACAGCTTGTTGTAATATTCATGACTGCAAAAATCTCACTATTGACAATATTTTCATTTTTAATTAATTTTTGCCTTGTTCAGGAATATGGAGCATATATTGGTTGGAATGTATATGGGATATTGGCATATAGTTCAGTTCCGATTTATTATTTTGAATTGTTGTATTGTACATATTTCTTTAATTTATTAATATTATTTGTTATATATTTCACGAAGTATATCGAAAATGAAGAAAAATTATTTAAAACAAGCAGTATTGATATTAGATTTTCATTAAGTGTTTTATTGATTATTGGGGCGGTTTTGATTACTATATTGATTTTCCCTACATTACCTTCATTGCAATCATTTACAACCGTAAATAGATTTTCAGGAGGTATTTTATCTTTTACGGGATGGTCCTGTATATCAATATTTTTTTTAGCAGTAAGTATAATGAATAAGAAATTAAGAAAATTGACTATATTTGCAACAGTTTTCGTATTACTATGGTATTTTTTCCATGGTGAAAGAGTAGATGGTACAGGATTGCTGGCATTTTTTGCTATTAAATATTATTATGATAATAAGGACGATAAGGCTGCTGTTTTTAAAATCGTTATATTGGGAAGTATTGCTGTTGTTATTCTTGTAATTATTGGAATGATTCGTTCAGGAACGTCTGAGGTTAGCATTCAAAATATTTTGAATAAAATTTTGATACAGGAGACAGCATGTGATGTTACTCATGTTTTTAATTGTGCAGTAGATCTTTGGAAACACGGAAATCAATATCATGGATATACATATATGAGTTATTTGGTTAACTGTATACCATTTTTGGCAGATCCGTATTCTTTTCAAAGTCATATACATGAATATTATTATACAGCCGGTGGAGGAATGTTCTTTGCAGAATCAGTAGGGAATTTTGGAATAAGGTTTGCAATGCTTTTTTCGGTGGCATATATAGTTGCAATGTCAGTACTTATAAGAAAGACTACAACATACCGCCTTTTAACTTATACTGCATTGTCTATTTCTATTTTCAGAACAACATGGTATGGTTTAAACTATCCGATTATTGCAATATTGTATTTTGTACCATTTATAATAGTAGTAAATTATTTATTAAAAAAAAGGTAAGCTTTTATTTATAAAAATGAAAAGGTAATTAAGAATGGAAAATGAGTTAATAAGTGTAGTAGTACCCGTATATAATGTAGAAAAAAATATAAGGAAATGTTTGGATAGTTTGATAAATCAGACTTATAAAAATATTGAAATTATAGTTGTGGACGATGGGACACCTGATTTGTCAGGTAAAATAGCCGAGCAGTATGCTGAGCAGGATGCAAGAATAAAAGTATTGCATAAGGAAAATGGTGGGTTATCTGATGCAAGAAATAAAGGGATAGATCTTGCACAGGGTACATATATTACGTTTATAGATAGTGATGATTTTGTATCAAGTGATTATGTAGAGTATTTATATACATTAGTAAAGAAATACAATGTTAAAATGGCATCATCATTTTATCAGATGATTGTTTCAGAAGATGAAGTAATGATTGATAAAAATGGTCAGGAATATCTCTTGACTCCCCAGGAAGCAATAGAGAAAATGTTATATAGAAATGAAATTTCACATAATGCATGGGGAAAATTGTACCATCGGGAATTGTTTGAGCAAAAGCCAACTTTGAAATTTAATGGGATATTTGAAGATGAGAGATATAAGCAGTTTAATCCAATTCAAAAAGAACAGTATAGATTTCCGGTAGGTATAATAAATGAAGATCTTGCACTGGTATATTATTTGGCACTGGAATGTCCTCAAATTGTACAAGGTACAAGGAAAACATATTATTACTTTAGCAATCCGACATCAATAACAAAATCTAAAGTAAAAGAGGCGGATTTTACAATATTTGCATTATATAAGGCACTTAGTGAGGTAATATTGCAAAAATATCCTGATTTATCAGATGCAATTTTAGAGTTTAAAGGAACAATATATGTTAAATTATATAAGAGGTTAGTTTTAAAACAGCGAAATGATTTTAACGAAGTACAAAAATACATGAAAGATGAAATAAAATTAATGACAAAAGGGTTAATAGGAAAAAAAGTGAGAAAACCGACAAAAATCAGGTTATTTTCGGCTGCATTTTCTAAAAGATTGTTTATAATTTTATGTAATTTTGAAAACTTGTTAGGAGCAAAAAGTTAGTATATGAATGAAATAATAAATACAAGAAGTACTTTGAAAGAATGGCTTAAAGAAGAAAAATCATTATATTTAGGTAATACGCGAAAAAGAAGAATAAAAACATTTTTGCTTTATGATCATGATTATGTAATATGGAAATTTGTACATGCCTTGAGAATATGTGAATATCATTATAATACAGGACATAGATTGCGGTATGTTTTGTGGCAGAATAGAAAAAATCATATTGGTGCTAAAATTGGCATTACTGCTTGGCATAATACATTAGGAAAGGGTGTCAGATTTTGGCATTATGGTTCGGTTATTATCAACGGATATAGCAAAATTGGGACTGGCTGCCAGTTCCATGGAAATAATTGTATAGGTAATAAAGGTGAAAATCATATAGAGGCACCAGCTTTGGGAAATCGTGTAAAAGTGGGGGTTGGTGCAAAAGTGTTAGGAAATGTATATGTTGCAGATGATGTAAAAATAGGTGCAAATGCGGTTGTCGTAAAATCGTGTTATAAAAAAGGTGCAACTTTGGTTGGAATTCCAGCAAGGGAAGTGATAAAAAGTGAAGAAAGAAAATAGTATTCGAGTATCATATGGAATGTTCATATCATCATTGATTATTGTAATACACCATTCTGTAGGACATTTATATTGGGAAAATGGTCTTTTTGGAAATATGATTATTAAATATTTTCATGAAGAAATATTTATGTTTACAATGCCATTTTTTTTCTTTTGGAGTGGATTCTTTCTATTTCGAAATGTAGACAAAAAAAGTTATTATGAAATATTACAAAATAAAAAGAAGTCATTGTTAGTTCCATATTTATCCTGGAATATATTATGGACTTTAATTTCGGTTATTTTATATTTTCAACCAGTACAAGCATTAAAAGATAACTATGATATAGCATGGGATGGAAATATAACTAATATAGTAAAAGGATTCTTTTTATTTAAGTATAATGGACAGTATTGGTATATGCTCCAGTTGCTGATTATGGTAATCTTTTGTAAGGTATTATATTCTATTTTAAAAAATAAAAAAAGATTTGTATGTTGTTTAATTATACTGGCAATAATTTTACATTTTAAATATTCAATATATTATTTTAGCATTGAAGGATTAATATTCTTTTTATTAGGAGGATATATAGCAATATACTATTATAAAAAAGATAAAATAATATTAAAGTTAGATAAAATAATTAATAGTATACCGGTATTTATATATTTTATTTTATTGTTCTTAATAACAATTGTGCTTACAATTATTGATATAAACATGGCTAATATAGTTGAGGTGTTGATAAAAATTATTTTGCTTGTTTGCTTTTGGGAATGCTTAAGAATTGTACAAAATAGAAAAGTGTATAGCTGGATGGAAAACTATTTCTTTTTGTATTCTTTTCATGAGACTCCGCAGTTAATTATAAATAAAGTAATAAGTTTGATAATACCGTTCTCTGGTTTTTTGGCAACAAGCATCAATACAGTGATAGGCATTGTAATTACTTTTATGTTATCAGAGATATTTTCAAATTGTTTAAAGAAACGAGTTCCATTTATATGGGAAATGCTTAATGGAAGTAGAAAAAAGATAAATGCAAAATAATAATAAATGAATAAGGAGAATTACTATGAATAGCAAGAATTTATTTTTAGTAAATACGCCATATCAATTAATGTTGGTAATAAATATGGTATTGGAAGTATTTAATAAAGAAGAGAATGACATTATTATTACAAATAGAATTGCTGATAATAGTAAACTGGGAAAAAGATTAGAAAATAGTGGCATATTTGAAAAAGTTTTTTTGATAAATATTGATGAAGAGATTAGAGAGAATGATGTATTTCATATTTTTAAAGAGAGGTTAATTCCATCAAAATTTAAATATCTTAGAGAAAAATATAATAGATTTATGTTTGCAAATTTAAATCATTCAGTCAGCGCAATATTTCGAGTTTTAAAAAAAGATAATCCTGACATACAAATACAAATGTTTGAGGATGGTTATGCGACATATTCTGAATATTATGGAGATTATTTCAAAATTTATACAGAAAATAGTAAAGACTGGAAGAAGGTATTAAGGAAATGGTATCATTGTTTTGTTGATGAGATCTTTTTGAAAATAGATACGTTATACGTTTTGAATCCTGAAGTGATGACATATAACACATATTTTAATGTTAAGAAAATGCCGGCTATAGATTGTAATAATAAGGATCTAATTAATGTTTATAATTTAATTTTTGAGTATAATGAAAGTGTAGATTCCTATAGTCAGAAAATTATTTTTTTTGAAGAATCCTATTATGCAGATGGATATAACTGTAATGATATAGAAATAGTTGAAAAAATCGCAAATATAATAGGAAAAGAAAATTTATTTATTAAAATTCATCCAAGAAATCCTAAAAATAGATTTAAGGAGTTAGGATATAAAACCAACACCAATACGAGTATTCCATGGGAAGTTATTGCTATGAATATGGATTTGAGTAAGAAAATATTGTTATCAATCGCTTCTGTATCTGTATTAACTCCATCTACAATGCTTGGGAAACAATATGAAGGAGTATTGCTGATGAATGTAATTTCGGATAAAAGTTTCCTGAAACAAAATATAACTTGTTTATATGAAAATGTTTGTGGTAATTATGAAAATCTACATGTAATAGAAAATTATAATGAGTTGGATAATATAATAAATTTATCAAATATTTTAAAATAATATAATGTTTTGGCGAATAGAAAATGAGGAAATGTTATGAGTCGTATTATAATGAGAATAAAAAAAATATTTTTAGAAGAAAAAGCAAAGACAGTTAAACTTGTAGCTGATATTATTAGGGATAGAGAAAAATTTAAGTGTTGGTTTGAATATCCTATAAGTTATAAAGAATATATATGCACAGAGAGATGTGATGCATTTGTTATAGCCTTGTTACCGTATGCACTTGAGAAGAATATGGATATAGTATCTGATATACCAATTTCGGAACAACTATTATATCAAATAGAAAATTATTATGTACCTACTTTAAGTAAGTATAATAAAATGTTCAATAGTATTAAATTGCAAATGCCTTATAATAATAAAAATTTAAATACTAAAGGTGAAGTTGCAACTGGGTTATCTTGTGGTGTGGATTCATTTTATACTCTTTTGAAACATATGAATGATAGCATTACAAAGGATTATAAAATAACATATTTAGTGTCAATGAATGTAGGTTCTTTTGGTTATGATGGCGGAAGTAAGTCATACAGTTGGTTTCAAGAGGAATTGAAAGTAGCACATAAAGTGGCACATGAATTATCGATACCGCTGATAGAAATTAATAGTAATTTAATGGAATTCTATAATAGAGATCATGCAACATCTGGTACATTTAGAATGGCTGGTGCTATTTTAGGTATACAAAAACTTATTTCAAAATATTATATTAGTGCAGGATTTGATATTAAGGATTTTGATATTACATCTTCTGAAAACGATGATTATGATTTGTTTAATTTAATGGTTGCAAGTAATGAATCTACTACTTTTTATTCTTCAGGAGTAGAAACGTCAAGATATGAGAGAACAAAATACATTTCTGATTATTCGATTACATATAACAATCTTATTGTTTGTTGGCATGGCGTACACAATTGTGGATATTGTGAAAAGTGTTTACGGACATTAGGAACATTATATGCACTTAATAAATTAGAAAAATATTCTGGTAGTTTTAATATTGATAATTTTCAGAAGCATAAATTGTATAATTTAGCGAAAATAAGATATTATGGAATAGGATATATGAAACCTTTGTATAAAGAAATTTATAGGGATATAAAGCAAAAAAGCATATGGCAATATATAGAAATTTGTTTTTTAGCTTATATATTTGTTTTCCCAACACAAAAAATTAAGTTTTGGGCAAAGAAAATACTTACAAATATTTTATCAGAAGGACAGAAAAATAGATTAAAGGAAAAGATAAATGGTAAGAAAACTGGTTGATAAGTATAATAAAATGGCATTGCCTGCAAAGGCTGGTTTGTGGTTTATGATATGTAGTATCATACCACAAATAATAACAGTTATTATGACAACTATATTTACTAGAATTTTGTCTACAAATGATTATGGTATTTCTAGTAATTATTCTGCATGGTATAGTATTATTAGTATTTTTATAACACTTAATTTGAATTGTGGTGTTTATAATAATGCCATGATGAAGTATGAAAATAATAGAAATGAATATACATCATCTATGATGGGATTATCATTACTTTTAGGAGTAATAGGTGGTGCTATATTATTAATATTTAGAAATACATGGGCTTCATTAATGCAATTGCCAGTGTCATTAATTGTTTGTTTAGCATTACAATGTCTTTTATACAATCCCTATGGATGCTGGTTGAGCAGAGTTAGGTATGAATACAATTATAAAAGTTTGATTAAGATTACAATATTAATTTCTGTGTTATCGCCATTGCTATCGGTTGTATTTATCCTGCTTTCAAATAATAAAGCGGTTGGAAAAGTATGGGGGCAAAATGTAATATATATTATAGTAGGATGTCTGCTTTATATTATAAGTATAAAAAAAGGACACATATTGTACAATAAAGAATATTGGAAGTTTGCATTAATATTTAATTTGCCTCTAATTCCTCATTATCTTGCGTTGGTTATACTAAATCAATCAGATAGGGTAATGATAACTTCAATTTGTGGGGCTTCTGATAATGGTTTGTATAGTGTTGCTTATTCAGCAGCATCATTGTTACTTATTTTGAATTCGGGAATAACACAGGCAATGACACCGTGGATTTACACTGAAATGAAACATAAAAATATAAACAATATAAGAAAATATACATCTATTCTCTGCTTTTTGTATGTTGTTATTGATATATTGTTTGTAATGTTAGCTCCGGAAGCAATAAGTATATTAGCAGGAAATAAATATAGCGAAGCTGTATATGTTATTCCGCCAGTTGCTACTGGAATATATTTTATATTTTTATATAATTTATATTCAATAGTTGAATTTTATTATGAAAAAACAAAACCTGTAATGATTTGTTCGACTATATCAGCTGTTTTAAACATTGTACTTAATTATATATTTATTCCTAAGTTTGGATTTATTGCGGCTGCATATACTACGTTAGCATGTTACTTAATAAATGCTTGTATGCACAGTTTTGTATTAAAAAGAATTTATAAAAATTATTTAAAATCTAATGAGGCAATAAATATAAATATTACTGGGATTTTGGGTATAGTGTTAAGTATAGTTGCAATTTTTATTTCGACAATCTATAAATATTTTATAATTAGGTGGGGAATTGTATTTGCAATATTACTTGTTTTTGTAGAAAAAAGAAAACAACTTTTAAAACTGATAAGAAAGATAAAAAGAAAATAGAATGGAGAAAATATGATAGGTATTATTAATGTTCAATGGTTTGATAATCCAGGAGCTGTATGGTTAGCATATGCGTTGCAACAAACAGTTAATAATATGGGGTATGAGAATAAGATAATAGATTATGCATCAGGTGGAGGACAAGAAGTAAAATTATCAGAGATTCAAAAAATAGTTAAGGCAATAGAAAAAGTTAAAAATAGAATATTAAAATTACAAGTGGTTAATTCTAAATTTTTATATATACAATTAAGACAAAGGCACGAAAAGTATCAAAAATTTAGAGAACAATATCTTGAAAGAACAGAGAGGTTTACAGATCAGGATAATAAATTATTATATGATTTTGATGCATATATAGTTGGGAGCGATGTCGTTTGGAAACCATCAATATTGTTATCAAAAGATGAAAAGGTTTATTTTCTTTCATTTCTAAATGAAAATACAGATAAAATTAAAATTGCATTTGCTGCAAGTGTAGGCACTGCTGATGATAATATCCTAAAAAAATATCGTGTACTATACAAGGAAAAAGTAGAAAATTTTGATTATGTTTCTGTAAGAGAAAAACAAACTGCAGATTTTTTAAATAGTATTATGACTAAAAAAGCAATAACTCTAATGGATCCTGTTTTTTTATTGGATAAAAAAGAATATATAAATTTGATAGGAACGAAAAAAGTAAAAGAGAAATATATTTATTTTTATATGCTTGAACTAAATGAAATGGCAGTAGAATATGCTATTTGTTTATCAGAAAAGACGGGGTATAAGATATTATATGATTTGCATACGTTAGATAATATGCGATTAGTGAAAAAGTTAAAAAAATATGGATATCCTTGCGTAAATGATGGACCATTAGAATTTTTAGAAAAAATACAATATTCGGAATATGTTGTTACTAATTCTTTCCATGGAACTGCGTTTTCTATTATTATGCAGAAAGAGTTTTATACTTTTTCTTGTTATAATGAAGGTATCAATGTTAGTTTAAGAATGGAAAATCTATTAAAGGAGTTAAACTTATATAATAGATATAATGTTATACAAAATAGGAAATTAGAGAAAATTAATTATAATCAAATAAATGAGAAAATTGGGATGAAAAGGAAAGAGTCAATAAAATTTTTGCAAAATGCAATGACTACTTTGAAGAATAAGTAAATTATGAATAATATAGGAAAAATATTAATGTGTTGTGGGTGCGGAGCTTGCAAGCAAGTATGCCCAAAGGGGTGTATTGATATATTAAAAAATCGAAAAGGTTTTTTTTCGGCAAAATTGAGTAATGAATTATGTATAAATTGTGGTCTTTGTACCAGTGTGTGTCCTATAAGTAATAGTATATTTAATAAAAATCAGGATGTGCCATTGTATTACATAGCAGTTGCTAAACAAGAGAGCATCTATGAAAGAGCTTCTTCGGGAGGGATATTTCCTATAGTTGCAAAAAAAATTTTAGAATTAGGTGGAAGTGTTTGGGGGTGTGGATATGGAAAAGAGCTATCAGTAATACATAAAAAGATTAAATCTTTTAATGAATTAGATGATATATGTAGAAGTAAATATGTACAAAGTTATTTGGGAGATGCTTATTCAGTAATAAAAGAGGACTTAACAAAAGGAGAATTGGTATTGTTTAGTGGAACACCTTGTCAAATAGCTGGATTAAAGAATTTTTTGAAAAAAGATTATAAAAATTTGTTTTTAATAGATATTATATGTCATGGTGTACCTAGTGCAGGGTTATTTCAAGAGCATAAGAAATATATAGAAAATAAATATCATAAAAAATTGATAAGATATGAATTTAGATTAAAAGAAAAGCACAAAGATGATATTTATTATTATAATTATTATTTTGATGATGGAACATTTAAATCAGGAGCATATTATAAAGATATATATTATAATTCATTTTATAATGTTTTGTCATTAAATGATATTTGTTATCAATGTCCATATGCATGTGAAAAAAGAGTAGGCGATATAACAATAGGTGATTATGGATGGGGAAAAAAATATCATAAATCATTTGAAATGTATAATGATATAAGTTGTATTAGTGTTAATAATGAAAAAGGAAGAAAACTCTTTAGTTATATTCAAGATGAATTGAAATTTGAAAATACAAATTTTGAATGGATTGTAGAAAGAAATACAAATTTAATAAAACCAACTGAAAAAGCAACTTTGTCCGATACATTTTATGAAGATATATATAAACTAGGTTATAAAAAATGGGCAAGAAAATATTACATGTCAGTTGATTATATAAAAAAGAGTAGAGTAATTACAATATTAAAAAAATGGATGAAGCGATAGGAGAAAAGGAGCATATATGAAAGTAGTAGGAATTATACCGGCACGATACGGCTCAACACGTTTACCAGGGAAACCATTAAAAGATATATTGGGCTATCCAATGATATGGTGGGTTTATAAGAGGGTATGTAGTGTGAAAAAATTAGATGAAGTTTATGTGGCAACAGATGATGAAAGAATAAAGGGAGTTTGTGAACAATTTAACATTCCAGTTGTAATGACGGCCAATACACATAAAACAGCAGCACACAGACTTCAAGAGGTATCGGAATCTGTTGTAGCTGATTTTTACTTACAATTAAATGGAGATGAACCATTAATTAATACTGACGCAATAGAAGCTGCAATTCCAGATGAAGTTCCGGATGATAGGGAATTTGGAACAAATATAATTACAGAAATGACAGAACCGGCACAGGTTATGGATGCATCAAATATAAAGATGGTATTTGATAATGAGATGAATGCATTATATATGTCAAGAACTCCTATTCCATATCCGTTTAAAGCTATTGATTATAAATATTATAAACATGTAGGAATTATAGGCTATAATAAAAAGATGCTTGATTTTTATAAAAATAGCAAACCGGGAAGATTTGAAATAATTGAAGGAATAGATACACTTCGTTTTTTAGATTATGGAAAACAATTAAAGTTATTTTTAGTTCCAGAGTGTCATAGTTTGTCTGTAGATACAGATAAAGATTTAGAAATGGTAATTAAAATGATAAAGGAGCAGGAAAATGGCAAAGAATGATTTAAAATTACTTGATTGTACCTTACGGGATGGAGGGTATGTTAATAATTGGAATTGGGGATTTCAGAGAGCAAAGGAAATAGTCCAATCTTTAGTTGATGCGAATGTTGAAGTGGTTGAAGTTGGATTCCTTAGAAATGTGGAAAAATATAATCCAGATATTACGGTATGCAATTATATCGAAGAGTTAAATAAATTGCTTCCAGAAGAAACAAAAGGAACAATGTTTTCTGCAATGGCAATGAGAAGTAACTATGATATTGAAAAACTTAGTAAATATTCCGGAAAAGGAATTGAAATGATTCGTATTACAGCTCATGATTATGACATTGAGGATGGTATGGATTTTGCAAAAAGGGTAAAAGAAAAAGGCTATAAGTTAAGCATTAATCCGATTAATATTATGGGATATTCTGATGAGAAGATATTATGGATTATAGATCAGGTTAATAAGATACAGCCGTATCAGTTTTCAATAGTTGACACATTTGGTAGTATGAAGCGAAGAGATTTAGACAGGATTGTAAGTATTGTAGATCATAATCTTGATAAAAATATAAGGCTGGCACTTCATTTACATGAAAATATGTCATTAAGCTGTTGCCTGGCACAGAATTTTATTGATAAACATTTAAACAGGGCTTTGGCTGTAGACGGAAGTTTAATGGGAATTGGAAGAATACCGGGAAATCTTCCGATAGAGTTAATTGCAGATTATTTGAATGATTATACAGATAATAGATATGATATAGATTATTTAATGGATGCAATACAAGATTATATTGCACCAATAAAAGGAAAAGTTGAATGGGGATATACTCCGGCATATTTTTTATCAGCAAGATATAATTTGCATAGGAATTATGCAGAATATTATTTGGAAAAGGGAGATTTGACCAATAGAGATATTAATCACATTCTTGCAAGATTTGAACAGTCAAAAAAAACTGCATTTGATTCTGCGTATGCTGACAAACTTTATGAGGAATATAAAAATCATCAAATTGATGATAGTGAGGATCGTGAAAAATTAAATCATATTTTACAGGATAGAAATATACTTGTGATTGCACCAGGAACTTCCATTAAAAAGTATAAATCCCAGATTACTAATTTTATTGAACAAAATAATCCTGTTATTATAAGTGTCAATTTTGTGCCAAATGAATATAAAGTGGATTTTGCATTTTATAGCAATAATAAAAGGTTTAGCAAGATAAACAATCATGTATGCAAAACTATTATTACATCAAATTTAATAGATGGAAGTGCAGATTACACGATTGATTATAATAGTTTATCCGGAGCTTTTAATCAAGGTTGTAATAGTCTTATTATGGTATTGAAATTATTAAAGGGTATGAATGTTAAAAGTATTACACTTGCTGGAGCAGATGGTTATTCGGAAGAGGGAGATAATTATTATAGTTCTAATATAAGAAGTTATTCTGAACACGGAAACCGTTTTAATGTAGCAGTTTCTGAGGCTATACATAATTTGGATGTTAAAGTTGATTTTTTGACTCCATCAAAGTATAATATTATTTAAAAAGGAAGTGAAATCTGGTAAATGAATATAAAATTATTTATAATTGATGTCGATGGTACTATGACAGATGCAGGGATTTATTACGATGAACATGGAAATGAATTAAAAAAATTTTGTACAAAGGATGCAGCCGCTTTTTTTGCATTGCATAAAGCTGGAATAAAAATAATGGTACTTACAGGAAGAGAATGTGAAGCTACAACAAGAAGAATGAAAGAATTAAAGGTTGATTACTTGTATCAAAATATAAAGGATAAGAGAGCATTTTTGACACAGTTTTTTTCTGAACATGAAATGAAGAAAGAAGAAATTGGCTATATAGGTGATGATTTAAATGATTTACCACCAATGCAGTTAGCGGGTTATATAGGTTGTCCGGCGGATAGTTGTAATGAGATTAAAGAGATTTCAAATTATGTTAGTAAGATCAAAGGCGGTCAGGGTGCTGTTAGAGATATTATTGAGCATTTATTTAAAGAATCAGGTAACTGGAAGCAGATTGTTTCAGAGGTCTATGGAATAGGGATATAATGCAAGAATAAGTGCATATCTGATGGGATTAACCACATATGGAAATTACAGCATCGAAGATCAGGTTGATTTTGCCGTATATCTTCCAAAAATTGATGAGCATTTCAGTGGAAGTCTGGCAGTCATTCCGCTTCAGCTGCTGGGATATTATGTCAGTGTTGCCAAAGGACTGGATGTGGACAAACCAAGAAATCTTGCCAAGAGTGTTACAGTAGAATAATGAAGTAGAAAAAGAGTGTTCAGTACATTTTATCTATGTGCCGGACGCTCTTTTTGCGTTATGAAATAAATATTGACAAAAATAAAATAATATTGTAATATATAGTGATAAGATAGAAATAAACAATACGATTGAAGTATGAAGAACAGAACAGCAAAGGATTTGACAGTGAATAGGAAAACGAATATAATGGACACAGGAGGAGCAGGGTATGGCAGGATATAAAAGAGTAAGTGAAATGACGCTGGAGGAAAAACGGGAGAAGGTTGCCGGGTTTAATGTGATGGATGATGTCTTTTTCCAGAAGATGATGGAAGACAAAGAGGTATGTGAAGAACTATTAAGAATCATCCTGGAGGATTCCGGAGTGCAGGTGATAGAGTGTATCCCACAGGCATCCCTCAAGAATCTGATCGGGAAGTCTGTGATTTTAGATGTTCTGTGCCGTGCCAGGGATGGAAGCTATTATAATGTGGAAGTCCAGAAATCCGATGATGATGACCATCAGAAGAGGATAAGATATAATACGGCACTGGTAAGTATGTATACGATGCAGGCAGGGAAGGATTATAAGGAATTGCCCGAGGTAAAGGCAGTCTTTATTTCAAAGTTTGACATATTCCATGGAAATCATGCCATGTATCATGTGGACAGAGTCGTAAGGGAAACCGGTCAGAAAGTGGAGAACGGACAGAGTGAGATATATGTCAATGCAAAAGTAAAAGACCGGACATCCGTATCAGAACTGATGGAGTATTTTACAGACAGTAATGGAAGAAAAGAAATATGTCCGAAACTTTCGGAGCGGGTTATGTTGTTTAAAACAGAACAGAAAGAGGTGACAGAGATGTGTGAATTAATGGAGAAAGAAAGACTGGCCGGATGGGAAGAAGGAAGAGAAGAAGGAAGAGAAGAAGGAAGAGAACAGGGATGGGAACAGGCGGAGCTTATGCTTTTGAAAAAAT
>ENA-OPSJ01000795-OPSJ01000795.1-human-gut-metagenome-genome-assembly--contig:-NODE-795-length-27195-cov-10.842115_pt1 | contig 27195 bp, 27 predicted proteins | sample MGYA00241801_ERZ501893 | MGnify/ENA primary metagenome ERZ501893 (study PRJEB25962, sample SAMEA2042219) | human gut metagenome | biome: human gut; feature: human-associated habitat; material: faeces...
AATGATTGAAGCAAAATATCTGGAGATTCAGGAGTTATATCCACAGATTGGATTTTCCATTGGAAAAACTCTATCCGGTCTTTTAACAAAACAAACATAATTTACGGCGGGCAACTTGCCCGCCGTTATATTCAACTATTCGTCAAATAAATATATGCATCTTCCAAAGTGATATCATTATCCAGGACACAATTCTCATTTGGCTTTCCTTTGCTTAATATTTTCATATGAATTCCATTTTCTACATACTGCTTAGATGAAATAGAATAATTGGCTTCTAACAAACGGGCTTCTTCTGCATTTTGTACCGTACAATTCCAAACACAGCCCTTTGCATTTTCCAGCAATCCACTCACGCTCCCGGAATATAAAAAACTTCCTTTTTTCATAATGGCAAGCTGTGTACAGGTTGCTGCTAAATCTTCTACTACATGAGTGGAAAACAGCACAGTTCTATCCTTTGAAAAATCAACCAGAAGATTGCGGATCCTGATTCTTTCTTCCGGATCTAACCCGGTGGTAGGTTCATCAATAATCAAAAAATCCGGATTATTAAGAAGTGCCTGTATGAGTCCGACACGTCTCTTCATACCACCAGATAATTGCCGCATTTTTTTATTCTGATGCTCTGTAAGAGAAGTCTTTTCCAGATAATAGGTAATTCTTTGTTCGAGGTCATTTCTGGATACTCCTGACAGTCCCCCCATATATACAAGACATTCTTTCACCGTAAGATTCGGATATAAGTCGATTTCCTGTGGAAGATAACCAATCTTTTTCTGTATTTTCTCATAATTTCCCTCGTTATACAGAATTCCATCAAGGGAAACCATTCCTTCCGTTTGTTTTAAAACAGTTGTAAGAACCCTCATCAAAGTGGTTTTTCCGGCACCATTCTCACCCAAAAGTCCGTAAATTCCCTTAGGTATTTCAAGAGATGCCTTATTTACTGCAACTACACCATTTTTAAATCTAACTGTTAAATCATTTATTCTAATACTCATAATCTATCCTCTTTTCTTTAAAGTCATTGGTAATACTGCAAATAAAAACAGCCCCGCTATAAAAGACACAAGCGTTCCATAAATCCAACTCTCGGACATTAATTGAGTAGGTTCACAAAAGCTGAAAGAAAACAATCCCAGATTTCCGAAAAATGAACTTCCCGCTTTTGATATAAGTCCAATGACAATTCCAAATAAACATCCAATACCTGCCCACATATTTCGAAGCAATGTACACAAAATCACAGAGCATATACTCCAAAGCCAGATAGTTCCAAACATTGCAATGAAATATAAAAGAAATATCTGAATACCCGAAATGCCTTCGTTTACACTGCCCGGTTTTTGCCAGAAAAACAAAACATATCCAACACAGGAAAGTATTAATAAATATAATATTTGAACGCCCACTCTCTGCGATATTACTTTTAACTGCTTTTTTTGATCATACAAATGAAATACATCGGCACGCTTACTTTTTACTTCCATCAAATATGTGTCACTACAAAAAATAATTGTTAAAAATGCTATTGGAGACTGAATTGCTGAACCGATTTCTTCATAGTATATAATCGGATGAATAGCACACAATATCAGTATAAATGCACATGAATAAAAAATCTTATATAACGACAGGCAGTTTTTTAGTTCCGTTTTCAATGAACCCTCCTCCTTTTCCAGATTGTAACAGAAATACATACTAATATAACTGATGAAATTACAAGAATAATCTGATTTATGTTTGACATTTTGGCTACATGTGTTTCAAAAAATCTGCCAGGGAATCGCACCATAATAGAGAACGGTCTCATATAATAAATATCATTCTTCATGGTCAGCATATTTGAATATATAATGTGTAAAAACAAGATTGGTGCTGCCGGAAGCGGATTTTTAAATATTAATGCTGTAATTGTATAGACACAACATATCATCAAAAGATTCGGAACAATATAGATCAGAGAATTCACGCAAAAATCAATTGGTGTTACTGGAAAGCCCGATTCTAAAGACGTTTTCAAACACAGCATAAAGAATATAACATTCAAAATCACTAATACTCCCAGCATACTAATGAATCCGCTTATTACTTTCCCACATATATATTGGATTGCCGTAACAGGCTTTGTATGTAATAATTCATAGGTACTTTTTCGTGTATCCTGAATAAATAAAAATGATAGCAAGACTGTTGCAAAAAAGGCCATATGCAATCCTGCAAAATCCGTAAATTTTTTGGCAAAGTACCAGGAAAAAGAATGTTCGGATAATTTCCGCTCGATATAATGATTGATTTCTTCTGCTGTCCCCTTATGAATTTCAAGGTCCTCATAAGCATATATTGCATTATAATAGCCATATTGGGATTCCAAAAACTCAGAAGCAGTCTTTACATCCATATTCTGAATTTCTTTCATTACATGATCTGCTTCCTGCCTGCTAAATCCAAAACCATTTTTGGAGGTGTCCATTAACGTCTCTTTGATCGTATCTTCCCACTCCCTTCTTCTTTCTTTATCATCAGATGTGGGAATGTACCCATCCATGACATCAGCATCTTCCAATGCTACGTCATTTTGTGTGATCTGTTCATTCTGTTTGATATAATGAATTTGCAAATACGATGACAGACATTGATACATACTGGCAACTATAATAATCAAGCCAATCCACAAAACAGGGTTCTTTAAATAATCAAGTATACTTCTTTTTATGATTGTTTTCATTGTATCTCTTCCTTTCTTTATTTCTTTAACAACATCATACAAATCAATTCTCAATAAATTCACAACAAAAAAGACTAAAACCACTTTATTTGTGATTTCAGCCTTATAAAGTATTTTTATTCAGCTTTGAAAAGAGCTTCTACATGAGCACCGCCTTGTCTGGCATTATATATTTTCAAATTTCCTCCATGCTTTTCACAGAAAATACGAGAAATATACATACCAAGGCCAAAATGCTTTAAATCATCTTGTGGATTCTTATGATAAAATGGCTCTGTTACTTTTTCCTCAGTATCCACAAATCCTATTCCATCATCTTCAACAGAAATTATAAGAAAACCATCCTTTTTCTTTATCTGCAAAGCAATACTTTTTTGTGCATATCGAACCGCATTTTCCAGTAAGTTGTCTGTCACTTCCATGACAAGTTCCTCATCCACTTTCACAATGTTTTGTTCCTGCACTCTTTCTACCTTACATAATTTACTTTCCTTCTTGGACAGCATGGCAGCTTCTGCCTCAATCTTTTTTGCCAGTTCCGATAATTCTATCTCTGAGCATTGCAGTTCCCTCTGTTCTAAATGGGACATTTTTCTCATGTTTTCCGTGAAATGCTCTATACGGTCAATCTGATACATGCCTGTTTGTAAGATATCAATAACATCCTCTGTTTTTATACTCTCAGCAGAAACAAACTCTAAGAGCATTTCCTGATACCCACGCAATATGGAAAGTGGAGAACGTATATCATGTGCAATTGCATTCCGCAAAGCCTTCTCGTCATCAATCATTCGCCACATCTTTCTGTTGTTATCTGCTAAATCACTTCGCATCATTTCAAATTCTTTACACAAAGTTCCCATCTCATCTTTATTTTCATAGGACACATGAAAATCCAGTTCATTATCTGCAATCATTTGTGAGGCATCTTTTAGTTCCTGTAGAGGTGTCTTTAACTTATTTTTATAAAAAAAGAATACCGCAACAACACTCCCAACAATCGAAAAAATCAGTACCGAATATGTTTCCATAAAGTCACACATTTCCGAAAGATGATAGTCCAAACGATTCATCTGCGATTGATTAGGTCTTGATATCTCAATCTCGTATTTCTTTCCATATTGCTGAAACACGTCCGTATAATCTGCATAATCAATATATTTTTCCCATATTTTATTCTGCATATTTCCTGCAAAATGAACTGTAAATCCAGATAACAGAAATGCTGCCGTTAAGCTGATCACAAAATAAAGCAGAATTGTTTTTTTCAGTGACAAGTTTCTTATTTTTTCCATCGGTATCCAATCCCCCATACAGTTTCTATGTATTCTTTTTCTGAATAATCCGCTATTTTTTTCCTTATACGCCGTACTAATTCCGTTATCGTTCTACTGTCCCCTTCCGCATCATATCCACAGACTTGTGCATATATACGTTCTTTATCAAACACCTGCCCTGGATGCATGGATAAGAATTCAATAATCTGATATTCAATTTTTGTGAACTCCATCCTGTGTCCAGCTATAGCTACTATTTTTTCAGAATAATCAATCAGCATTTCATCCATGAAACGGTATTCCGTTTTTTGTTGATGCCTTTCTTCTCTCTTTATGTTTGTGACAATCCTTGCTTCCAACTCCCGAAGACTAAATGGTTTCGTAATATAATCATCCCCACCCGAAAGCAACCCATTAATTTTATCATCTTCGTCAACTCTTGCTGTCAGAAATAAAATTGGACATAACACTTTACTGCGTATCAGACGACATACTTCAATCCCATCCATGCGTGGCATATTGATATCCAACAAAATAATATCCGGTTTCATTTTTATTTTATTTAATGCTTCCATTCCATCTGTAGCCGTAATGGTTTCATATTGTTTCATATTAAAATAACTACAAAGCATTTTCACCAATTCTTTATCATCATCGACAACTAAAATCTTGTATTTCATCCAAACCACCTCCAGTATCCATATTATACGATAAAAAACAATGAAATCACAACAAGAGTACATGAAGAGCGTACTTCCCGGCAACGAAATTACGAAAGTGAGGAATACGAAACAGACCACCTGCTCCCAGTGTGTAGGTTCCACCCATCTTTTCAAATGTACTTTTCATGTGTTATTCCTCCTTGAAATCGGCGGTAGTGTCAAAAACCACCTGTTTTATTGTTCAAAAATCCTTTAAAACCTTGATTTATCGGAGGTTTGCAAATAAAAAGAGCATTAACCTCCCTTTTTGAAGTATAATGAGTTCACCACAAACCATTATCAACAAAGGAGACAATGCTCATGGACATTATACTTTATTTACTTCAGTTAATTCAATACCAACATAAACAAATCTGCCGGCTTCTTAACTTTATCTGCAGATATATCCCCCTTAAGCAGTTGGCTTTCGATGATTCCCATTTCCCCACATACCAGAAGTTCAAGATTGATGAACTCCCTCTGGTCACCGACTTCCGTCAGGACTGGACTTATAAGGAACTCATCCCTTACTACGAAAAACGGTATGGTAAGAAGATACGTCCTGTCAGCCGCCGCTCTGAATGTGACATTCCTGATGACTGCACCTGCCCCCGCTGTGAAACTGCGCTGTCCACACTGTGGGAATACTCTGATTCCAAAGAAGGACCGCAAGCACTTTATCATCCATAAGTGTGTCAATCCAAAATGCCCTTATTATCTCCACAACCTCAAAAAGGTGGATAAGGAAGACCTTAATAAGGATTACGGCAAAAATGAATATAAACTCCACTATATCTACCGTGAGTTTACGATGGATTTCTTCAGCATGGATTTATCTACCCTGCCAAAGAATGCCTCTTCCCTGAAATTCAGTAAGCACAATGCGCATACCTTTTAACGATAACCCACTAATCGTTAAAAGGTGGTGCATTTTTGAAGTCGCTGTTTTCGAGCAAAATAATAAAAGCGGCAACCACAGCACTGAAATTTGTACCAAGGTTGCCACTTTACCTATTAAAACAGCTATTTTTCACTTGTATCGCACCATTCTTGTATAAAATAAGGGGTCTATATGTCAGAATATTCTCCTACAATCTCCATATCTTGAAATTCTGCATATTTTCTTAGCTTGTCCTTCTGTGCATCAAGACTATAGCCATCAACCTGAATTGCTGTAGATACACGAGTATATATGCAACATCTTGTTTTCTTCTTCAAGAATCTTACACTCCTATTTTGGCAATACTAATGGCGAATTTTTCAATAATCCTGCAATAACAGAATCGTATTTGGCTGTTCCGTAATCCTCAACGATGCTTGTTATTCTAGCCCCGGCATCCTTGGAAGAAGCACCACACAGAAAGACTCTCTCATCCGCTGTTCCATAGTCCAGCACGATAAACCGATCATGGAATATGCCACCTGTCTTCTTCATTAACAGTTTTACAGTTGGATATTCCTTACGGAAATCCGTATATTCTATGTTGTGAAGTTTATTATTCCCAACATTATCGCTAAATAAAATAATATTTACTCCTGTCGGAGAATTCTTAAGATGTACCAGCGTTCTTAAACCAATGTAATTATCAACCACATATATTGATGACTTTGCCTGCCTGTAAATAGACTCGTAAACCTCATCCGCACTACTAAATTTTGCATTAAACATAAGCCACTTTTCATCATCATCTGAAATAAAACTATTCATCATATCCGCAAGTTCAGATTTCGTCACTACATCCTTCAAGCCTTCTGCGACATCAGAAATCTGTTTTTCAAGAGATATCATATCAGAATTGATTTTACTAATTTCAATTCTGTTGTTAGCAGTCTCCATGCTTAACTGAAGTAATTCTCTCTGTCCGATTAAATCACGATTTTCTAATATGTAATCTTTCATTCTTTTGAAGGTTCTTATTAATGCCTTACTCTGTTTAACAGCCAATGGCTCTTTTAAAACAGTCAGCAGCATATATAGTCCTTGCTCTGTAAATACATGAGGATTATAGCGGCTTTTTGAACTTATATTTGCGGTACAATTTTTGTACCTCAAATCTTCTAATTCCTCATCCGTCAGTTCAAACATAAAATCTTCATCAAATTTTTCAATATTATTTTTTACCTGTCTATTAAATCCCTTCGTATCATAGCCATATATCTCTGCTAAATCAGCATCCAACAATACCCTTTTACCTCTAATTTCATAGAGTTTTTCTTTTAAGTATTCTTCAGTTACTTCTATTACTGTAACATCAATTTCCTTCTTTTTATCTTCTGGCATAAAACTCCTCCGTTCATTTTTTGTCCGAAAGCATCATATCTGACCATTTTGCTGATGCCAGTAAAATGGTCTAGTGTTCTGTTTTGGTGATTTTGTCATAATACGCTTTATACCTGTAAATCGTTCTCTCACTGACATTATTCCTTCTTGCAATCTCCACCATAGTCATTCCACTTTCATAACCGGCAACAAAATCATTGTAAATAGCCATCCATTTTGCATTGTGCTTCTGCCTTCCACTTAATTTACGATTTTTATAATATTCCAATTCTTCAAGTAACTCGGCGTTTTCATTTTCTAAATCTTCAATTCTTTTTAATGCTTCCTCAAGTGTTATAACCTTCTCCACTTCTTTGTCCCTCCGTTCATGTCATTTTCGTTTTGTCTATATTATATATTGCTAATCAGTATTAGCCAATTTGATTTTGTCATGCATGAAGTTTCCGTAAATTATTTTTAGGCATCAAAAAAGAAGGTATCTTTCAACCTTCTTCTCTGATACCTTACTATTCCTTCATATCTTCTTTATCTTTTTCAGACAATGCAGGATGCTACATATAAAATATCTCTTTCTGCCTTTCTATCTCTGCTTTTAGCTGCTCCTTTGTTGGCAGATATGTGAGATATTTTGACATAAAAAGTCTGTCGTTATCGTGTAGTACGGAATATCTTGCTATATCCTCATCAGTCTCAGCACAAAGTAATATTCCCAGTGTAGGATTATCTCCCTCTTTACATTTTAATTCATCATACATGAACCACCTTCGGGCGGTTCGGATGTATTGTTACAAGCTGTAAATAATCCGACGACAAGCATCATCAAAACTGCAAGTACCAATATGGCAAAGTTTTTCTTCTTGGTCATAATTCCCTACAAATTAGTTTTTTATGTACGAACGGTTGATCAGTCCGTTAATACCGTTTTTATTTTGCCGAATACTTAATACAGAGTTTCAGCACGTTTTTTGCGCTTCGCTGTAATTCCGCAAGCGTAATTCCGTCCTTACCTTTTAGCGATTTCAAAATCGTCCCGTCGCTTTTGCCCTTATATCTACCGAAATTAGGTGCGCCCGGCATAAATACGTCAACCTGCGCCCTCACTCGATAGGCTTGATTTTCAAGAGTTTTGAACACTTCGCTTTTTCCACTCTTCATCCACCAATCGGTCATCACGCAACCTTCATAGCCCCAATCATCGCGTAAGATAGTCGTAACAAGCTCATAATTGAAATAATTGTAAATGCCGTTGAGTTTGTTATACGAAGTCATAAGGCAATCGGGCTTTGCTTCTTTTATGCAGATTTCAAAGCCTTTAAGATAAATTTCGCGCAAGGCTCTTTGACTGACACGGGAATCGTTTTTGCTTCTTTTCGATTCCTGATTGTTACAAGCAAAATGCTTTGGTGTTGCGCTTGCCCCTGCGCCTTGAACACCCTTTATATAAGCCACAGCCATTTTACCCGTAAGGTACGGATCTTCCGAAAAATACTCGAAGTTTCTTCCGCATAGCGGATTGCGGTGTATATTGATGCCCGGCGCAAGCAAGACATGAGATTTTCTCTCTATCACTTCTTTACCGAACTCATAAGCAAGATTTTCTACAAGCTCATCATTGAAAGTCGATGCAAGAGCGACGCCGTTAGGTAACAAAGTAGAATGTGCTTGCAGTCTTGCTCCGCTCGGACCGTCGTTTGTAGAAATTGCGGGAATACCTTTATCGAACAGCGACTGACAGCTCGCCCCGAAAGTACCCGCGTTGCCTTTCGGACCGTAAGGCGAATTCATCATATAAAGCGAACCGCGTGTGATTGCTTCCAATTCTTCGGGCGTAAACTCTGCAACAAATTCGTCAAGAGTAATCCTTCCGTCTATTACGTCCTGCAATTTGAAGTATGTATTTCCTTTTCCTTTGAGAGTTTCAGGCAAACGACTTTGCAAACATTCCCGCAAATTCACGGTTGCAACGGGCGTGTCCTCATAGCGCAAACCGTTTGCGTTTACCATACGCTTATAAGAATATCTCGGCGCACAGGCTTCTTCGCAAGCCTTTATCAACACCGTTTTTTCAAGATTAATCACAAAAATCTGCTTTACTTCATTTACGTTCTCGCCGATGAAAATCTTATATTCCCCGCTTTCAAGCACGAAAGAATTTTTATAACCCGATATTCCTGTATCGTCGAACGATGCAAAATCTTTTAATTCTACCGTTACGGACAAACTTTGCGTTTCATTAGGGGCAAGCTCTTTTGTTTTAACGTAAGCCGCCAACTCTCTCGACGGTTTTCCGAGCTTGCCTTGCGGTACGGACAGATAAACCTGCACAACTTGCTTGCCCGTAAAGCCGCCCGCATTTTTTATGGCAAATGTTACGGTAACCGCAGTTTTCACAGTTTGTTTTACTTTACAGTCGGATATTTCAAACTTTGTATAACTTAAACCATAGCCAAACGGATAGATAATTTTATCCCTTGCAAAAGTGTTGAAATATCTGTAACCGACGTATATATCCTCGGCGTAATTGTTGTATTTTTTGTTCCCGAAATATTTGTACGATGGATAATTTTCGATTTTCGCAATCGTATCGGTAAGTTTACCGCTCGGCGATACTTTTCCGAGCAATACATCCGCTACGGCGTTACCCGTTTCCTGACCGCCTTGCCATACGAACATAAGCGCATCGGGCTTATGTTTTTCAATACGGGTTACGTCCATTATCGAACCGCTGTTGATTATCACGCAGACTTTTTTGAAATATTTGCGCGCAAGGGCAAGCAGATTTTCTTCCACATCTGTTAAGTACCAACTACCCCTCTCGATTTTATTCTCTCTGTCCTCGCCTGCGGCTCTGCCGATTACAACGACTGCCGTTGTATTCCGTTTTGCCGCAGATGCAATGAACTCGTCTTTTACAGGCATTTCCTTGTAGCACATTGGCCAATGTCCCCAATACCCTTCATCGGGGATATGGTTTTTCGTCCAATGCTCATAGGTCTCCGCCACTTGGCTGTCGAGATTTGCCCCGCCTGCCCGTAAACCTTCAAGTATAGACACTTTGTACGGCGGCTTCACATCGCCGCCACTTCCGTATCCGACGTAAAAAGTATTGATCTGACATCTTCCGAAAAGTGCGAATTGCTGGTTGCCAAGCGGTAACGTACCGTCATTTTTAAGCAACACACAACCCTCTGCGGTTGCTTTACGGCAAAGCTCTATTATTTCATCGCACGAAGTTATCCCGTCGTCCACCTCGAAAACAGACTTTTGCGACAACTTATTGTGAAGTTTAATGATTTCTGATATTATCGACAATGTTCCGGCCTCCAAACAAATACTTTATTTTACTTTTGCATATACGGTTTCGGCAAAGAGTTTTGCCCCTGCCACGTTTGGATGCACTCCGTCTTGGAACAGTTCGGGCTTATTGTCGAATACGGAATACATATCAATGAAATTATATCCGTAATCCGAACACATCTCTTTAACCGCCGTTCTGATTTGCTTTGCAATAACTTCGGCGTCGATATCGAACTTTACAGGCTTACCTTTTAATCCCCATACAGGCGAAGGTGCAAGCAGATAAATTTCAGGCGACGTTGGTAACGCCTTATATGCGTTTATTATTTCAAGCAAATTAGTTTTGAACGCTTCTGCGCCTTTCCAATTATAGGGCTTGCTGTCGTTTGTGCCGAACATGATAATTACTTTATCGGGCATAAAAGCAAGACTATTTTTATAGTTCTTGTCTTTCACATAGGGCATATCTCCGTCTTTCATAGCCGTGCGCCCAGAAAAGCCGAAGTTGTTTACACAGTACCCAGCGCCGAGCATTTTCGACAACACGGCAGGATAATTTCTTTTCGTGAGATGATAACTGCCGTAAGTAATACTGTCCCCTACACAAGCAACTTTAATTTGTCCCTCCTTGTGCTTATTCATCGGATGAATTTTGACAAGACACCCTTTCTCATATAAACACACCATGACGATTATCAGATAAAGGGCAAAGCCACCTATTGCTATTAAGGCAATTACATAAGGCTCCATTATTCAACTGTGTCTCCGTCGGAATTATTTTTGTTTGTATCGTTGCCCTTCTTTTTTGTTTTCTTCTTTGCTTCCCATTTCTTACGCTTTTCTTCCTGTTTTGCAAGATACTTGGCATTTTCCGTTTCAAAATCAAGTCCTTTCCTTGCGCAATGGTCTTTAAGGTCTGCAATACGGTTTTCTTCCGCTTCTCTTTCTGCCTGCTCTCTTTCCACTCTGTCCTGTTCTTCGGGTTCAAGCCACACTTCGCCTTTTGCAATAACAGCTTCCTTCTTACGGCGCAAAAGCTCTGCATTGATTTCGGGAAGTTTCTTTTCTACGTTGACAAACGGAATTAAAGCCAAGAAAGCAACTGCCATAATAATATCGAACAAATAGAACGAAAGCGACATAAACGATTTTACGGCTTCGGAAGCTACGACTCCTTCGGCATCTACAAAGCCGAGCTTTAATATCGTGGATTCATAACCACCCGCAAACGGCGCATATATCAATCCCATAATCGCCCCGACAATTGCCGTAGCAAGCAAGCCTTCCACTCTGAAACCCGATTTATATTCGATACTGTCAAACGCATAGCACATAAGCGTTGCAAATATGTACGCATTGGGAATCATGCCGAACTGCCTTAAAAATCCCGCAACCATAGCGACAGGAATATTATCAGACATTATCCAACCCAATACGCTTCCGATCAATACCAATGCGTAGCCTGCAAACGTAATATTCTTGATACCGAATTTTCTAGCAAGGGGATACGCTATAATTGCACCAAGACCAAGCGGAACGCCCGTTATTATCTGATACAGCATATACATTGAGCCGTTTTCCGCACCGCCAAGCACAAACTTTATGTAGAAATACTGAACGTTGCCACCCTTAAACGAATCTACAATGCCTTGTATCAAAGCAAGAACCGTAAGTATAATCCAATACTTATTTGTAAAAAGTGCCTTCATTTGAGCCTTTAACGGCACTTTGTTTTCATCCTCTACTTCTTCCGCAACATCCTCGATTATGCGCTCTCTCGTGTAGTAATACTCCATAAGGAACAGCGGAATGGCAACAACCGAAAGGACGATTAAAAGTATCGAATAACCTCTAATATCTTTTTCAAGCCAGAAGGGTAACACGACGGAACTAACAAGCATTCCGATAAGAATACCCGAGATAAGAGTCCAAGACATCTTACGAATAAATGTGAGCTGTGCCTTTTCTTTCGGATCTCGCGTGGATACAGACACAATATTATCTCTGAACGTGTAGAAAAATGAACAGCCTACCGTATTGTAACAAACAAGCATAAAGAAGAAATAATACCAATAGCTCTCGCCGAGCGTTGTGCCGGGAAACAGGAATATCAATGCGCCGACTATAATTGACATAAAGCCGAAAATCAAATACCACGGGCGGAAACGTCCCTGCTTTGATTTTGTCCGGGATAGCAAGAAACCGATTAAAAGTCCCAAGCCGACACCTAAAACTTTGGTAACAGTCATTATGACTTCATAATATCCGCCCATTTTCTGAATCATCTCAACGTTGCCCGTACCGTACATTGCGCCTACCTGCTGTGTAAAGAATTTTTCAACAAGCGCGGCAATGGTATTGACAACGAAAATAAGTCCGAGCGGACCTAACAAGTGTCCTAAAAGCTTTTCTTTTTTGGACACCGCTCTCGTCTTGACTCGTGAGTCCATAATCGGCTTTGCAAACAAGCCGCCGCTCAAAAGCCCTTTGCTTTCTTTTGCCATTATTTGTTCCTCCTTAAATCATACACGCTGCTTTCAAATATCAAATTCAGCACGTTGGCTGCCGCAACCCTAACAAGATTCATATCAAGCTGCTTATTCTTATAAGCCTTGAATAAATATTTCCTTACTGCTTTTCCACCCGGCTCTATTAAATCGTTGCCGCATTTATGACAGAGTTCGTGCTTACCTTTATTGTCGCCCGTCGCTGTCCAATCGGTCATAACAAGCCCTTTATATCCCCATTCATTTCTCAAAACAGAAACGCATAACTCATAGTTATTAGGCGTATATACGCCGTTCAGCTTGTTATAGCTCGTCATGATTGATTTAGGCGCACTCGTCTTAACTGCAATCTCAAAGCCTTTCAGGTATATTTCACGCAACGCCCTTTCGCCCACGTTAGACGACATAGATTCGCGTTTATCTTCCTGATTGTTACAGCAGAAATGCTTAATCGTTACGCCCAAGCCTTTATGCGACTGAACGCCTTTCGTGACCGCCGAAGCGAACATACCCGAAACAAGCGGATCTTCCGAATAGTATTCAAAGTTGCGTCCGCAAAGCGGATTGCGATGGATATTCATACCTGGTGCAAGCCAAACGGTTACACCCGTTTCTAACATTTCCACGCCTATTGCCTTGCCTATCTTTTCTACAAGCTCGATATTCCAAGTCTGTGCTTGCAGCGTGGCGCAAGGGAAAGCCGTCATATACTGATATACTTTGTATCCCTTGTTCGACTTTGCAAGGAAGAATTTTTCAAATTTCTTTATCCAACCCCATTGCCAATCATCGGGAACGTGGTCAATATATCTCGGCGAACCGCACTTTGTATAGGCATTTTTAGGCGAAAGCCGAAGCCCTGCGGGACCGTCGCTTAAATTGATATTCGGGATACCACGCTTTAACAAACCGATGCTCGTTCTGCCTGCGACGGAAGGCGTTACGTTATAACTGCGTCCCATATATCCGCCGCCTACCGTAAGTTCTATAAGGTCTTTGTCGGAAAGCGTTTTCAAATATTTTTCAGTCTGCGGTGTAGTTATAATCGGGGACAAATTTCCATATTCGTTTTTCTTTGTTGCAATAGCGGCTGCTTTTATTTCGATAACGGGCAAATCGGCAGAATACGTTTCATCTTTAATGTCTGCCGTTATCTCATTGAACTCGCCACGTTTTTTGCACACGCTTTTGCAAATTTCGGTAACAACTTCCGCATCGAGATTCAGAACCGCAACGGGTGTTATATCTTTAATGGAATTACCAATGAATACGCCGTATTTTCCGCTCTGCAAGACGTATTTAGCATCGCGCTCGTCATATACCGCAAAATCGGTAAGGTCGAACGTGAGAGTTAATTCCTCGCTCTCGTTCGGTCTTAATCCTTTGGTCTTTGCAAACGCGCAAAGCATATGCCTTTCGCACTTGATTGTTCCCTGCGGTTTTGCAAGATAGACTTGCACTACTTCCTTTCCCGAATATTCTGTTCCTGCGTTTTTAACGGCAACCTTTAACTTTACAACGCTTTTTTCTGCGTCTATACTTTTCGTTGCAATTTCAAACTTTGTATAGGAAAGTCCGAAGCCGAACGGGTATCTTACGTCCACGCCAAAGGTATCAAAGTAACGGTAGCCGACGTATATGCCCTCTTTATACTGCTGTTCGAGTACATTTCCTAAAATTCCATATTCGTCCGACGCAGGGTAGTCCTCGTATTTATAAGCCCAAGAATCGGTAAGTTTACCCGAAGGCGTAACCCTGCCGCAAAGAATATCGGCAAGAGCGTTTCCGCCTTCTTCTCCGCCTTGCGCCATAAATATGATCGCCCCGATATTTACTCCGTCCAATGCGGTTAAATCTATCTGACTTCCGCAATTAATAACAAGCACAAAGTTTTTATATCTTTCCGATAAAAGTTTGATATTGTACAGCTCGACATCCGAAAGCAGGAAATCTCCCGCCTCTCTGCGACGGTCTGCACTCTCGCCCGCCTGACGAGCTACAACGTAGATTGCCGTGCCGCATTCGCACAAATCTTCTTCCTGAATCTTATCGCCTATGGGGAATTTGAGCGGGGTAACGTGTATAACCTCGTCAAACATTTTCTGCACTTCCCATATCTTATACTTTTTAATGCGTTCTTCGATTCCGAGCCGCCATTCTTCTTTTTCCTGTGCGAACTGTTTATCGAAACGGTCAAGCCAACGGGTGGACAAAATTTCAAAGCCTGCATTTTTCAATCCGCTTTCAACATTAACTGAATAACGTTCCTGAACATCTCCGCTACCCGTACCGCCCTTTATCGTCATACGAACACCCGCGCCGTATGCAGCGATTCTCTTTTCTTTAAGCGGTAAAGCACCATCGTTTTTGAGTAAAACCATACCCTCCGCTGCCACTTGACGAGCAATCTCACGATGCAAAAGTTCTCTGTTTGTAATATCTGCCGTAGGATTACCGAAAAGCCTGAATTTAGCCATTTATTCCACCTCCATCATAATTTCCTGCGTTATATGATTTTTTGTTTTAATTAGTATCCTTGTCTGACCTTTAATCGTCCCCGCCCGAACTGCCGCAAGACAACTGCCACGAAAACTGTTGTGATAAGGGTTATTATAAGTTTCGTCTGTCTTTACCTGTGCCGAACCAAATCCTTGTAAATATACGCTTTCGCCGATAAGCTGCAAGTCAACTTGTTGTTCTACATACGGCACTATATTACCGTTTTCATCAACAAATTTAATATGTATGAACGCAAGCTCACCCGTTTTCAGTTTTGTTTTATCAGTCTGCACTTTAAGCGTTACTTTCTTTCCCGAAGATAGCTTGCTTTCACTTATCTCACGTTTATTCGAGTCCAAAGCAACAGCTTTCAGCGTTCCGCTCTTATATTTCACTTTGAACAAGGCAACAAAATCTTCAACTCTTTTTCTGCCTACTTTATTCCCGTTCAGATACAATTCTATGTACTGCGCGTCGGCATAAACTTCCACTACTGCCTTTTTATTCTCATAGCCTTGCCAATTCCAACTCGCAATACAATCCGTAAATCTCCATGCGCTTTTGAACGGAACTTCCTTTCGATGATTGAGCGGTCTTACGCCGATATACGGCTCTTTCGTAAGTCCCCAAACCCGTTTCATAAATTCGCTTTCGGCTGTAATGTTGCCTTCCAAGTCTATCGTTCCCGAACCTGCCAACAGCGGCAAACCTTTGTAACTGTAATAAGTCCAATCGCCGACTCCCGCTTCTCCGAGATAGTCCCAAGCCGCCCACACGAAATCGCCAATCAGTCCCGGTATATCTTTGACTTTCGACCAATTATACGGCAAGTCTTTTACCATAGTTTCCGTGCCGAGCATCATCCTTTCGGGATATTTTTTACCGTCGATTTCATATCTCGACGAGCCGTAATTCAAACCGATAATATCAATATTATCTGCAACTTTCAGAGCAACTTTCTCGGCTTTTTTCAGCTTACTCATAAAGAACATTAGTCCGCCGAGTTTCTGTGCCATTGCATTGAAAAACGTTGATCCGCTTTTTTTCTCTCTTTTCTTTTTGGTTTTATCGGGTAACGGCTCTCTTTTGTATTCGCCTTTGTCTTTGTAAATACCAACGCCCATTTGTGCGTACACATCAATCAAAAGATTTACACCGCAAGTTACATGGCGGGTACTATCCAAAGACTTTACAAAATCACGCATCTTCCCGCAGAGTTCAATACCTTTATCCTCTGCCGTTTCCGATACTTCGTTGCCTATCGAATACATTATTACAGACGGGTGATTATAGTCTTTTTTAACCATCCGCATTAGTGTAAACTTATAATCGGAATTGAAATCCCTTGAATAATCGTGATATTCTTTTGGTATATACCAACCGTCAAAGGCTTCATCTAATACAAACATTCCGAGTTCATCACAAGCCTGTAAGAAATACCTTGAACAGGGATTGTGGGCGCAACGGATAGCGTTATATCCCGCTTCCTTTAATATTTTAACTTTGCGGTATTCAGCTTCTTTGAACGAACACGCACCTAATATTCCGTTATCAGAGTGAATACAGCCGCCCCGCAATAATGTTTTTTCGTCGTTTACGAACAAACCTTGTTCGGGAATAATCTCTACCTTGCGTATGCCGAATTTAACTTCCTCACAGTCCTTATCCGTTCTCACCACGCATTTATATAAGTACGGATTATCTACACTCCAAGGTTTTGCATTTTCGAGTTCTATTTCGCCCGATTCCCCTTTATAGAGCAAAATTGCCCCATCATAGATTTCTACATACGGATGCGATTCTGATAAAATATCAACTTCAATTTTTGCAGGTTCAACGGAAAGCGTGGTTACTCTCACGCTTTTAATTTCGTTATATTCTTTTTGTATTAACTGTATGGGGCGATATATTCCGCTACCTGTGTACCAACGGCAATTAGGTGTAAGCGTGTTATCGGCTATAACCTCCAATACGTTTTCGCCCTCAATGAGCTTGCCTGTAAGTTCTACCGTGAAATCTGAAAAACCGTTTATGTTTGTTCCGACTATTTCCCCGTTCAGTTTAACCGCTGCGTACCTATAAACGCCCTCAAACAGCAGAGCGGTATATTTGTGCAAATTTTCTTTGACAACATTAAAAGACTTACGGTAAACGTATTTACCGCCCGGAAAGAAAGCGCATTGTTTACCGTTCACGCAATTCTCGTAACGCTTTTCTTCAATCATCGCATCATGCGGAAGCCGAACGATTTTTTCTTCGCCGTTACCTTTCGTTAATATCCAATTGTCATTGAACTCTACTCTCATTTTTCCCCCAACGCGACAAGAATTTCTATAAAAGTTGCCACTCTGCCTACATTATACAAAGTTCTCAAATAAAGAATATTGCATTAAAGTCCGAGATATTATACAATAATACGGGAGGCGTCTATGGAAACTAATAATCTGCTTAAAACTTGCGAGCTTTTATATGCTTCGTATAACTTACCGATTATCTGCTTTAATGACAGGAACGAAGTCATTAAATTTAACTGCTCATATCTCGGTTATGAAAAAGTATTCCGACACATTGCAAATAGAGTTACAGGCGAAAGCAATCCTTCGCTTGTTTCAGGTTATGCGGGTTTGTACGGTGCAATTAAAACCAACGACGAAAAAACGCTAATTTTGGTAGGGCCGTTCAAAAATAAGAAAATCTCGGATGACCTTTTTGCATCTTTAATTCACGAGCATAATCTTGATTGGAACGAGCTTGATTCGCTGAAAGAATTTATCGGGAATATCCCGCGAATTTCATATAATAAATTTCTCAATTTCATTTGTCTTGTACATTATTTAATTAACAGAGAAGAAATATCGATAGTAGATTTCTTTAATAGTCAAAACAATGACTTCAAAGTTCCCGAAAAATACACCGAAGAAATTTGGAAAGAAGATGACTTTATTCACGGTACTTATAACCTTGAACAGCGGCTTTTAAGTTATGTTAGAAACGGCGACGTGGAAGGACTTGCGGCATTTTTCAAAACGGTTGCCAATACCCCCACTCCCGAAGGCAAACTTGCCGACGATGCGCTTCGTCAATCAAAGAATATTTTTATAGGATTTATAGCACTTGTCGGTAAAGCCGGGGCAATTAAAGGCAATCTCGATATAGAGCAAACATATCAGCTTATTGACCTATACACGCAAGAATGTGAGCGTTGTATTTCAGTTAATCAAGTAAATGAATTAAGGTATAATGCAATTATAGATTTTGCACAGAGAGTTGCCGATCAAAAACATCCCGAAGCCTATTCCGACGAAGTATATTCCGCGCTACAATTTATAAAAACTCATACTAACCAACCCATAGGCGTTGACGACGTTTTGAAGCACGTTTATAAAAGCCGTTCTATGTTTATGGAACAGTTCAAAAAAGAAACAGGCGAAACGATTGCCCGATATATCATAAAAGCAAAATTACAGGAATCGAAACAACTGCTTGCTTATTCCAATAAGTCCATTGCCGATATAAGCAATTTCTTTTACTTTTCGAGTCAGCCGCATTTTCAAAGAGCTTTCAAAAACGAATACGGCATTACCCCTCTTGCCTACCGCAAAAAGAAACTAAACAAATAAAAAACAACGGTTTATTTCGTCGTTTTCTTCATTTTAATTTGTCTTTGCACTTCTTCCTCGTCTGCTTTAAATTTCGTATCACATTCATAACTGGTGGTTTGCTTGTGTTTCTAGCCTTTTCAACTCCTGCTCTGTCTCAATGATTTCTCTTTGAAGTGCGTCATACTGCTCCTGAGAAATGTCACCATTTGCGAGAGCTGTGTTTGCTTGTTCAGCGGCAGTTTTCAGAGTGGCTAACTTCTCCTTGGTTTCACCAACTGCATCAGCAAGAAGCTTCTGCTTTTGTGCAAGCAGCTCTGTATTTCCCGGATCAAGTTTCAATAACTTATCAACGTCCTTCAGCTGCTGCTGCGTACTTTTAATTTGTCCATTGACTCACTTTAGGGCAGTCTGTAATTTGGTGGTATCTCTGTCAATCTCGACAGTAATACCCATAATTCTGTTAGCCACGGTCGATACCTCCTTCCGTAAAAATGGGCATAAAAAAAGCCCAGATTTCTCCAGGCATGAAAAAAGCACCAACCATTTCTGATTGATGCTTTCAAACTATTTTGTTTTTGTAAATCTGTTTAATTGCGTATCCACATCTCGTCCACCGTGCATAACACGGATAATCGTAACCACTTGTGTATCATCATCCGGAATATATAGAACAAGATAATTGTCTACTGGCGCTGCGCGTAGCCCTCGACTTTTCCATGGTTCCAATTCATATTGTCGATATCTCTTCGGCATATGATCAAGATCCATAATACATGCTTCAAGCCTATCAAGCTGACCACTTGCATTTTCTGGTGCCTGCAGTTCAAAAGCAATGTAATCGAAGATTCCACGAAGGTCTATCTCGGCCTGATCTGAAATCTCGATATCATAAATCATAAACTGTAATCCTTGCGGATATCAGCAAAAACAGATTTTGCTGATCTGGTACGACCAGCCTGCATATCCGCATATCCTTTCTCTAGTTCTGCATTCATCTGTGCTTCTGATAATGCACTAATGTCTACAGGACGAGCGGATGGCATTTTCACTTCAAAAGGAAGTCCTCTTTGAAGAATAATTTGTTTGTAAAACATATTTATTGCATTGGATGCAGGAATTCCTAATGCTGCTAAGATTCCCTCTGCCTGTTCTTTTACATCAGGCTCAATGCGTGCGTATAAATTTGCTGATTTTGTTGCCATAGTAAACACTCCTTTCGAGTTTTTTCTAACTATATTATATCCATTTGTCCTGACAAAAGCAATACAAAATCAATATTTTACAAATTGTTCATACTCCAAAATCTACCAGTTGGTTAAAATTTGTCGAAGCCCTCCTGAGTCGCCACTTCCTTATATCCTTTATAATCATCGTTGCTGTTTTCAGCATACATATCATTCACGAGGCCAATGGTAAGCAAATCCAGGTCTCGAATACTAATACCCAGCTGTACGCAACGAAGCAAAAATAAAGGTGTTGTCATCGGGCGATCTGTTGGACGAAGTTTTTTTTAGCACTTACATCCGTCTGAACATTTAGCCCCCAGAGCTCGATGAGCTGTGGAAGAACCTGATAGATTGAGAACGTATTAAATCCATCCAACCATTCTTCCGGTGTATCCGGAATATTGGTATCTGCATGCTTTGCCATCACATAAGCGATGTTCTCAAACATCTCAAGTGAAAATGTATCAAGCATAGATGCGTCCTCCACATTTTTCCCGATTGCTTTTTCCAATCCTCGCAAACACAAGACAATCAGAGAAAGGAGAAAGTCGCTATATGAAACAGAGCGCCTGATACACTTCTGCGAACGCGGCGAAATGCTGCTGGAATACAGCGAAGATTTATTTGAACTATTCGTTGACCACATCGAAGTTTACAGCCGACAGTCAATCGGATTTGTACTTCACTGTGGTCTTACTTTTAAGGAGAGAATTTGATGGGACACACACCTTATGGCTACCGAATCGAAAAAGGAAAAGCAGTTATTGATGAAGCTGCTGCCACACAGGTTCGTGAGCTTTACAAGAATTATTTAGGCGGTCTGTCACTCACCAATGCTGCAAAGGAAGCCGGGCTTGACTTACTTCATTCCGGTGCAAAAAGAATGATGCGAAACAGTCACTACCTTGGTGATGACTTCTATCCGGCAATCATTGACAAGGAATCATTTGATGCAGTTGAAGCTGAACTTAGCAAGCGTTCCACAAAACTTGGACGCAATGACCGCTACAATTCACCAAAAGCAAAAAGGCCCCCTACAGCCTTTCGCCTTGGTGACATTACTGAGAATTACGACAATCCAATCAGACAGTCCGAATACTTATACAGTCTGGTAGAAAGCGAGGTTATTTGATGGGAAATGTTATGGTCATCCCTGCAAGAAGGCAAGTTGGAAATACTGCCAGACAGCAGGATGCAAAGCTTAAGCTTCGAGTCGCAGCGTACTGCAGAGTTAGTACCGACAGCGATGAGCAGGCTACAAGTTATGAAGCTCAGGTTGAGCATTACACAGAATTTATCCAAAAGAACCCTGAATGGGAATTTGCAGGCATATACGCTGATGATGGTATTTCCAGTACCAACACTAAAAACCGTGACAAGTTTAATCGCATGATTGAAGATTGCGAAGCCGGAACCATCGACATGATTATTACAAAGTCAATCAGCCGATTTGCCAGAAATACGCTGGACTGCCTGAAATACATCCGCCAGCTGAAGGATAAGAACATTCCCGTCTTCTTCGAAAAGGAAGCCATCAACACGATGGATGCTAAGGGTGAGGTCCTTATTACAATTATGGCTTCCCTGGCTCAGCAGGAATCACAATCCCTCAGGCAGAATGTAAAGCTGGGACTTCAGTTCCGCTACCAGAATGGTCAGGTACAGGTCAATCACAACCATTTTCTTGGTTACACCAAGGACGATGAAGGAAACCTTATCATCGACCCGGAACAAACTGAAGTTGTAAAGCGCATTTACAGAGAGTACCTTGAAGGCTACTCAATGGATAAAATTGCAAAAGGACTTGAAGCTGATGGTATTCTCACCGGCGCGGTAAAACAAAATGGTGGACGAGCACCATTAACAAAATCCTTCGTAATGAAAAATACATCTGTGATGCGCTTCTTCAAAAGACTTACACCACCGACTTTCTGAACAAGACCAGAGTAAAGAACAACGGTATCGTTCCTCAGTATTATGTTGAAGGAAACCATGAAGCCATTATTTCAAAAGATATCTTCTTACGAGTGCAGGAAGAACTGGTACGCAGGCGGGTAGTCAAGACCAGCGCCAATGGCAAAAAGCGCAGCTACAGCTGCAACCACTGCTTCGCTCAGATTGTTATTTGCGGTGAGTGTGGTGAAATGTTCCGCAGAATCCACTTGAACAACCTGGCTGCAAATCCATCGTCTGGCACTGCCTTAGCAGGTTGGAACCTACCGGTCAGGAATGCCATGCAAGAACTGTCAATGAAACGGTATTAGAAAATGTGGTAGTTCAAGCAATTAACGCGCTCCTTGGCGATAAGTCGACCTATCAGGCACAGTTACAGCAGAACATTGCTAAAGTCATCAGAGAAGCTCAAAAGAGCACCGCTGATGGCATTGACGAGCAGATTTTCAAGCTCCGCGAACAGCGTGAAAAATGCACTGTTGACACCGCTGCCAGAGATGCCCAAATTGAAAGAATCAACGACCTGCAAGACTACATCAAGAAGCAGCGTACCAACCTTGCCGAGTTCGACGAGGCCTTGGTAAAACGCTGGCTTGCTCAGATAACCGTCTGGGATGACCATTTCACAGTGGAGCTAAAATCCGGACTAAAAATTGATATTGAAGGGTAATGCTTATAGACGCAAAAAGGCTCCTCACCACTGGAATACATCCGGTGATGGGGAGCCTTTTCTATTTAGCGTATGTTACTATTCCAGACAAATCTCCATCTGAATGCTTTGATTTTATGGAATATTCAATATTGAAACTATCTGTTAACGGATTAAGTAATAAAGCTGGTCCTAGCCATTTCATTTCTTTTGCCCTTAGAGAGCTTATAGAAAATTCAAACTCGATATCGTTACCCTTGACATTAGGCATTGCAATATATTTTGTTATCTCCCTACCATAGTCATCCGAATTATATCGAGGATTTCCATTAATTCCAGCACCACTGAACTGGGCTCTCACTGCTGCCTGACTTTCTGCCAAGCTATCTGCTAATGTGTATGATATATCGGTATCATAGGAAATATCTGATGATTCAGGCATCATCAAAAGTTCTTTAATAACATCATCTTCATAAATCAAACCCTCTAACCCTTGCATATCTGGATTTATAAGCTCCTTGGAGGGAATAATTGCTTCTGCGACATCTTTTTTTATTTTAATGTGCACATCCACATCCTCATCGTAAACTTTAGATGCATTTTCGATTGCAAGTGGGATAAAAAGCATTCCGTTAAAAGTTGTCACGTACCAATCCATCATTTGTACACGATGCAGATTATATTCAAGCATCATAATGCTATCATATTTGTCTTCTTCCTCTTTGGTTCCTTCATAAGAATATGATGACATCAAATCATATCTTCTTTCTAAGTTTCCTATATTAAAAAATTCTGTATCTTCAGATATATCTATTCCGAGATATTCTTTGCATAATTCTATTATCGAACCTCTATCCTCATCATTTATGCATACTTTCTGTAACTTGAAAAGATTTAATTTAAAAGAGCTAGTAACTGGAGTTAGAATTGAGCCATCATTTCTAATAATAGGAGTAGCATCGCTTGTTTTTTTCTCATCTTCATCATTTGCCTCTTCTTTGCTTTGGAGTTCAGATGGTTCTGTAATTTTGTTACTCCTAATTTGTTCTACCAATTTCAAAGACTCTTCTAAAATTTGTGTTTTATGCTTAACAAAAGATACTGAGCTTGATACTTCAATCGGACAAATCAAATTAGAAACAGCACCATCGACAAAACAACCCAGATGTAAGTCTGAGAATCCTGCTTTAACACGCTTTCCATTTTCCAAAATATTTTCAACAGTATCTTGTATTACCCCTTTTATATACCGCCTTACCTCTCCCTTACTTTTTCCGTCTTTTAATGAGAATGGAGTCAATCTTCGACTTGCAATGTCAAAAGGCATGTTTTCTGGTGCACCGTAATCAGAGTTTAAAACACATATTACCCTATCCCAGCCTAAAACATGCGTGGCATACCCTAATTCAAGCATTACATTAGGATTTGGCATATATTTTATCTTACTATTTCCATCTTTATCGACTGTCTCATATTGACATACCGCACTAACATCAGCAATGAAAATATCACAATCGTCAATCTTTGAAAAAATTGTCTGTGCTATGTCCGGGGAACCAAATTCTCCCTTTGTGTCACGGTCAGCTTCAATATCAACTGTGTCTCGCAATAAACGAACTGCATCTTTGATACTGTCTTGAATTATATTTCTAGTATCACTTCCCGGCAAATCAGATTGCCAAGAATAAAAAATAGTAATCTGTGAATCACTCACATTAATACCTCCTTAACATCTATTCTATTGACCGAAAATGCCCTTAATATCGAGTTGCCGGATTTGTTGCCAAATCTAAAAACTCACTCAAAAATCCCTGACATCTAACCCACTAACTCAATTTGTGTTATCTAATCCGAGGTCACAACCTGACACACATTTTCGCAGTAGATATGTTTCCATATAAAATAACCAAGCTTTTTCAGAGGTTAGGCTTTACATCCCAACTTCCGAAAAAGCCCGGAAATATGCCACTTTCTGGCACTTATTTATCTTCCCTTGACATCAAAACTACGCACTCCACATGATATGTCATCGGAAACAAGTCAACTCCCACCATCTTCTCAATCTTATATCCCATATTTTTAAGCACTCCAAGGTCACGCGCAAGCGTGTCCGGACCGCAGGAAATATAGACGATTTTCTTAGGTGCCAGCTTCGCGACGCAGCTTAAAAATGCCTCATCACTTCCTGAGCGCGGTGGATCCATGAATACCACATCAGCATGCTGACCGTTCGCCGCCATCTTGGTCATAAATTTTCCTGCGTCATCACAGTAGAAGCGGATATTGTCCATGTTATTGCGCTTTGCGTTGGCGATGGCATCCTTTACCGCGTCTGAGTTCAATTCCACACCGATAACGCTTCCATTGTTTTTCAACATACGATTATCAGCAACCCCTCCAACAGGCATTGCAGCTTTTGACAGCTTCGCCATGTGTGCCGCCGCGGTGATTCCGATGGTTCCAATTCCGCAGTAGGCATCTATTACGGTCTCATTTCCCTTAAGTCCGGCAAGCTCAATCGCCTTGTTGTAGAGTATCTCGGTCTGCACGGAATTTACCTGATAGAAGGACTTCGGCGAAATTCGGAAGGTGCTGCCGCAAAGGACATCCTCAATGTAGCCTTTGCCGTAGAGTGTCTGTTCTCTGTCTCCGAGCACCATTGAAGTGCGTTTGTCATTGATATTCATAACAATTGTTGTGATCTCCGGATGCTCCTTTAAAAGTGCCTTGACAAAATTATTTTTTGACGGAAACATTGTGCTTGCAAGAACCAGCACCACCATAATCTGACCCGTGCTGTGTGCTGTTCTGATGAGCACATGACGGAAGAGTCCCGTTCGCCTGTCCTCGTCATATACCTTCAGCTTAAATGAGGGAAGAAGCTTTCTTATTGTAGCGATGATGGCATCCGCCTTCTCGTTCTCTATGAGGCAGTTGTCCACCGCCACAACCTTATGGGTTCCCTCCTCGTAGACTCCTGATATGATGTTTCCTTTTCTGTCCGTCGTAAATACCGCATGTACCTTGTTACGGTAGTGCAGCGGGTCTTCCATGCCGATTACCTCGTCAAGCTTTCCGTATGGCGCAAGAAGCTTTCTTAATGTATCCTTCTTTATCTGAAGCTGTTCAGTGTAATCATGGGCTAACAGATTACAGCCACCGCATTTTTTATCATAAGGACAATTATATTTCATACTAATCCACATCTCCTAATTTTCTTTTAACTCTACACACCCGACAGCTCATCAAAATCAGGTATAAAGCTGTCCTTTGCGACATCTCCCTCCTGAATGAACGCGTTCTCAACGCCCAGGTCAATCGCATAATCCACAACCGCGTCATACTCCTCCCTTGTGACGCATCGTCCAAGCTCGGGATAAAAAGCATTAAGCCTGCCTCCGGGCATAATCTCCGGCATCGGCGTGTACTGGCTCATTATGCTCATGTAAATATCGTCGCCGTATGTTTCGTAAAGATATTTTACGACCGCCTTTGAGTCCGAGGTGCAGCCCGGCAGCACAAGGTGGCGCACAATCATGCCCCGTTCCATGATAAGCCCGTCCTCGTCCGTGGCATCTGCGTCTCCGCCGTCAAACGTCCCTCTGCTCTCATCGTTTTCAAGCCTGAACTTCGGCTTTCCAACCTGCCTGTACATCTCTGAAAGCGACGTCTTAGCGACAGCAGGGTAGTCCTCCGCCTTACTGTACTTCTTTGCGAGCATGGACGACATATATTTCATGTCGGGCAGATACACATCGACCAGCCCGTCAAGCAGCTTAAGAGCCTCAACCTTCTCGTAACCTCCGCTGTTATATACAACGGGCAGCTTCATGCCCTGCCTTTTTGACAAATCAAGTGCTTTAACAATCTGTGGTATATAGTGTGTAGGTGTCACAAGATTAATGTTAAGTGCACCTCTCTCCTGCTGCTCAAGAAAAATCTCCGCAAGGCGCTCTACCGAAATCTTCTTTCCTACCGCCGCTCCTGCAATATTTGAGTTCTGACAAAACACACACCCTAAAGGACACCCTGAGAAAAACACCGTTCCCGAGCCGTGCTCCCCCGATATGCATGGTTCCTCCCACATGTGAAGAGCCGCTCTCGCAATATATAGATCATTATCACATCCGCATCTTCCACGCACTCCACCAAGCCTGTCCACCCTGCATTCGCGGGGACAGAGCGTACATGCCGATGCATCATATCTCCATTCCATGTCTGCTCCATTTCATAAATTCATAATTTGACCAAATATCACATCTATGATAGAATCATTTTACTATATCAAAATGCTTTTTCCAACAAGATTTGATATATTTTATATAATGCACCGTAGGCAATTGCCTGATAATGATTCAGGTGTCAAAACATGCGGATCTGATATTTATGTGTATATCCTGTTATAATTATGCATATCACGACTTTTGGAAGAAGCTTAGTTGTTCTTAGGACTCTGTTCATCGTACAGCCAC